>Ga0310345_10003282_pt1 | contig 15491 bp, 10 predicted proteins | sample HC15DNA20500_MG_FD_204667 | JGI IMG/M metagenome (GOLD analysis project Ga0310345, IMG submission 204667) | Marine microbial communities from station ALOHA, North Pacific Subtropical Gyre - HC15-DNA-20-500_MG | ecosystem: Environmental > Aquatic > Marine > Oceanic | place: Pacific Ocean: North... | reverse complement strand
GAAGAGCATCGCCACCAGCGAGGGGCATCCCGTTCACTGGACCACGCTCTTCACCGGCGTCCTCCTCCTCAATTTCTTCTACTGGACCACCAACCAGCAGATCATCCAGCGCACCTTCGCAGCCAAAAGCCTCGCGGAGGGTCAGAAGGGTGTCCTGCTCGCCTCCTTCTTCAAGATTCTCGCCCCCCTCATCCTGGTCGTTCCCGGCCTCCTCGCCTACCAGGTCTTCACCGACAGGCTCGGCCACGCCGAAGCCCAGGCCATGCTCGACGACGACGGTGCGGTCTACGGCATGTTGGTCCGGGAAGTCCTCCCCGGGTGGCTCACCGGCTTCTTTGCCGCCGTCGTCGTGGGCTCCATTCTCTCCACCTTCAACTCCGTCCTGAACTCCAGTGCCACCCTCTTCTCCCTCGGGGTCTACAAGAAAATCCTCAAACCCGCTGCCAGCCAGCACCAGCTCGTCCTCTCCGGCCGGGTCTGCAGCGCGGTGGTGGCAGCCCTGTCCGTCCTCGCCGCTCCCCTCGTCTTCTACGGGAAGGACGGCCTCTTCAACGTCTTCCAGGAACTCAACGGCATCTATTTCATTCCCATCCTGGCCATCATGCTCTTCGGTCTCTTCAACCGCCGGGCCGACGGCCTGAGCGCCCTCATCACCATCCTCACAGGCCTCTGCGCCATGATCATCGGAACGTTCTTCCCCGGCAAGCAGGTCACCGATGCCGCAGGTGAAGTCGTCTCCGGAGGCTGGAAGGCCGACGTCTTCCAGTCCGGCTTCCATTACATGGGCGCGGTCTTCGCGGGATGCCTCATTCTGCAGTTCATCCTTGGCCGGACCATGAAACGCCCGGAGCTCTACGTCCAACGCGACGCCCAGGCTGTCGACCTGACTCCCTGGAAACATGCGAAGAAGGTGGGAGCCGGACTCCTCGTCCTCGTCTTCGTCCTCTACGCAGCCTTCGCCTTCTAGGAACAGCCCACGAGCAACCATCCCGTGCCTCGCCTTGCCGGTCAAAAACCCGGCCGCTAGAACCCCTGTCCTCCCAGCAGGATCTCGATGCCCCTCCAAGCGAACGAATCCCTCGCCGATCTCTCCGTCGACGCGCGGGTTCATCTCAAGCACCATTATCAGCAGGAGGCCTCCCTGCTCGCCGCCGCCCCCGGACGGGTCAACCTGATCGGCGAGCACATCGACTACTGTGATGGCTTCGTGCTGCCCCTCGCCATCGATCGCCACGTCGTTATTGCAGCCGCCCTCAACAACTCCGGTGTGGCCCGGGTGCGTACGACAGGAGAGGAGGAGGCCGTTATCTCCCTGGAAGGCCCCCAGGCCCCAGCGACGCCACCCTGGGCCAACTACCTGCGGGGCGTCCTGGAGGGCTTCCGTCTCCGCGGAAGCTGGCCCGTACCGGGATTCAACGCCGTCATCGTCAGCAACCTGCCCATCGGCGGGGGACTCTCCTCCTCCGCTGCCCTCGAGCTGGCCTTTGCCACCATCGTGGAAGGCTTTGTCGACACCGTCCTCGACACCCGCGAGAAAGCCCTCCTCTGCCAGAAGGCGGAGCACGACTTCGCAGGCATACCCTGCGGCATCATGGACCAGTTCGCCTCCGCTTTCGGCCAGCAGGACAATCTCGTCCTCATCGACTGCCAGTCGCAGGACCCCAAACTGGTTCCCTTTCACTCCAGTGATCTCAGCGTCCTGGTGGCCAACACCATGGTCCGGCACAAACTGGCTGACGGGGAGTACCGGACACGCCGCGAGGAGACGGAAAGAGCCTTGGCAACCCTGGGCAGGGGGAGTTGGCGGGAAGTAGCCTCTCACGACCTGGAATCGAAAAAGGATGAACTCGGTGACGTTCTTTTCCGCCGTGGGAGGCACGTCGTGACCGAAATCAAGCGGACAGCAGAAGCTGCCGAGGAACTGCGCAAGGATAACTACGCTGCCCTCGGGCCGCATATGGCGGCCTCTCACCAGTCACTCCGGGACGACTTCGAGGTGTCCTGCGGAGAACTTGACCTCATGGTCAGAATCGCCAACGAGATCGGTTTTGAAGGCGGGATCCTCGGTTCACGCATGACGGGCGGCGGCTTCGGGGGCTCCACCGTCACCCTCTGCCGGGGTGAACAACTCCGCGAGATCGCGGCCCGCCTCTCCGTGGCCTATGAAGCGGAATCCGGCAATACGCCCCAGCTCTTTGCCACCCGTCCGGTGCAGGGAGCGAGGCTCCTGTAGGACAACTCTTTCCCCCGCTCATTCCCTTCCGGAATCCCCGTGCAGGTCGACCCCTGCACCCAACTTGACACTGCATTCCTGTGGCCTGAAACTGCCCTGCCATGATCCCGCGCCTCACCCTGCTGACCTTCGTGCTCGGGAGCAATCTTCTGTCCGCTGCATCCTATCGGTTCTCATTGGAAGGCAGGGACTTTGACCCGAAGATTCTTCCTGTCCTGGGAACCCGCAAGGGCGACTATACTCTTGGTGACATTGGACGCGTTGGGAACTTCCCCTTCGTTCTGCATGCTCCCGGACACTACCAGTTTCACTTCGGCAACAAGGGCAAGGCCAAGCTCTTCTGCCGGATTGACGGGGGAGCATCCCACTGCGTGGGTGTTCGCATTACGCAACCGCAGGGTGAACTCGATGGCAACCCACCCCTGATCAATCCCCTCTCTACCATGACACCGAAAGAGCGCTCCCGGCTCTGGAGTGTCCTAGTCGATGGCGAACCATTGAAATGGGATCCCATCCTCAGGGCAAAGGGCCTAGACTGGAGTGCAACTGCCCTGAGCCTTGACTACGGTTATAACGGCAGGGAGAACCGCGCCCTCCCTGCCCTCCCCGCCGGCTTGCGCTATCTTTCCGTCCAGTGCGAGGGGGTCACCGGCTTGGACAAGCTGACCAGCCTGCAGGGGACGAGGGACCTGCGCTTCCTCGATCTGCGCCTCTTCGACCAGGCCCTCGACCTCTCCTTCCTCGGCGCTAATGCCGGACTGCTTAACCTCAGCATCTCCGGCGGATCCGTCCGGAACACCGGGAAACTTGCTGACCTCAGCAAGCTCCGCTTCCTCAAGCTCCGGAGGACCGAGGATCTCAACTCGGTTGCCTTTGTCACTTCCCTACCCGAACTGCGGGTCTTCAAGATCGACTCCACGGCTGTCACCGACCTGCGCTTGCTCGCACACTGCCCCCAACTCCGCCTTCTCTCCGCCACCGGTTCCCTGGTCGAATATCTCCCCGACGGCAAGAAGCTGCCCAAGCTCCGCGACGTCCGTCTCCTCGCCACCCCCGTAGCAACCCGGAACGACCAGACTGATGCCCTGCGGAAGACCGTGCCTGGCTGCACGGTGCATACCACCTGGGAGGACTCCCTCCGCTCCAAACTCGCCAGAGTCAATCACCTGCGCGTGCGCAGCGGGGAAACCTCTCACCGGGAAAGGGAAGGCGGAGCAACGCTCTTTGAGATCAAGGATGGGGAAAAGATTCAAAACCTCATCAACCGCATCACGATCAACCAGGAACGCTCCGGATTCCACTGCATGTGTTACGGCGATCCCTGCCTCGAATTCTACGAAGGGAACAAGCTGGTGGCCACCCTTGGCTTCCACCACGGGCAGTCGCTCCGCTGGGACGGAGGTCTCTGGCCCGGTGACGCCAACGTCTCCAAGCCGAGTGCCAGACTCCTGTGTAATCTCATCGCTGCTGAAGGCCACCACGGTCCGCAGGAACAACTCCGGGAGACAATAGCACGAGAACGCGCTACGCCCAAGGACTGGGAACCTTCAATCAAGGCCTTTGAGGAGGCAGACAGGGAGGCTCCTCCGCCAGAGAATCCTATCCTCTTCCTGGGCAGCTCCAGTATTCGAAAGTGGGATCTCTCCAGTTCCTTTCCCGACCATTTCACAATCAATCGCGGATTTGGAGGATCCGAATTATCGGACGCCATCAGGTATTTCGATCGTATCGTCCTGCCCTCCCACCCCCGGATCATTTTCCTCTACGCCGGGGACAATGATATCAACCGCAACAAGACTGCGGAACAGGTTGTCGCCGACTACCAGACCTTCGCTCAGCTCGTTCGCAGCAAGATACCTGCAACACAGTTTGCCTTCATCGCCATCAAGCCCAGCATCAAACGATGGCATCTCTGGCCCGAAATGAAACGGGCTAACGAGATGATCCACGACCTGTCACAGGCCCATGACAACCTTCACTGCCTCGACATTGCCAGCCCGATGCTCGGCCCGGACGGGAAGCTGATTAGGGAATTCTTCGAGAAGGACGGTCTCCACCTCAACCCCGCCGGCTATCGGGTATGGACCAAGGTGGTAACCGGGTGGCTGGAAAAGCGTGAGACCGGATTCTAGCCGGGCGCGGCCCGGCTGGACTGCAGTTTTTCAGCACGAGAAGAGAAGCTGCGCGGCAGCAGGATTGCACCGCAAACCGAGAGACCGTGAGCACGCCACAGCGCTCTATTCCTTCCTCTCCTTCATCTCCGCATACATGTCGGAAGCCTCCTGAATCTCTGACCGGCTGGGAAGTTCCCCATCCACTATCGCGAACGCGTAATTCACGGTGAGAGTCTCGCCTTTCTTGATATCCTTTTCGAAGAAGGAGCCGAAGCGTCCATAGTCGCGATAGGCGGAATGAACGGTTCCCTTGGGATTGCCGGGATGGTTGAGCTGCACCACGCTGTGCGCCTTATCCCCGAGCCAGCAGGTTTCCGCAATCCAGGCCAGATCCTTGTGCTTCTTCACGTTGCCAGCCGTGATCTCCTCCTTGGGAAAGAGATACCTGGTCTTCTTGCGGTTCACCTCGTCGGCAGGCCGGTACTGGATACCGGCGTGTTCCGGATCCCCCTTCAGGGCCACATCACCATAAGTCGCAGTCAGCTTGCTCTTGAAGAAGATCACCACGCGGGCCCATCCCTCCTCCGGAGTCCACACCGTCATCGTACGTTCCTCGTCGAGAATCGGCTTCTTGCCCCCGTCGTTCCACTGAGTGACCGAAGTGATGCTTGCCGTGTTTCCCCGGGTCTTATGCTCGTGAAACTTCTGGTGGACGATCGCGCCGTCCTTCATATGCCAGCGGTCGTAGCTCTTGCCGTTGAACCCCAGCTTGCTCCACCCGATGAAAATGCCACGGTGGTGGGTGTACTGGCCTCCCGGACCCTTCGTGATGGGGGCTTTCCCCACCGCATCAAAGACGTGCAGATACGGCTTGTAGGTCGCATGCTTCTTCTCGTCGGTCGAGGTGTCATACTCGTACATGTAGCGGACGAGCACCTTGTCACCGGAGAGGATGTCGAGGTGCTTTCCCTTGGTGTCCTTGATTTCGAGTTGAGCTGCCAGGGGAGCAAGCAACCCGATCGAAAATGTCAGTGTGAGGGCGAGAGTATTCGTTTTCATGATGCTGCAGTCTCTATACCCCGGGATCCCACCCCCTGATCAAGCTATTCTCTCCCGTCTTTCCCCAATCTGCCGGATTCACCGGATTTTCTCCTCACCGCAGCCGTATCAGATGGACGGCAGAACAAAAAAGGCCAATCGTCTCCCTTCATGACCACACGACGCCGCTTCCTTGCCGGCACCGGCTCGACCGTTGCCGCCACCGCCATGAGTTCCGCCGAGAGCACGACCAGCCCGAAGGAGAAACTTCTACTCTCCTTCGGACTCATGGCCGACTGCCAGTACGCGGACGCGGAACGGGCCGGGACGCGCTTCTATCGCGAGAGTCCCCGCAAGCTCGAGGAAGCGGTCCGCGAGTTCAACCAGCACGAACTGGCCTTCACCTTTCACCTGGGGGATTTCATCGACCGGGACTTCAAGAGCTTCGCCGACCTCAAGCCCATCACCGCAAAACTCAAATCCCGTCTCTATCACATCCTCGGCAACCACGACTTCGATGTGGCCGAGGAACTCAAGGAAAAGGTCCCTGCCGAACTGGGCCTCAAGGATACCTACTATGGGATTCGGCAAGCCGGGTTCCGCTTCCTCCTCCTCGATACCACCGAGGTGAGCACCTACCGCTACCCCACCAAGGATGCCAGAACTACACAGGCCGAAGCGGAACTCAAGAGATTGAGTGCGACCGGGAAATCCTACGCCCAGTCCTGGAACAGCCGGGCTGGCGATGCCCAGCTCACCTGGCTGGCCGGTCAGCTTGAAGAGGCAACCACCGCCGGGGAATCGGTTCTCGTCTTTGGCCATCACCCGGTTCTCCCCGAGGAGGCGCACTGCAGCTGGAACCGCTCCGCACTGCACGAGCTCCTGAGCAGGTTCCCCTGCTGCAAGGCCTACCTCAATGGTCACCGGCACAGCGGCGGTTACGAACTGCAGGGGGGGCTACACTACCTCACTCTCAATGGAATGCTCGAAATGAAGGACAATGCCTTCTCCTGCGCCCGGCTCTATCGTTCCCACCTTGAGATCCGCGGTTTCGGCCGGCAACCATCGCGCACTCTCCAGTTCCGCTAGAGGGAATCCCGCAGAACCACATCCTCATCCGGCGGGGTTGTGGAGAACACCTGCCTCATCGGCCCGGCTCACGTCCCATCCCCTGCCCGGCCGACGCGTTCTACTTCTGCGGATGAACGGTCATTCGCAGGTAACGCTCATTCGCCACTCCCACTCCCAGCTGATCCCGCACGCGAAATACCTGCTCGTCGTCCCGCAGGATGCTTCGCTCGGATCGGTTCCAGTCCACGAGATCTCCACTCACTTCGGCGTCGTAATGCAGGCCCGTATCCACCCGTTTGGTGCTCTCCAGCGTCAGCTGCCCGTCCTCGAGGACGGGAATGGGCATCGCATCCCAGTCGGTGGCACTCCCTCCGGTGGCAAACTCGAAGAGCAGATTCTGCCCATCGCCATCCGGGTCCAGGGTTACTCCCGTCTTCTGTCCGATTCCCGCCTGTAACACCCACCCCGTGTAGCCGGTGAAGGAAATTTGATCAAGATAGCCGGTGTCATCGCGGCGGGAATCACTCCCATCCTTCTCATAGGCCCAGGTGAGCTGATGCCATCCATAAGGCAGTTCTTCGGTGTATTCCTGCCACCCGCTGTTTCCAGTCAGCGACTCTCTCTGTTGCCCGTTCACTTCGTAATACAGGAAATCATAATCTCTCTCCGAGGAGACCCGCCAGGAGAATGCTACCTCCCCCGGACCGAATACCCACGTGCTGAGGGACGCCCGTCCATCATGGGGGACGCCCTGGGCGGCGGCCGCAGCCTGCCCGTCACTTGTCTCATCCGACTGTGAGATCCAGGTGCCGGATCCGCTCGTCTCCCAGGCAAGACCCCAGTTCGGTCCGGTGGCCGGGTAGGCAGCTTCTCCGGCCGCTGAAGCGGGCAAAACCTCGACCGTGGCGGGAATGCTGAATTGCTCATCATGCTGCTGGATGTTCAGTGTGAAACTGAGCTCACCGTCGGCAAGGGGAGTGCCAACCACTTCGCCTGCTGCGTTCAATGACAATCCGGACCCCAGTTGGACCGGGGTAAAGGATGCCCCGGGTCTGGAAGTCGGGAACTGATACTCCACCGGACCGCCGGAATTCAGCCGGACATGCGCAGGCCCCATCAGGAAGGGCATGCTCCGGGAAGCCAGTTGCAGGAAATCCACCCATGCGAGATCCGCTCCCTCCCGCGTGTCTACATCCTTGCTGTATGTCCAGCGCACGGTATGCCCCCCGGGCGGAATGGCGACCACCTGGTAGTCCCAGTCCCTGATCCCTGAAATCTCCTGACGCATGTCACCATCTACCGTGAGACGGAGAAAATCATAGTCCGCCTCACTGGAGACCTTCCACCAGAATCCCAGGTAATCGGGGCCTTCCACCGCCACCTCCAGCCAGGACGCGCTGTCATCCCCAATGGCTCCGCTCTGTGCCCGATTGTTTCCCGCCCGCGAGTCACTGCTGCTATCGAGGCGGAAAGGAGCAGCACCTCCCGAACTCAATCCAACCCGACCCGGCGAATCGAGCGCCTGGTCGAGGGAGTTCGGCAAAATCGTGAAACTGATCCCGCCCCCTGCTGACCCGGCCTCATTGGCAATCGTCACGGTCACTTCGAAATCCCCGGGGACCGAGGGGATCCAGCTGATCACGCCCTGCCCGTCAATCTCCATGCCGGGAGGCGCACCGCTCAGTGAGAACGCAGTGGGAGTATTCTCCACCACCACGCTGACGGCAACATCTTCCCCCACCCTTCCGTTCACCACCGCCGGACCAACCAGGATGGGAACAATGAAATCGTCGTTGGCGATTGTCCCCCAGGCCTGCGCATCACTCACATTCACGGAGGCATCACCCTGCAGGGAGAGCGCCACCCGGAACCGCTCGTTGGCCTCCGGGGTAGTGTCCCCCTCGATGGAAATGGCAAAGGTCTTCGTGAGCTGACCTGCCGCGAGGAAAAAGTCCGCGTTGGATGCCGCCACATAGTCGGAACCAGCGACAGCTGAATCGTTCTCGGTCGAATAGGTGAAATTGAGCCGCTGGTCCACCGCTTCACTCAGGCTGACCGTGAATTCCAGATTCTTCCTCCCGGCGTCTCCTTCCGAGATCTCAGCATCCGCGACAATGACCCGGGAGAGACCCATCGAGATTCCATCCAGCGTCAACGAACCGCTCTCATCCGGATCCAGCCAGTCCCGCAATCGGGAGCCCGGCGCTCCTCCACCATCCCAGCCCCTGGAAAATTTACCGTACCAGTCTGCCTCATCATTCCCACAGGCGGCATCACCACCGGACAACTGCCCCACCATGCGCCCGTTCTGGTCGTAGATCGGCGACCCGGAGGATCCTCCCTCGGTTGAGCCGTGATCCCAGTCAATCACCATCCAGTGGGTTCCGTTCGGATTGCTTCCCGTGCTGTAGTCATTGGTCGATCGCAGGGGGTCAAAATCAAAACTGATGCGCTTCTCCGAGGTATTCGGAAAATGCACACTCACCGCCATCTCGGGAGTTCCCGTCCGCGACCACCCGGCGAGGAACACCTCATGATCGGAATCAATCGGGTCGTCCAGTTCCACCAGCGTCATGTCCGAGGCGCTGTAGGTCGCACGCACTGCGGCTCCACTGTTGAAGTTGTTGATAGGACCGTTGCCGTCCCCTCCGTTTTGGCCGCTGCCTGGTGTCCGGCAGGAGGCATTTTCATGGTTCCAGTACACCACCATGCTGGCCGCATTGGACGAACGCACTCCGCAATGATCCGCCGTCATGAAATACGGGGTCCCGTCGTTGCGTGCATTGTTGACCGCACTGCCTGAACAGGTGTCCTCTCCGTTCAGGGTGTAAACTCCCGCCGCCTTGATCTGGTCACGATACTGGTCGAGAGCCGGACCCACACCGGATTCGGTGGCTGAGCACACCACGTCAATATGGCAGTTTCCCTCCGGGGCCGAATTGCCGATCTTCCAGTAGCCGGCCGCAAAACTCAAGGGGCGGAAGCCCCGGTTTATGGAGGCCAACTGCAGCTGCACCTGGGACCGTTCCTCCTGCCTCACCTCAAGCAGGAGCTCCAGTTCCGCGCCCGCCACCACCGGGGTCCAGAGTTCGCCGTGTGCGTCATTGTCGGCGGCAGTAAACGGGCGAACCTGCAACTCGTCCCCGACCCGCAGTTCCAGCCGCGCGCTCCGCGGCAGCAGGAAGCGCGAAAAGCCCAGATTCAGATTACGCGCCCCCGGGGCCTCGATCCGGAACACCCAACGCGCCCGTCCCCCCCGCGACTCCCACCGACCGTGCGACGAGGGCGTGATCTTCACGGGCAGCGCCTCCGCAAACCGGAGGGGCGCTCCCTTTCGCGGCGGGTGGGCGACAAGGAGTTCTTCAGCAGAAAATGGAGGAAGCTCCAGCGTCCCAACCGGCGCAGAACGGTTCTGGTCTCCCGGCGCGACAACAGGAGTAACAGGACTCACATCCCTGCCCCCGAAGGCAACCACGGTCTCGCCGGACTTCACCTCCCGGTGCTCCGGAAAAATGGAAGAGGACGGCTCCAGGACGCGGAAGAGCAGCGCAGTGGAAACGAAAAGAATAAACAGGCTGCCTGACCAAACAAAAAATCGTCTTTTCATCGGGTGTTGCAAGAGTGCCACCGCCTTCCTGAGACAAAAGCGAAACTTTCTGAGAATGCGAATCAGATGCCATCATTCGGCTTGCCAAAGGCGACTCCCGACCAGCGTAATCATTCCATGATTCGTCGCCTGCCCGCCCTCGTATTAGGCTTCTCGCTACTGCTCCGCGGACTCCTCGCCGCCCTTGCCGCCCCGGAGAGCCCGAATGTGGTGTTCTTTCTCATAGACGATTTGGGTTATATGGATATTGGGGCCTACAATCCGGACTCCTTCTACGAGACTCCCAATTGCGACCGCATTGCCGCCGCAGGATGCCGTTTCACCAGCGGTTACGCCGCCAATCCAGTCTGTTCACCCACCCGCTACTCCATCATGACGGGCCGTCATCCTTCCCGCCCGGACGCCACCAATTTCTTCTCCGGTCGTCGCGGGGGTCGCTTCAGGCCGGCACCCCTCCACGACCGTATGGATCTTGAAGAAGACACGCTTGCGGAGGCCTTCAGGGAGGCGGGCTACGCCACCTGCTTCGCCGGGAAGTGGCATCTCGGACCGACCCCGGAATTCTGGCCCACCAAACAGGGTTTTGATGTCAACCTCGGTGGTCATCGCGGGGGGATGCCGCGCAGTTTCTTCTCGCCCTACCACAATCCCCGCCTCCCGGACGGCCCCAGGGGCGAACACCTCCCGGAACGACTTGCCGGGGACTCCGTCAAGTTCATCGCAACAAACAAGGACCACCCCTTCCTGCTCTACCTCTCCTTCTATTCCGTGCACACGCCCCTTCAGGGCAAACCTGACCTGGTGGCCAGGTACCGGAAGAAGGCCGCCAGGCTTCCGGCTCCCGGGAAACAACCCGAGTTCGGTCCCGAGGAACAGGTCTGGCAACCCGGGGGCACAAAGGCCCCACCCCGCAAGGTGCGCATCCGTCAACGCCACGCTGTTTATGCCGCCATGATGGAATCCATGGACACTGCAGTCGGCCGGGTCCTGGATGCCCTCGACCAGCACAAGCTCACCGGGAATACCATCGTGATCTTCATGTCCGACAATGGCGGACTCTCCACCTCGGAGGGCAGCCCTACCTCCAACCTGCCCCTGCGGGGCGGCAAGGGCTGGCTCTATGAAGGTGGCATCCGCGAACCGTACATGATCGCGGCTCCCGGCCTCACCAGTCCCGGTTCCGTCTGCCACCACCCGGTCATCTCCACCGACTTCTATCCCACCCTCCTTGAACTTGCCGGACTCCCCGCCAGACCCGGACAGCATCTCGACGGCCAGTCTCTCGTTTCCCTCCTGAAGGATCCGGATACCACCCTCCCCCGCAAGTCGCTCCACTGGCACTACCCGCACTATTCAAACCAGGGGGGCTTTCCCGGCGGAGCCATTCGCCAGGGTGACTACAAGCTCATCGAACGCCTCGAGGACGGCCGCGTCCACCTCTACAACCTGAAGAAGGATATCGGTGAGAAGACCGATCTTGCCGGAAAGGAGCCGGAACGCATCAAATCCATGCGACGCGACCTTCACGCCTGGTACAGGAAAGTTGATGCCAAGTTCCTCCGACCAAAGCAACCGGGTGGCCCGATGCCCTGGAAGCCCTGAGACCGCCACCTGAGAACCGCATGCCGAAGCCCGGGGCCTTGCAACCCTGGAACCCCCGCTATCCCAGATCCATCACCAGCACCTTGTCCCACCAGTTCTTGAAGGTCTCCACGAACTCCCTGTGGTGTGGGTCCTCACCCTGGTAGTCGTTATGATCCTCGAGGGTCGCGAACTTGAAGGAGAGTCCGTAATCCCACGAGTGATCAGTCACCGGACGTTCCTCGGTCGGGGCCGGACTCCCCCAGCGCCCGCTCTCCAGAGGGGCCGACTCCGTGAGCCTGCTCATCCCGGCCTCGAACTCCGCCACGTCGTCGTCGTTCTTCCGTTCCTCCTTCAGCCAAAAGTAGACATGGTGTTCCATGGCTGGAGAGGTAGTCGGAAGGTCCCCGGCCCGGAAGCCAAAAAAGTCAACGCAGGGCCTTCACCATCTTCCAGTGCGGGATGGTCACCTCCATAAACTCTTCCCCCACCTTCCTGAAGCCCAGCCTCTCGTAGAAGCCCACCGCGGCATCGCGCGCATTGAGCTCGATCCGATCCACTTCATCCGTGATCAGGATCTTCTCCACTCCTCCCAGTAATCTGCGCCCTACCCCCGCTCCCTGCTGTTCCGGCTCCACCGCCATCTGGCGTAGTTTGACTGCCCCGTTCCCCAGTGGCCGGATGACCACGCAGGCGACGATTCCGTTGTCCACTTTCATCGCAAAGTGCCGCTCCCGGGACTCCCACGCTTCCTCTTCCGCCGTCCACTCCAACCCCAGCGGATCCCGCAGGATCCGCTTCCGCAAAACCAGCATTTCCCCGTAAGTCTCCGACCCGAATTCAGCTTCCTCTACTAGCACCGCCCGAACTCCAAATCTGCAATTTGTTTACTGTCCGCTGCCCACGTCCTCCCGCCAGCCCACCGGCTGGGCCCGGAAGACCTGACAGCTGCAGCTATCTTTTCGCCTTCCGCTGGATCTTCTCTGACTCCTCCGCTCCAATTTCGCGGACGAAGACGTTCCGCCACCGGATCTCGCCCCCGTGCGTCTGCAGCTGGATCGGACCCTTTTCGGGAAGCGCTCCCTTTTTGTCGAAATAGTTCTGCAACCTGGCGTGATCGACCACCAACTTGCCGTTGAGATAAATGGTCACGATGTCTCCGGCCATGATGATGCGGAAGCTGTTCCACTGCCCGAAGGGCTTGTCGGCAAGAACGAGCGGATCCTTCCCAGCCCAGTTCTTGGGATTGTTCCAGAGTCCCCCCGATCCCTTGTCGGCACCGATCTTCCACTTTCCGCCCTCCTCAGTGTAATCCCAGATCTGCACCTGGGGGATACCCCGCAGATAGATCCCACTGTCAGCCTTGGCCACCGTCTTGTATTCGAGCAACAACTCGAAGTCCCCGTAGTTCTTCTCCGTGCTCAGGTAGAGCCCGTGACCATCATTGACCAGTTCATCACCTTCCACCCTCCAGTGCTTCCTGATGTCCACCAGGCTCTTGGCCTTCTTCCCGGCCAGCTTTTCCGGACTGAGAGCCATCCACTTGGCCGGGTCTTCGTTTCCAATTCCCCACCACCCGGTCAGATCCTTCCCATTGAAGAGCGCAGCAAACCCCTTGGGCGGTTCTACCTCCGCACCCGCCGGAGGCACCACGGGAAGGAGAACAGCCACAAGGGCGAGACAAGTTGAGAGCGAGGTCAGTTTCATGAATTTACAGATTGGGAATCTGCCCCACTGTATAAGGCCCCCTGCAAGTGGCTATTGCAAAATATCCCTTCTCTCCCAGTATTCCTCCCCCCATGCGCTTCTTCATCCTTTCTCTCTTTCTGGGCTTTGGATTCTGGGCTCCATGTTCTGCTGCCGGACGGCCCAACGTCGTCCTCGTCATCACCGATGACCAGGGTTACGGCGATCTGGGCTGCAACGGGCACCCCTGGGCCCGAACCCCCCACCTCGACAAGCTCCACTCCGAGGCCGTGGCCCTCGACGATTACCACGTCGCCCCCACCTGCTCACCCACCCGCTGTGGCCTGCTTACCGGCCATTGGACCAACCGCACCGGCGTGTGGCACACCGTCAATGGCAGATCCATGCTGCGCGAGAACGAGGTCACCCTCGGACAGCTCCTCAAGGATAACGGTTACGCCACCGGCATGTTCGGGAAATGGCACCTCGGGGACAACTTTCCCTACCGGCCCGAGGACCGTGGCTTCACCGAAGTCTATCGTCACGGTGGAGGAGGAGTGGGACAGACCCCCGACCTCTGGGACAACAATTACTTCGACGGGCGCTACTGGCACAATGGCAAGATCGTCCCCGCCAGGGGATTCTGCTCTGATGTCTTCTTCGATTTCGGAATCCGGTTCATCCGGGACTGCGCCAGGGAAGAGAAACCCTTCTTCGCCTACATCTGCACCAACGCCCCTCATGGTCCGCTCCACTGTCCGCAGAAGTACATGGACATGTATCCCGGCCGCAGCAAGGCCGAGCAGGCCTACTACGGAATGATCACCAATATCGACGACAACGTGGGACGCACCCGCAAGGTACTCGCCGAGCTGGGCGTCGCCGACAACACCATCTTCATCTTCACTACTGACAACGGCACCACGGTGGGACGCAACGTCTTCAACGCCGGAATGCGTGGCTCCAAGGGCAGCGAATACGACGGAGGACACCGCGTTCCCTTCCTGCTCCACTGGCCCGCGGGCAAGCTGACTGGAAAGCGCTCCGTCAAGACCCTCACCTCCTTTGTGGATATCGTTCCCACCCTTCTCGATCTCTGCAACGCGAAGAAGACTCCTGCCGGTCTCAAGTTTGACGGGGTGTCCATCAGAAACCTCCTCTACCAGGGCGACCACGACGGCTGGCCCGACCGCTTCCTCATCACCGACTCTCAGCGCGTGCGCGATCCCATCAAGTGGCGCAAGTCCGCCGTCATGTCCGAAAAGTGGCGCCTCATCAACGGGAAGGAACTCTACCAGATCGACGAGGACTCCAGCCAGAAGCTCGACGTTGCTTCGAAGTATCCCGAACAGGTGACCAGGATGCGCGCCTTCTACGAAAAGTGGTGGACTGAACTCGAACCCACCTTCTCCCAGACCACCGAGATCTATCTCGGACACAGGGATCACCCCCGGGTCTCACTCACCTCTCACGACTGGATCCAGGAACAGAATCCACCGTGGAACCAGGGTCACATCCGCCGCGGATCCGGAGCTAAAGACGGCAAGCACCCGGGCCACTGGGCGGTCAAGGTAGTAAAGAAGGGTAAATATTCCTTCGAACTACGCCGCTGGCCGGCAGAAGCGAACAAGCCCATCAATGCCGGACTGCCGGCCCTCCCCGATGTCCCCGGCTCCAGCAAGGCCTTCAGCGCCATTCCCGGAAAAGCCTTCGCCTTCAGGACCGCTACCCTGCGCATCAACGGCAAGGACATCATCTCGGCGCCGCTGGAGGGAGAGGAAACGAGCATCAAGCTCACCGCCGATCTCACCGTGGGCTCTCATCGCCTTGCCCCGGTCTTCAAGACTGCCGCTGGCAGCGAGCTTGGCGCCTACTACCTGATCGTAGAGCCTTCTCCCTGAGCAGCAATGACTTAGTGAGAAAGCTTCCCGCCCGGGCCTCCATGTGAAACAGTTGAACGAAATGAACGCCCCCGTAGCTTCGTATCCACATGCCGCCTGCGGGATTCTCCTCTTCAGATGACCGCCTGCCTGCGAACGGGAAGACCCGGATCCCGAACGGAAACCAACAAACCCGGACCCTCCCGCACAATGAAACACAAAACGATCCTTCCCGCTCCATCTCTCGCCGTGAGCATGACCGCAACACTCGCGCTTGCCCT
>Ga0310345_10003280_pt1 | contig 15498 bp, 11 predicted proteins | sample HC15DNA20500_MG_FD_204667 | JGI IMG/M metagenome (GOLD analysis project Ga0310345, IMG submission 204667) | Marine microbial communities from station ALOHA, North Pacific Subtropical Gyre - HC15-DNA-20-500_MG | ecosystem: Environmental > Aquatic > Marine > Oceanic | place: Pacific Ocean: North... | reverse complement strand
ATGAGGTAAATTAACTTTAATGTATGATTGTGAATAACTAGCATATATTAAACTAAAATAAAAAAAGGAAGAAATTAGAAATTTTTTCATCATAGAAAATTACTTAAATTAATTAAAAAACAGCCACCTTATACCGAAATCTAACACTCTTCTTTGGCCTGGGTAGTAAGGTGTTACAAAATACCCATCCAGACTTTCAAATTGATTAAAATGATTCATCTTAACAAAAACACGCAAGTTCTCTATCTTTATATTGAAATATACGTTTGACACAAAATAACTCTTTAATTTAAAGTGATTTTGAATGTGAAATTGTTGAATAATAGGGTTATACGCATTTCCATAGTAAGATGATCTGTAATATAAGTTTAATCCTAATTCAATAGGGATTTTATTGTCAAACCATGTGTCAGTATAATATAATTTACCATAATAATTATATTTAGGCATTCTAAATATATTATTAGACTCATTACCACTAACTAATGTATAAACCATATTATTATGAAAATGAATATGATTTTTTAAAAAGTTCACTTTAAATGAAAAGATATAATTATAATAATACAACATATTTTCGTGCTGAACAGGTAACTTACTTTCATTAAAATAAATGTAGTTTTTAATTGATGTTAATTTAATTTCAGGATTAATTTCTAAATATTTATTTGAGAAATTAAACTTACCTTTAAATTGATTTACAAATTTAGATTTAAAATTTTCGTCCCAAGAAAAATGATTGCCATAATGATAATTCTCAATAATTGTAGGATTAAATAATCCACTCAAATAATTTAGATCAAAAATATTATTCCTTATGGTCCCTTTCAAGATATAATTGCCATTCTGCTTTAATAAAGCATCTATATTAATCAAAAAAGAATTTTTATTGAACCTTATATTTGAACCTAAAATATTTTCACTTTTTTTCCTTTTAAAACCATTAGTTAAATACAAATATTTAATATCATATCTTTTAAAAAAGAAATTATAATACACCGATGATAAAGAACCTTTTATACCAAAATTATTTTCATATGATTTAAGATTAAATGTATCTAAAGTAGTAATTGTATCTAACAAGATATTATCATAGAAATCTGAATTAGTGGATAAGTTTTCATCAATATATTGTATACTCTTATTTAAATAATCAAATTTATAATAAACATTAATTCCTTTTTTCAAAGTGTATTCGTTATAAGTGTGAAAATTAGTATGAAGTGAATGACTTTCAACATTTTTCAATTGAACTTCAAAATCTTGATATTGAAAAAATTCAATTGGTAACTGATCATCATTAACTAAAACGCCTCCTGTTTCAAATACTTTGTGATTGAATTTTAAAAAATTAGCTATAAATTTATACTTTTTATTTTTCGAATTGTGATATGTATAAAAATCAAAGGCTGAAGACATGACATTTCTATCACCTTTACTCTTTGAGGCCCCTATCTGTTTATCTGATGTTATTTTATGAATATCAAATCCCAAATTCCAGTATTTATTTACATTTCTTGAAAATGAAAAGTCAACAAGCGAACGTCCTAATCCACCAAAAATTAAATTTAAATCTATAAACGGCGATTTGGTGTCAAAATATTTAATGTTTTTATATTGCTCGTAATATGGATTATAAGAGTTGTATCCTGACGTTGTTTCAAAAAATTTAGGTATTCTATCATTAATATCGAATAAAGCAGTTCCTATATTACCTAAATTTTGGTATCTCATTATTTTTTTTTCAGGAAAGGAAAATATTTCAAAATTATTTAATGAAGTGTCAAGGTGATTTAATTCATATTCTTCATTTATAAAATTTTTTTCTTGTAAAAATAAAGTTGTCTCCGCCCCATAAATATTAGATGTAGAATCATCTAATATGGTTCTTTTTGATTTTGAATCTTTTTCCCCTGTATTAACAATAGCTCTTTCACCAGACTTCTTTGCATTTTTATCATCTCTTTGAGCGATTAATGAAAAATTGATTAAGACTAATAAAAAAAACAAAAAATTAAATTTTTTAATCATTTATAAGAATTTAAATATGAGTTTATTCTATTATGAAATTCATTTTTTCTTGAGCATAATTCTATTTTAATTGGTAGAATAAAAACAGAATATTCATATAATTTACTTCTATAATTTCTAAATTTAGTAGCATCTTTTTCTGTTATTATCAATGAAGTATCTCTATTTAAATTAGATAAAATCTTAGTGACATCATTAATTGTAAAAATGTGATGGTCTGGAAAATTATAAGATTTTTGTAATATATATTTTGATCTGATATAATCAAGAAATAATTTAGAATCAGAAATACTAGATACTGTAATTACATTATTAATAACTTCAGTAGACAAACCATTACTTGAAAAGGGAACTGGATTAGAATATAAGATTTTAGAAAAAAATATTTTATCATCATTTAAAATATATTTCCTAGATTTTAATTTATATTCATTTAATACTTCATCATGAGTATTACTTGGAGTTTTAGAAAAAATAACCATCTCACCCCTTGAAATATTATTTCTTTTTTCTCTTAAACGACCAAAAGGCATTAGGTAATCATTAAAAAAAGGTTTGTTAAAGTTTGAAATAACAATATTGAAAGACGATACAATCTTTCTTTGCTGAAAAGCATCATCTAAAATAATAAGATTAATCTTAGGATAATTTTGAATTATTTTATTTATCCCTTCTTTTCTATCCTCACAAACTGTTACAATTAATTTATTTTGAAATTTGAAGTAAAATTGCATGGGCTCATCCCCAATAGTAATATAATTTTCATTCTTATTAGCTATTATAAAACCACTAGTTTTTCTTTTATAACCCCTACTTAATAAGGCAATATTATAATTTTTAGATAAATAATAACTGGCTATATATTCAACCATAGGAGTTTTTCCAGTACCACCTACCGATAAGTTACCAACAGAAATAATAGGAAGATTAAATTTTATGCTTGATAATATTTTCTTATCATATAAAAAATTTCTTAGACTTGTAATTACATCATAAATTATTGAGAAAGGAAAAAGAAATAAAGAACCAATTTTGCTTATTAAATTCATTTTTATTATATGAAATTAAATAAAATTATTGAATGTTTAGAAAAATGGGCACCACCCATTTTACAAGAGGAATATGATAATTCTGGATTACTCATTGGAAATGAAACTAACGATATAAATAGCATTATGGTTACTTTAGACTGCACAGAAGATATATTAGATGAAGCAATAAACAAAAAATGCAATCTTATAATTTCTCATCATCCAGTTATTTTTAAGAGTATTAATAAATTAAATGGTTCTAATTCCACAGAAAGATTTATTATTAAATCCATAAAAAATGATATTTCTGTATATTGCTTACACACTAATTTAGATAATATTATCACAGGAGTTAATAAAAAAATAGCAGAAATAATAGGTATAAAAAATATTAAAATTTTAAAAGCAAAAAAAAATTCTTTATCAAAAATTGAATTTTATACTCCAAATAAAAACAAAAATAGAATATTAAAAAAGTTATTTGAATTAGGAGCTGGAAAAATTGGAAACTACAATTCATGCAGTTTCCAAATACAGGGAAAAGGCACCTATCAACCAGAAGAGCATTCAAACCCATACATAGGAAAAAGAGGAAAATTAGAAAAATTAGATGAAGTAAAAATAGAGTTAATGTATGAAAATAACATTGAATATGAATTGATTGAAAATTTAAAAAAATATCACCCTTATGATGAAGTAGCATATTTTATTTCAAAAATACATAACACTAGTAAGAGAACTGGTTCAGGTATTATCGGCAATTTAAAAATTGGAATGAATAAATTATTAGAAGACCTTAAGAAGAAATTTAATATAAGATTAATTAAGCACTCAACAATTACTAAAAAAGAAGTAAATAAAATAGCATTATGTGGAGGTTCAGGTTCTTTTCTTATAGATAACGCTATAGCTAAAAATGCCGACGTATTTATAAGTTCAGACATTAAATATCATGACTTTTTTAAATCTGAAAATAAAATAACAATAATTGACATTGGACATTATGAAAGTGAACAATATACAAAAGAATTAATTTTTGAATATTTAAATAAAAAATTAATTAATATTGCAGTTCATTTATCAAAAATTAATTCAAATCCTATAAAATACTACTAAAAATGACAGCAAATATAAATATCAAACTAAAAAACCTATTAAAGTTACAAACAATTGATTCTAGAATTTTTGATATAAAAAAAATTAGAGGAGCATTACCAGATGAAGTACAAGACTTAGAAGATGAATTAATAGGTTACGGAACTAGACTTGAAAATCATATTGCAGGAACTAAAAATTTAAATAATTCAATTTTGGATTTAAGTAATAAAATCTTAGAAGCAAAAAAATTAGTAAAAAAATATAAAAGTCAACAATTAAATGTAAGAAACAATAGAGAGTACGATGCAATATCTAAAGAAATTGAAGTTCAAGAATTAGATGTTAAAATTTTTCAAAAAAAATCTAAAGAAACAGAAGAAAAAATAGAACTAGAAAAAACAGAAGAAATGTTAACTAAGAAAAAGATCAGAGAAAGAAAGAAAGATTTGACTCAAAAAAAAAATGAATTAGAAACTATTCTCTTAGAAAGTAAAGAAGAAGAAGATAAGTTATCTAAAGAAAAAACAAAATCTAGTAAAAAAATTGAAAATACCCTTCTTCTGTCATACAACAAACTTGTGAAAAGACAAAGAAATGGTTTGGCTGTAGTTATTGTGAAAAGAGGAGCATGTGGCGGATGTTTCAACGTGGTTCCCCCTCAAAGACAAACTGAAATAAAAGAAAAAAAGAAAATAATTCTTTGTGAATATTGTGGAAGGATATTGGCTGACGTGGAAGAAGAAGTTTTTGAAGATAAACCCAAGAAGAAAATCACTAAAAAGAAAATCACTAAAAAGAAAATCACTAAGAAGAAAATCACTAAGAAGAAAATCACTAAGAAGAAAAGAACAAAAAAAGTGAAGTAAATTTATTTATTCATTCAAATGACTTTTGTCATTCTTTTTTACAATCCTAAAAATATTATTTTCAAATTTTAAAATATATAAACATAGATTAGAATGAGGATAGTCATCCATATTACTCAGACTTTGATTTAATAACCAAGATAACATTATTCTTAATGCCCTCCCATGCATACAAATTAAAATGTCATCATAATTATCATTTATAATCCTTTTAACAACACTTTTTTGTCTTTTCTTTACATCTAAAGGCGATTCTCCACCTCTAAATTTATCATTTAAGTTGCCATTGGACCATGAAGAAATTAATTTTTTATATTTAATTAAATTATTTTTTTTTCCTTGATACTTACCCCAACTAATTTCATTCAAACCTTCTAACTTTTGAAATTTAATTCCAAAATCAATAAATTTTTTTACACTTTGATATGTTCTTTTTAAGTTAGAAATATATATTTTTTGAAAAGGATATTTATTATAGTGATCAAAAAACTTATATGATTGAATTCTTCCATGTTCATTCAACGAACTATCAACATCGCATCCCTGAAGTAGCCCTTTATTATTAAGTTCTGTTTCTCCATGTCTAATAATATAAATATTCATTAAAATCGTTTGATAAAATGTATAATTTATCAAATATAATTTGTAAGTTTTAAAAAATTTTAATTTTCTATGTTAAAAAGAAATATAGACATAAAAAAAATTAATAAATTTTCAGAAAATTGTATGGTTGGTAATTTAGGAATAGAAATTACTGAAATTGGAAAAGATTATATTCAAGGGAAAATGCCTGTTGACAAGAGAACCACACAACCATTTGGACTACTACATGGAGGAGCATCTGTGGCTTTATCTGAAACATTAGGAAGTTTTGGTGCTGAATTGATTAATAATGAAAATGATAATATAATTGTTGGAGTTGAAATTAATGCTAATCATATAAAGAGTGTTAAAGAGGGTTTCGTTTATGGTAAATCAAAACCTATTCATATTGGAAATAAAACACAAGTTTGGCAAACGAAAATAACAAATGATTCAGGTAAATTAATTTGTATAAGTCGATTGACACTTGCTGTTTTAGAAAAGAAATAAGAAGATATAGAATAAAGAAAACAAAGCCTGTAAAACAATAGTATTCACATTACATCTAATTAATTCTCTAGATTCATAGTCTTTAAATAATCTTACACAGATGTACAAACCAAAAAGAAAGAGTAATGAAATACCTATCAAGAATATATCATAACGAAAATTTTCAAGGTTTCTAGAAAAAATACTAACCATAGAATATGATGATAGAAATGCCAATAAAAGAAAAATAAAATACGGCCATCTAGCCAATTTTTTTCCAAGAGTTACTACCAAATTGTTTTTACCAGTAATTGCATCACTTAAAGCATCAGGGAATTGATTTATATAGAGAATATTTGTTGTTAATAAACCCATTGGAACACCCAATAATAATAGATTATAAAAAGTGTCAGAAAAAATTAATATAGTTTCCTTCGATATTGCATAAGCTGTACCTAATGTTAATAAAGGTCCAAAAGAAAGAAAAATAGATAATTCACCTAGACCCCTCCTAGATGATAATCTTAGAGGTCTAGCAGTATAATAATATCCAAAAAATAGACCTAATAAACCAATGCTTAGACAGGAATACATATTACTCAAAGATTTCGTTAATAAAAAACTGTTATAAAAAATCATAAAACCAATCAAAAGAGAAAGAAGTATAAAAACATTAGCAAGAAACTTGGTTCCTTTTAAGGTTATTAATCCTAATTCAATAGCCCTACTACCACCAGAAATTTGAGCACTAAATTTTTTTAACAAATTATTTATACCTCCTGTGTTAAAATAATCATAATTTAATTCATCCGTAGCATCTCTAACATCAAAATAGTCGTTATAAACATTAGCTCCTAGATGAAGAAAAAAAATTCCAAAAACACACATAAAAAAATTAGTAACACTAAATAAATTATTTCCCATTCCCGCATAATACGCACCAACACTAAGTACTGGAAATAATGAAGCTGAAGTAAAAGGCATTCTTGTAATAGCTAAAGCTTTTATTATTTTGGTTAAAAAATTTATTTGAACATAAACTTCATTTTCAATAGGAATAGTAACACCACAATAACCTGTCTGAGGATTATTTTTTCCATTTGAAAAAGTTGGAGTAATTCTTATTCTAGCATTTATTTTTGTACCATCTTTTTTAATAAAATAAGTTTGGGATAGAAATTCACCAAATTTATTAGCTTTTTTAAGCCATCCAGCAACATTTTGGAGCACAATTTCTCCAGGTGAAAAGATAGAAACTCTTTTTTTACCAATTAGTTCAGTTTTTTTATATCCAAAAATCTTTTCAGCATCATTATTCATGGTTAGAATTTTCCCCTCTAAATCACACGTTATTACACTCTTCATATAACAGTTCTTTTTAGTCTAATTAATATCGGTACGATTTTAATAAAAATTAATTAAAATAAATAATTACAACGTTTCATGTTCTAAAAGCAATAATAAACCATCTAAAGTTAACGTTGGAACTATATCATTAAAATATATTTCTAATGAAGAAATAAGTTTTGACATCCCTCCAGTAGCCATTACTTTAGTCTCTCCAGATAATTCATTTTTTGTTTTACTTAAAATTTCTTTTACTAAACCAATATAACCATAAACAATACCACTTTGTATGGAATGAATTGTATTTTTTCCTATAATTTTCTTAGGTATTTCTAAAGAAATCTTTGGCAATTTAGCTGTATTCTTATATAATGAATTAATTGCTGTTTTTAATCCAGGAACTATAGAAACACCCATTATTTCACCTTTATTTGACACAGACGTAAATGTCAAAGCTGTTCCAAAATCAGCTATTATCACATTACTTTTATAAATTTTTCTAGCTGCAACTGAATTGGCAACCAAATCAGAACCAATTTCATTTTTATTATCAATATTAATATCAATCATTTTAACTTTTTCGGGTCTAATTAACAGAATTTTTTTACATAACAAATCATTAATGACAAGTTTAACAATATCAGTCATATTTGGAACAACACTTCCTATTACAACTGATTCAATTATTGAGGGATTTATATTGTTGTCCTTGATTATTGTTTTAATCTTTTTTTCAAAAGACCAATAATTAATTTCTGTTTTTGAATTAATTCTATAAATTTTAATCCATCTTTTATTAGAATTTATACCAATAACAATATTCGAATTACCTATGTCAACTACTATTTTTAAATTATTCATCAAACATTTTCAATTGTTCAGCATTTAAATCTAATTCTATAGATTCACCAATATTATATTTTTCTTTATTTAAATTTTTGTTTTTTTTAACGACTTCTAAATTCTGGTTTCTATTTTTATTAATAGGTTTATATTTTGTTGATTTTTCAATTTTAAATGTGCCAGAACGTATCTTTTCAAAAGAAAGTTTATTACCTAAAGACTTCCAGCCTTTAACTTCAATAAATTCATCTATATTAATACTAGAAGTAATCAAAGATTTATCTTTATAATACTTAAATGACACAACAGCATTTGAATCTAGAGTAACGAGCTCTAGTTTTGACCCCTTTTCTTGACTTACATAAAAAAATTTTTTTTCTATAGATGTAGTTTCAAGTTTAAATCTTTTAACATAATATTTTTTTGATTTACCATCATAATAAATTGTAGAAATAGGAGATTTATTAGAAAACTTTTTTATCAGTGAAATTTCATTACTCTCATACCTATTCGTCAAATCAAAATTAGATAACTTATAGCTTCCGTCAGTAAAGAATACTGATATTAAGTCATCTCCACTAAAATTACCAATTAACATTCCAATTCCATCTGAATTTAATCTACCTATAGAATCATCATACCATACATCTATACCCGATAAAGTAGAAAGACCTAATGTTTTATGTTTTACTGATCGTATTCTATATTTTGAGAGAATATTACCTTTAGCTGCTTTTCCTTTTATATCCAAAGAACCAAAATCAAATTCAAAAATTTTCTTTCTTGCCTTTTGTGAAGAATGAATATAAACATTTACAATTTCAGATTCACCATTTGGTCTATTTTCAAAATAAAAAACTTTTGATCCCTTATTTCCTTTTGTTAAATAGTATAATCTTTCCTTTGTAGCAGACAAGACTTGAAATCTTTTAACGTAAGAAAATTTTGATTTTCCATCAAAATATACAGCATTATAAACCATTCTTAAATCATTTTTTTTCCACACATGAACATTTATTATATTCTTTCCTATAAATACTTTTTCTTGTATTTTAACAATTTTGTAACTACCGTCACCACAGAATACTATGATATCATCTATATCCGAACAATTACATACAAATTCTTCTTTTTTTATTCCAAAACCGACAAAACCTTCTTTTCTATTTACAAATAATTTTACATTATTAGCTGCTACAGTTTTTATCTTAATATTATCAAACTTCGTAATTTCAGTTTTTCTCTCATTCTCTTTCCCATATTTATTTAAAATATCATAATAATATTGAATAGTATAATCAATTAAACTCTTCAAATTATTTTCTGTTTTTTTAAGATCTTTATTAAGCCTATTTAAATATTCATTTGACTTATCTTTATCATATTTTGAAATTCGTTTAATTTTTATTTCAGTAAGTTTAATTATATCATCCTCATTTAATTCTCTATAAAAATCCTTTTTAAAAGGTTCCAGAGCTTTTTTTATTGTTTCCAAAATAGCATTCCAAGTTTCACATTCCTCTATTTTTAAATAAATTTTATTTTCAATAAAGATTTTTTCTAAATTAGAAAATAGAATTTTTTCGATTAGTTCATTTTTTAAGATCTCTAATTCATTTTTGAGCAATTTTTTAGTTTGATCTGCAGAAAATTCAAGAATTTCTTTTACTCCTATAAATTTTGGTTTATCATCAACAATAACACATGCATTTGGAGAAATAGAAACTTCACAATCTGTAAATGCATATAAAGCATCAATTGTAATATTAGGTGATTGATTTTTAGCTAAATAAACTAAAATTTCAACATTTTGAGCAGTGTTATCTACTACTTTTTTAATTCTAATTTTTCCTTTTTCATTAGCTTTAATAATTGAATCTATCATTTGTGATGTTGTAGTACCAAAAGGAATATCCTTTATAATTAAAGTAGATTTTTTATATTCCTTAATCCTTGCTCTAACCCTTATCTTACCCCCTCTTTTACCATCATTATAATCAGTGATATCAACTAATCCTCCAGTTAAAAAATCAGGATATAATTTAAATGATCTTTCTTTTAAAGATGAAATTGAACATTTGATTAATTCATTAAAATTATGTGGTAAAATTTTTGTAGATAGTCCAACAGCAATGCCTTCTGCCCCTATTGATAGTAAAAGAGGAAATTTTGATGGTAAAATTTCTGGTTCTCTTTTTCTTCCATCATAAGAGGATTTCCATAATGTGGTTTTATTATTAAATAATGTTTCTATAGCAAATTTTGATAATCTAGCTTCTATATATCTTGACGCAGCTGCCTTATCACCTGTTCTAATATCTCCCCAATTTCCCTGTGTATCTATAAGAATATCCTTTTGACCTAAATTTACCAATGCATCTCCTATTGACACATCTCCATGCGGATGAAATTGCATTGTGTTTCCTATAATATTAGCACATTTATTATAACGTCCATCTTCAACTAAATTCATGGAATAAAGGATTCTTCTTTGCACAGGTTTTAATCCATCGTAAATTGATGGTATTGCTCTTTCAAGAATTACATAGGAAGCGTAATCTAAAAACCAGTTTTCATACATTCCAGATACTGGTAACTCTGAATAATCATTCAATTCTTTTTTATTTCCTTTAAAATTATTTTCTTTCATGATTTTAAATCAACCAAATCTTTTTCCACTCTAAGTTTTTCAATAATAAAATTCTGTCTTTCAAGAGTATTTTTTCCCATATAAAATGTAAGTAAATCACTTATTTTACTCTGTTCTCTAAGAATAATTGGTTCTAGTTTAATATTATCAGAAATAAAACTTTTAAATTCATGTGGAGATATTTCTCCCAAACCTTTAAACCTAGTTATCTCTGAGTTTTGACCTAATTTGTTAACTGCAATTTGCTTTTCTTTTTGATTGTAACAATAAATGGTTTCTTTTTTATTCCTTACTCTGAAAAGAGGCGTTTCCAAAACAAAAATATGACCTTTCTTTACTAAATCAGGAAAAAATTGCAAAAAATAAGTTAATAGAAGAAGACGAATATGCATACCATCCACATCAGCATCTGTTGCAATAATAATTTTATTATACCTAAGTCCTTCTAATCCATCTTCAATGTTTAGAGCATGTTGTAGAAGATTAAATTCCTCATTTTCATACACTATTTTTTTTGAATGACCAAAGCAGTTAAAAGGCTTACCTCTCAAACTAAATACAGCTTGTGTTTGCACATCCCTAGATTTTGTTATAGAACCACTTGCAGAGTCTCCCTCTGTAATAAAAATCATAGTTTGATTTCTTATGTCTAAATCTATTTTTTCTTGATTAAAATGGTTTCTACAATCTCTCAATTTCTTATTATGCAAATTAGCTTTTTTTGCTCTTGCATTAGCCAGTTTTTTTATACCCGCAATCTCTTTTCTCTCTCTTTCTGATTGGAGAATTCGTTTTAAAAGTAAATCAGCTGTTTGTGGGTTTTTATGTAAATAATTGTCTAATTCTTTTTTTACAAAATCATTAACAAAAGATCTTACAGATTGCCCACCAGGAGAAATATTTTGTGAACCTAATTTTGTTTTAGTTTGTGATTCAAATATAGGTTCTTGAATTCTAACCGAAATCGAAGATGAAATACTTGCCCTAATATCTGTAGAATCATAATCTTTTTTATAAAATTCTCTAACAGTCTTTACAATTGCTTCTCGAAATGCTGCTTGATGTGTACCACCTTGAGTAGTATATTGACCGTTAACAAATGAAAAATATTCTTCACCATATTGATTAGTATGAGTCATAGCAAATTCTATATCATCACCTTTTAAATGTATGATTGGATATCGAACACTATCAATATCAGTTTTCCTTTCTAAAAGATCTAGAAGTCCATTTTCAGAATGAATTTTCTTATTATTGTACTTAATAGTTAGACCAGAATTTAAAAATGCATAATTCCATAATTGATCTTCTAGATATTCTGGTATAAAATGATAATTCTTAAAAACAGACGCATCTGGTTTGAACATCACATAAGTGCCATCTTTTTTATCTGAATGTATAATTTCTCTATCTATTGTTATTTCTCCGTATTCAAATTCTACCGATTTAACGTTACCTTCCCTATAAGATTCAACTTTAAAATAAGAAGAAAGAGCATTCACGGCCTTACTACCCACTCCATTTAATCCAACTGATTTCTGAAATGCTTCAGTATCATACTTTCCACCAGTATTTATTCTAGATACACAATCAACAACTTTACCTAGTGGTATTCCTCTTCCATAATCTCTAACTTCTACTTCATAATCTTTAACCTTCAAAATAATTGTTTTTCCATGACCCATTAAATGTTCATCTATGGAATTGTCAATTATTTCTTTAATCAACGCATAAATACCATCATCTTTTGCAGATCCATCACCAAGTTTTCCTATATACATACCAGGTCTTAGTCTAATATGCTCTTTCCAATCTAGTGATTTTATACTATCCTCTGTATAAGTAAAATTATTCTCCTTCATTAGGGAAATAAAGATAAGAATGAATATTTATAATTTCATTCTTTGAAACTAAAAAAGATCAAATGCTCTAAGTCTAACTGAATAAATTGGAACGCTAGATCTTACATTATCTCCAATAAAATTATTAATATATAGCTCTATTGAAGTTTTATCCAAAATAACTTCTACACCAGCAAATACTTCAACTAAATCTCTAGAGCCACCTATTAGGGCAAAATAATCAGTAATTTTTGTTTTTAAACCAAAAGAATAAAAATTTGGTTCATCACTTATCATTACATAATTTGCTCCTAAAGATAATATCAAAGTGCTGATAGGAATGTCGTACGAAAAAGTACCAATAGTAGCAGTACCAAAAGGATCAAACTTACCTTCTTGGAATTGAAATTTCTTTTCATTAAAAATTCCTATTTTAGTTGAAACGCCCAACAGCATTTTTTTTGAATATATGGTAAAGCCAGGAACTAAACCAAAAAGATATTGTTTGAAATTCTTTGAAACCCAGTTTTGATATAAAGGATCAGAAGTATCCCAAGCAGTTAAATCAAACTTATCTTGCGAAATCAAAGTTTTTATAGCAAACATCATATTTAGTTCCCTATTTAGTTGTTGTCTATAGCCTAATGTAAGACCTAGGGATAATCTTTTAAACATATTATTTCCATAGGAAAGTAAATCGACACTGGTTTGAAAATGATTATTTGTGACTCTTCTAGTACTCCTAGTTCCACTAGATGAAGAGAAATACCCAGGAGAAGGGCAATATATTAAGTTATCTGTCATTCTAAAACTTGCTGATGCATAACTTAATCTAGAACTGAATCGAGTCCCTCTAATTGAACGAGTATCTAAAATTGTCATAACGCTCCTACCATCTATTCCTGAAAGTGCTGGATTTACCAATAAACTGTTATCTGCGGATCTTAAAACTTCAATATATTCTTGACCTCTAGCAGTAAGAGTCAAAATAAATAAAGATAATATAGTAAATATTTTTTTCATTTATTTATTTGTCTAAAAATACAACACCTACCACATCACGTCCTTCAGTGGATCCATATTCTATTGGTTTTACTTGGTAAAAATAAAAATCTTTTTTCACATCCGTATCTGTAAAAGAGTTTGTACCATCCCATAAAAAAGCATCATCCACCACTGCTTCAAATACTTTTCTTTGGTACCTATCCATAATTAAAACCTCAAATTTAACATTATCTATGATTATATTCTCTAATTGTATCATTAATCGGTCATTAAGATTATCCCTATTTGGAGTAAAATAACTAGGCATTGTGTATTTAGGATACTGTAGGTTGTCAACACTTATCAATAAAGAAGCTTGTTGTGAGACACATCCCTCAATATCTGCAATGGTATAAACCAGCGTATCGTATTTATTTGGAGAACCACTATACGTATATGTTACCGTACCATCTCCATTTAAAACTGCAATACCCCATTGTGGAAGTTTTTGAATGGTTAAACTAGATGTATCGAGATCAGAATCTATATCTGTATCGTTGTTTATTAGGTTTACAAGGGTAGCTACAGGAGTTGTAGAACCATCTACTGTAAGAGTATCATTTTGAGCTACAGGACAGTCATTCACAGAAAAAATCGTTATCGTACAGGTTGAAGCAGCTAAAGTATCACATACTCCATCTGAGAGCCTATAGCTTAACACTACGGTCTCACTACCAGGTGCAGGTGTTACAAGTTTTTCAGGTGCCGTATAAACAAAGTCTCCATTGAGTTTTAGAGCAAGGGTTCCAATGATTGTTGAAGTATCAGTCAATAAAATTGTTGTGAGATAGTCTCCCTCCACATCAAAATCATTAGCTATGAGAGTGGAATCTATCACATCACCCTCATTAATAAAAAATAGCTCATTATTAGGTACAGGACAATCATTTACGGGATTTATACATAATGTTACTGCAACCGTATCACTATTAAAATCCCCATCTGTAACATAGTAACTAAAAGCATCTATTGTAGTTTCTCCACCATCATGAGTATAGGTAAACGTGCCATCAGATTTAAAATCTAAGGTGCCATTAGAAGTTGTAGTTACTAATATTGCAGTAAGTGTGTCTATAGGAGGCATATCTTTAGCATCTGCGTCTGTATCGTTAGCTAAAACCCCTGTTGCAAGTGTAAGCTTTTCTAGGACTCCACCTTCTGGAAGACATTCAAATACATCTGCTAGAGGTACGGGGGGAACGTCAGGAATAGAGTCTATTGTAATGGTAGCGACATAAATTGCATCTTCACACTCCCCATCAGATAAGGTATAAGAAAATTCATCCAAGAAGTTCTCTGTATGGTCGTGTGTGTAATCAAATGAACCGTCAGGATTTAAAACAAAAGTTCCTGAATCTAAATCATGAAATTCCGGTGGAGTTACCAAAGTTGCTGTTAATATCTCACATGTATTATCATCCTTATCATTGAGTAAAACACCCAAAGGCTGTGAAATGGAAATGGTACCACCTTCTGTAACTGAATAATAATCTCCTTCTCCTACAGGACACACATTGTTGATGTTGATGTACACCGTATCATAATTTAATATAGCTGAATCGTTTAGATGCCAAAAATTTCCTGCTCCATCCCCATCTCGAACCATATAGACAAAAAAGTCTTGATTAGGTACGTCGGTACAATCGTGGATATAGGTAAATGTACCATTCGTATTC
>Ga0310345_10003278_pt1 | contig 15505 bp, 15 predicted proteins | sample HC15DNA20500_MG_FD_204667 | JGI IMG/M metagenome (GOLD analysis project Ga0310345, IMG submission 204667) | Marine microbial communities from station ALOHA, North Pacific Subtropical Gyre - HC15-DNA-20-500_MG | ecosystem: Environmental > Aquatic > Marine > Oceanic | place: Pacific Ocean: North... | reverse complement strand
AGGAAGGCCGCTACCATGTTGAGACCTATTGATGGCTGACGAGGTAGACGCACGTGCGTTCCATCATCCCGTCAAGGTCAGATGGGCCGACTGCGATCCTGCAAAAATCGTTTATACCGGCCGAATTCCATACTTCGCACTGGAAGCAATCGATGCATGGTGGGAGCATCATTTCGATGCCGACTGGTTCGCCATGAATGCCGACCGGAACATAGGCACCCCGTTCGTGCATCTCAGCCTTGACTTTCGTGCGCCTGTCACACCCCGGCACATGCTGGATTGCGAGGTGCTGCTGAAACGCGTCGGTGAAAGTTCGGTGCGGTTCGCGGTTCGGGGAAGCCAGAACGGCACGCTTTGCTTCGAGGGCGAGTTCGTCGAGGTTTTTGTGAACGCTGACGAACACCAGAGAAAGACACCTGTCCCGGACACCATGCGCGCTAAATTGGAAGCGCTGCGTGAGGCAACCGCCGGTGGACAGACCGGCATGGCTACATGAATTATATTGCACATCGGAGCTGCGGTCATTAAAATTTGCTCACGAGGTGAGCATTCGCATGAATGAGATAACCAATTTTCGTGGTGAGGTCGTAAGCCGGGGTAGCGATTCGGGTTCGGCGGACCACTACGATGCGTTTGTTGCGATGGTCGGCAATCGCGTGCGCCGGGCCCGCGAACGCAAGGGCATCCCCCGGCGGGTTCTGTCGGAGCTATCCGATGTCTCGCAGCGTTATCTTGCACAACTTGAAAATGGCGGCGGCAACATCTCGATAGCGCTGCTCAAGCGTATTGCCGATGCGCTTGACCATCCGGTCGAATGGCTGATCAGCGAGGAGGATCCTTGGGACTCCGAGGCCGCCCTTCTTGCCCAGCATTTTCGCGCCGCAACGACGGACCAGCGTCAGCGCATCCTGCAGATTCTCAATCCGGCGCGCCCGGCGGGTCTGCGCAGGCAGCGCATTTGCCTGGTCGGATTGCGCGGTGCGGGCAAATCCACGCTGGGCGTCCTGCTGGGAGAGGCGTTGGGTCTTCCGTTCATCGAATTGAACAACGAGATCGAGGAACAGGCCGGAATGCCGGTAAACGAGGTGCTGGCTCTCTATGGCCAGGAGGGTTACCGGCGGCTCGAGCGCCAGGCGATCGAGCGGGTCGTCGGCATTTCCGATGCGGTGGTGCTGGCGGTAGCGGGCGGCATCGTCTCGGAGCCGGAAACCTATGGCTATCTCCTGCGCAACTTCCACACGGTCTGGCTGAAGGCTTCCCCGGAAGATCACATGGGCCGCGTCCGCGCCCAGGGCGACGAACGCCCCATGGCCGGGAATCCCAAAGCGATGGAAGAACTCAAATCCATCCTGACCAGCCGCGAAGCGCTTTATGCCCGTGCAGAGGCGACAGTCGATACCTCCGGCAAGACACCGCAGGAAACCCTGAAGGAACTTATCGAAATCGCCCGCGCCTTTCCAAGCGAATAGGGTGAGGTTCGCTCCTCAGCCGCGCGGCAACAATCTCGCATCGACGGGAACCGGGTCGTCGAACTCCTTGACCGAGCGGGTCAGGCCTTCATCGATCAGGTGCCTGAGCAGTTCCGGGAACAGCAGTGGCTTTTTCGCGCGCTCCCAAAGGAAATGCGCGAAGGAGCCCGGCAGCGTGTTGATCTCGTTGAACCAGATTTCACCGGTCTTCGAATTGCACAGAAAATCGAACCGCGGCGCACCCTTGCCACCCAGTCGCAGGAAAATCGCCTCGGCATATTTGTATATCGTCTCGGTCTTCTCACGGGAGATATCCGGATTGATGGTGCGCGTCAGCGACAGCATGCCTTCGGAAGGTACATCCATCCCCTTGGTGCCGCCACTCTGGTATTTCTGCTTGAAGTCCAGAAGTGCCGCGGAGGATTTAGGCTCCTCGATGGCCGAGAATCGCACCTCTCCACCGGCATTGATAACCGAGACATTGTACTCAACCAGATTGTCGACCTTCGGCTCCACTAGCGCGTTCTCGTCGAGATACAGCACATTCTCGACCAGCATCGCCAACTCGCCTTCGTCTTCCGCAATGCCTACCCCGATGCTGGAGCCTAGCGAGCATGGCTTGACGATCACCGGATAGCTGAGATTGCCGGAGAGGAATTCGGAGGCGCTTTTGGCTTTGGCATAAGTCTGCCGCGAGATGACCGCCTGCGGCAGTACGTTCACGCCCTCGTTTGACGCGAGATCCTTGGTCAGGTCCTTACGCATGGCGATTGCCGAATGCAGGCTGGAAAAACCGATAAAGGGAATGCCGACGATCTCCAGCAGAGCCTGTATCTTGCCATCTTCGCCGAATGCGCCATGCATGGCAGGGATAACGCAGTCGATGCGTATCTCCGGCTTGCCGCCAAGGCCGATCAGGCGCGGACCGGATTGTCCCCAGGAAAACACCACGTCGGTGCGCTTGCGCGGGTAGGGCCGGAACACAGCAGCGTCGAACATGGACGGGTCGGTGAAGAACCGGCCCTCGAAATCCATGTAGATCGGTACGACGTCGTATTTGCGCGGATCGAGCGCATCCATTACCTGATGCCCGGTGATCACGCTCACATCATGTTCCGGGCTTGGAGACCCGAAAACCACCCCGATTGCCTGCCTCATATGGTCTTGCCACCAATCATGCTAATGGCTTTTTCCAATACACGACTCACCATGGTTGCGAAATGATAGTTCAGCGAGTGGGCAACAAGAAGGGCGGCAGCGTCTGGTTCGGACATGGCTGGGGCCGCGACCACAACTCCTTCAACGAGGTTGTGGAAGCGTTGCGCGGCACCGCCGAATGCGTACTGCTGGATTTTCCCGGTGCAGGTGGGAAAGGCGAACGCCCTGCTGCCGCATGGGGCATTGACGATTACGCCGGGGCAGTGTCCGAACTAGTCGGCAAGGAACCCGAACCGGTCATCTGGGCCGGGCATTCTTTCGGCGGTCGCGTCGGCATCGCGCTAGGGTCGAAATTTCCAGCGAACATTGCGGGCATGGTCTTGATCAGCGCTGCCGGAATCCCGCGCCAGCGAAACCCTCTGCAACGCTGGCGGGGCAAATTCAGGCAGGCAATCTTCAAATTTCGCAGATCGCGCGCGTCCGGCGACGACGAGTTGCGGGAACTGGAAAAACAGTATGGCAGCCCGGACTATGTTCAAAGTGGCGCGGACGGGGTTCGCGACATCTTCCTGAAGATCATTTCCGAGGACCAGTCGGATCGCCTGCCGCAGATCAGGGTGCCGGTCAAACTGCTCTACGGCGCAAATGACCGCGACACTCCGCCGGAGATGGGCAAGCGGATGAATGCACTGATCCCGAATAGCGAACTAACCTTGCTGGAAAATCTCGATCACAGCCAGATCCTGTGGCGAGGCCGCCACATCATCGCGCTGCAGATCAAGGAATTGCTCGAGGCGAGCCGCAAATGAGTGCGCTGTCCCTCATCATATTTCTTGCAACGCTGGGGGTGCTGGCTGTGCGCACCCGCACGGCACTGACCTATTACCAGCAGGAGGAATACAATCCGGCTCGCTTCCGGCTCACCGCCTTGCGGGTCGGTCTCGTCGATATTCTGTCCAGCCTCGCGGTGATCGCTTTCTGGTTTGCGGGTTTCTCCCTTGCTGCCGCTCTGGTCTTCCTTGTGACGATGGCGCTGATCCTAAGGCGGGAATGGACGCAGAAATTCAAGAAGCCGCTGGTGCTGACCGAACGCGCGCAGCGTATCTACGGGCTGGCCTTGGCCATGAGTGCGGCGCTGGCCCTCGTCATATTCGTGCATCCGCTTCTCGCCGTGCTCGTGCTGCAACTGGCGCCCGTCATGCTGGTTGTTGCCGACCGCCTGCTCGCTCCCTTGCAGAAACGGGTGAACGGCGCTTTTGTCGAGGAGGCGAAGGAAAAGATCGCCGCCCATCCTGGTGTCCGCATCGGCATTACCGGCTCCTTCGGCAAAACCTCGGTCAAGCACATTCTGGCCCATATGTTGCAGCGGCGCTTTCGCGTCTTCTTCAGCAAGGGCAGCATCAACACCGTCCTCGGCATAACCCGGCACGTGCGCGAGCGGCTGCAATCCGGCCATGAGGTGCTGATCTTCGAAATGGGTGCCTATGGCATCGGCTCGATCCGGCGCCTGTGCGAATTCGCCGACCCCGATCATGCGATTGTCACCGCCGTGGGAGACGCGCATGCCGAGCGGTTCGGTTCCATCGACGCGACGGCGATCGCCAAAAGCGAATTGCCGGCATGGGTGCTGCCGAAAGGTGGCAAGGCGGTGTTCCCGGCGCAGTTGCTGCAGTTTAAGCCATTTGCTGAACTCAGGGAAAAATATCCCGATGCCTGTATTCTCGTCAGCGAGGGTGGGGATGGCGACTATCGCGTCAACGACATCAAGCCAACCGGCGAAGGATATAGGTTCACGCTCTCAAGCGGCAAGTTCGCGCTGGAACCGGTGGAGATCACCATCCCGCTGCTCGGCGCGCATAATGTGATGAATGCCGCATTGTCGCTGGTCCTGACCCACAGTGTGTTCGGCGAGATCAGCTTCGCCCGCATCGCCGCGCAAAGCTTAGTGCCAGCGCAGCACCGTCTCGACGTCAGCCGCAATCCCGACCGCGCTACCATCATCGATGACGCCTACAACTCCAACGAGAATGGTTTCAAGGGCGCGCTGGAGGCACTGGGCGAGGTCGCCGACGCGCAGGGCGGCAGGCGGATATTGGTGACCCCCGGCCTTGCCGAATTGGGTGACAAGCACGAGTCGGTGCATCGTTCGCTGGGAGAGATTGCGGGGGAGCGCGCCGATCTCATCTGCGTGGTCAATCCCGAACGCATTCCAACCTTCATCGACGGGGCCAGGAGGGGCAGTGCGGAGGTCAGGCTGTTCGACACATTTGGTGAGGCTCGAGAGTTCTATCTGTCCCGATCCACGCCGAAGGATGCAGTCCTGATCGAGAACGACTTGCCGGACATCCTTGAACAGGAATTCCGCATTCATTAGACGCAAGTTACCGGTTTGCCCGTGGTAGCGCGCTCTATCCGGCTTCCCCTGTCTTCTGCAATTCCAGGCGCAGTTTCTCCAGCAGGCTGAGGTCATCGTCGGTCTGTCCGTGCGGGGGCATACCCTCGCTTGCCGCGTCAAGACGTTCCTCAACCTCGTTGATCCACAATTGAATGAGAATGGTTTTTTGTTCCGGGGACAGTTCGGTGTCACCGGTTATCTCCTTTGGAGACCCGTACTTCTCCCAGGGTTCAGTTGTCACTGGGTCGCTGTTCGCTGTCGTTTGCATCTTTGGCTCCATCGTTGCCGTTCGCGATTACTTCACGCTGCCGGGTTCCTGGCGAACAGGAATTCCTGCAGGAACGCCGGATAGCTTTGATTGTGGTGTCTCGATATCCCGAAGCGGGCGATCAGCGCTTCCACGGCTTCAGGCAACGAGCTCTCCACAGCAACCGATTGCACAAGCGTATCGTCGATACCTATTCTCACATGCTCGGCCATCGCCGAGGCGAACCAGTAACGTGTGCGCTCTTTGTGCAGTTCGGCAGTTTCCAGGGAAGGATGGTGACGGGCCAGTTCGCCAATGCCATCAACCGCCAGTTCTGCTCCGTCGGGAATATCGATATCGACACCCAGCTCCGGGAAAACTTGATGCTTCAGATGTTCCCCGTTCACGGGCAAATCACAACTGAGAATGACGTTCCACCGCTCCAGAATTCCGCGCCTTGCTTCCAGTTTCTTCAATTCAAGCGTGTTGTCCCGGAGCTTTAGGTTCGCATCGAGAGTCAGTCGCGAAACGAGATAGATGTCAGAAGAAAATTCCACCTGTTCCTCTTCCGCGCTCCCGGAAAGGAACTCGGCAAAGGAGTCAAGGTTGGCTCCGAAGGCGCGGAACTCGTAACGCGCTGCGCCGGGCTCCATCATATACAAACATCCTTTTATCGCTTCTCGCCGCCTATCGTTAAGGCCACGATGCCGCTTGGCTATCGCCCGTCTTTCAGTGCGCACGTCAAAACGATCGCGCACCAAGCGATTGCCGCTTTCCTTGGGGTAGGAAAACGCAGTCGAAGCCATGGCGGTTCCATCAACAATGGCGGAACCGGGCGCTCTCATTGCAAACTGATTTGAGAACGGGGCTTTACACCATTGCCAAATGACGCGACCCTTGTTGCGGCGGGAATACAACACCGGAACACCGGGAAACCAGTTTCAGGAATTCGGAGAAGGATGATGACCTTGAAGTCAGGACTTTGCGGTGCGTTTGCCTGTCTGGCGATGATGACCGGTGCGCCGGTGGCGTTTGCTGCCGATGAAATTACCGTCGCCTACTTCCTCGAATGGCCGATGCCGTTCCAATACGCCAAGGCCAAGGGAATCTATGAGGAAGAACTGGGCGTCAAGATCAACTGGGTTTCGTTCGACACCGGTACTGCCATGTCGGCGGCGATGGCCGCAGGCGATGTCCAAATCGCGGTAAGCCAGGGCGTCCCGCCCTTCGTGGTGGCAACATCAGCGGGACAGGATTTGCAGATTGTCGATGTGGCGGTGAGCTATTCCGACAATGACAATTGCGTAGTCGCCGAGAGGCTCGAAATCGACAAGGACAGCGCCGGGGAACTCGAGGGCAAGAAGGTCGGCGTGCCGATCGGCACGGCAGCACATTTCGGCTTCCTTGAGCAGATGAACCATTTTGGCGTGGATATCTCGACAATGGAGATCGTCGACATGGCGCCCGCTGACGGAGCCGCCGCCTTTGCACAGGGAAGCCTCGACATGGTTTGCGGTTGGGGTGGTGCGCTGCGCCGCATGCAGGAGCATGGAAATGTGCTGCTCACCGGCGCCGAGAAGGAAGAACTTGGCATTCTGGTTTTCGACATTACTTCTGTTCCCGCCGCGTTTGCCGCCAGCGAAGGTGAGCTGCTGTCGAAGTTTCTGAAAGTGACCGCTGACATGAATGCCATGTGGAACGCCGGGGACAAGACCGACGAGATGATCGAAGTCATCGCCAAGGATGCCGGCATGGAACTCGAAGCCGCCAAGGATACAATCGCTACGTTCGAATTTCCTTCCGTCGACGAGCAGCTTGGACCCAAATGGCTTGGCGGCGGAGCCCAGCAATTCATGAAGGGGGTGGCGCAAGTATTCAAGGATGCCGGTAGCATCCCAGAGGCGCTCGGCACCTATGACGATGCGGTCGATTCGTCGTATCTGAAAGCCGCAAGCACCATGTGATCGCCGCCGGAGGGGAACGGCCCTCCGGCGCGAACCGGTCGCAATCCGGGGAACCTGCTACGTGGAAGCCGCCCAGTCCGGCCTGTCACTCTCTAAACTGTCCATGCAATTCAAACTGCCGGGCGGCGGAAAAGTCCACGCGCTGGAAGAGGTTTCAGTCGATCTGGCGCCGGGCGAACTCCTGTGCCTGCTTGGCCCTTCGGGCTGCGGCAAGACTACCCTCTTAAACATTGTGGCAGGCTTTCTGATGCCCACCTCCGGCAGGGCTGCGCTGGATGGAAGGCCGATAACCGGGCCGGGCCCCGACCGGGGCATGGTCTTCCAGCAGGGCGCACTATTTGAGTGGATGAATGTGCACGACAATGTCGGATTCGGTCCCTCGATGAAGGGGATCCCCCCTCCGCAGAAGCGCGCAATTGTGGACCAGTTGCTGGAGACGATGGGCCTGCAGGGCTTCGGCGACAAGGCGGTCTATGAATTGTCGGGCGGCATGCAGCAGCGTGTGGCACTCGCCAGATGTCTCGCCAATGAACCGGACCTGATTCTGATGGACGAGCCGCTCGGTGCGCTCGACGCGCTGACGCGCGAAAAGATGCAGGGGCTTGTTCTCAAGCTCTGGAAGAAAACCGGCAAGACCGTCATCCTCGTTACCCATTCGGTTGAGGAGGCGCTTCTGTTGGGCGAGCGCTTGCTGGTGCTGGCGCCGAGGCCCGGGCGTATCCATCGCGAATATCGGTTGCCCTTCGCAGAACGCGGCGTCGATGCAGACCTGCGCGAGGTCAAAAAGAGCGAGGGCTTCGCTGATACCCGCGACGAAATCCTCGCCATGATTTGGGAGATGGAAGAGGAGATCATGGGCCGGCAGGAGCGCCAGTCATGACGGGTCTGTTCATCGCTTTGATCTACGTCGGTTTGTTTCTCACCGGTCTCCTCATTGTGTTTGCCATCCGCCGGGCGGTTGGAGCGGCTGGCGATCTCACCGCCCGCAAGACCGTCACCTTCGGGGACGAAAGCGCGGTGCGCGCCGACCGGATCGCCTCCGTGCTCTCGGTGATTGTGATCTTTGCGATCTGGGGCGCCTTTACCGGCTCGAAACTGGTGCCGTTCCATGTGCCGGGCCCGTTCACCGGCGAAACAGAATTCAGTTACACCGCGAGAGATACACATGGTCGCACGGACGATGCGTGGGTACGAATTCTCGTGCACGAGGTTGGCGCGGAGGCCGAAAAGCCGAAAGAGGGTGGCGGCCAAGGCTTCGCCAGGGATGATGCGGCCATGGTGGGCGCTTGGCGCTCGGCGCTCATCCGGGTAACGAACAATGATGAAGGCGGTAACGCCGAAGGTTACCGGGTCACGGCGATCGACGGAAAGCCGATCGAGCCAGGCCAAACGGCGGAGGTCGCCGGCGGAACGGTGACCATGACGCCGAAGGGCTCGTTGAATTTTGTGCCGCGTAGGGGCTGGCAGATGGAACCGATCTGGCTGCCTGCCCCCGAGGCGGTTGCTGCACGCTTCTTCGAAATTGCAGCCAACGGGTACCAGAATTTCACGCTGTGGCAGCATGTCAGCTGGTCACTGCTAAGGGTTGCCGCAGGCTTTCTGGCCGGCTCGCTGGTCGGCATCCCGCTGGGCTATGCAATGGGTCTGTCCGGCTGGTTCCGCGGCTGGTTCGATCCGATTGTCGAGTTCATGCGCCCGGTGCCGCCGCTGGCGTTGATACCGCTCGTGATCATCTGGTTCGGCATCTGGGAAACCGGCAAGATTGTCTTGCTGTTCTTGGCTGCGCTCTGGATCATGACGATAGCGGCGCGGGCCGGAGTGTCCGGAGTAAACATCTCCAAGGTTCACGCCGCCTATTCGCTCGGTGCCTCGAAATGGCAGGTCTTGCGCCATGTGATCGTGCCCAACTCGCTGCCGGAGATATTCACCGGAGCGCGCGTGGCCATGGGCGTGTGCTGGGGAACGGTGGTCGCCGCCGAACTCGTTGCAGCTCAAAAAGGAGCGGGCATGATGATCATTGCCGCCTCCAAATTTCAGCTCACCGACATCGTGCTGATGGGCATCATCCTGATCGGCATTATCGGCTACGGTATCGACATTTTGATGCGTGCAGCCGAGGCGCGCCTGGTGCCCTGGAAGGGCCGCTCCTGAGATAGGTCCACTTGCTTTTGGGTTAAGTACGAGCGCCCGCGGTATTACTTTGTTTTTACCTGAATTTTACACTTGCGCGTGATGATGGTGCCAAGGAGCAAGGGCGCCATGTTCAAACAATTTCTTAGATCGAGCCGCGGTAATTTCGCCATAAATCTGGCATTGCTCGCACTGCCCATCATGGCAGCGGCCGGAGCAAGCGTGGACTACACCATGCTGTCCCGCCAGATCACTGAAATCCAGAACGCTGCCGACAGCGCGGCCCTTGCTGCCGCGCTGGAAGGCGGGCCAAAGTCCCAGAAGATGGTCGCCGACGCTGACGGGCTGTTCCAGTCCAATCTCACGCCCGAGATCCTTGAGGCAGTTCGCAACACGCGGCTGCGTGTGCGCCGCAACGGATATGGCCACGAATACACCTATCTGGCGAAGTATGATTTCGATACCAGCTTCCTCAAGTTGATCGGCCTCAAACGGATGAAGGGCGATGTCTCGGCGACCACTGGTTCGGGAATGACCCGGCTTGAAGTCGCGCTTGTCCTCGATACCACCGGCTCGATGGGGCAGGCGAACAAGATGGTGGAGTTGAAGAAGGCGCTCAACAACTTCCTAACCAAGTTCGAAACGGTGCGTGGTGAAAACGCTTTCTCGGTAGTGCCTTTCAATACTCAGGTGCGGCTGGACGGTTTCCGTATCAACGATCCGGCGCTCACCGTAATTGATGCACTGACCAAATTGCCGCTCGGCGTAACTCCGGCCAATTGGAAGGGCTGCGTTACGGACAGGATACAACCCTTCGACATACAGCTTGACCCCGCGAAAAACCTGCTGACAGCCTTCCCGCTTGCAGAGTGCGACACCAAGGGCTTGCAGACGATTCAACCGCTGACAAAGAACTACACCGGGCTGAAACGTCATATCGACAAGATGGAGCCGGCTGGCTGGACCAATATCACCATCGGTGTCCAATGGGGTATGGAAACCTTGTCGCGCGATGAGCCTTTCAGCGATACCCAAAGCCACGATCCCAACAACAGCGTAAGGCGGGTAATGATCGTGCTGACTGACGGAGACAACACGAAGAACCGTTGGTCAAACAAAATGGCTGAGATCGATCCTCGCACGCTGGCAATGTGCGCAGCCGCAAAGTCTCAGGTAGACGAACTCTTTACGATCCGTGTGATAGACGGGAACGCCGATTTGCTGAAGCAATGCGCGAGCACGCCGGGACATTATTATTCCATGTCCAAGGCTGATGACCTGACTTCGGTGTTTGAGGAGATAGCTGCGCGGATCTCCGATGTACGCCTGATGAATTGATTGGCAGGCGATGAGTGATTTGCTACCTCGTCGGCAGCATTGTCGATGGGGATAGGTGATGGAAATTCCGGTAAATCCGTTCAAGCATGCAATTGCCAAGGGCGAGCGCCAAATCGGTCTTTGGAGCCACCTCACGGGCAACATCACCACGGAAGTGATTTCGCAGTCGGGGTTCGACTGGATCGTGCTCGACATGGAGCACGGCCCCAACGAAATTCCCACCATCATCAGACAGTTACAGGCGATGAAGGGCGGTACAGCCAGCCCGGTTGCCCGTCCGCCTTGGAACGATTCCGTGATCATAAAGCGGCTGCTCGATACCGGCTGCCAGACCCTGCTCATCCCCTATGTGCAGACACGCGAGGAGGCTGAAGCCGCGGTCGCCGCGACACGCTATCCCACCGCCGGCATAAGGGGGGTAGCTGGCGGCACCCGCGCTTCCGCCTATGGCCGCCGCAAGGAATATCTGACCCGCGCTTCGGAGGAAATTTGCCTGCTTGTCCAGGTAGAGACCGCTGAGGCGCTGGAGCGGATCGAGGATATCGCCTCCGTTGATGGGGTGGATGGCGTGTTCATCGGCCCGTCCGATCTTTCTGCTTCGATGGGTTTTATCGGAAAGCGCGACGCAGATGAGGTCCACGAGGCGATTTCGGGCGCCGCCAAACGTCTCGCCGCCGTGGGCAAGGCATCCGGCATATTGGGCACCTCGCTTCCCGAGGCCGACCGGTTCATCGAGTATGGCTATGTCTTTGTCGCGGTGGGGTCGGATACGGGCGTACTCGCCCGGGGGGCGGACGAACTGGCTGCCCGGTTCAAGGGAAAATAGAGATCAGTTGATTGGCAGTTTGCAGGCGCGCAGGAATTCATAGTCGGGCCGGACCTCCTCGACGATTTCAGCAAGCTCCCCGTCCAGTTGCGGTAAATCGTCTTCCGGCGGTACGAACCCGGTGGACTTCCAGATGGCGTCGTACCAGTGGCTTCCCCAGATGCCGTCCTCGGGTGCCGGCCCTTCCTTCCAGGATAGCATTGCCGGATCAAACGCGATCCCGATGGCTGAACACAGCGCGCGCAGGGCAACCTCGGGCTGCTGCCGAATATCGTCGGAATCGATCACCACCGGCTTGCCGCCTTCGCGTGCGGAGGTCAGCTCGAAGAGCCTGCGTTGCATGGAAAAACCGATATCGTCCGCCGCCACGCTCTCGCGCTTCCTTGCATAGCTCGCCAGAACGCGCTCCGGCGACCGCAATAGAAACACGTTGGTCACCCGTTCAGCCCACCCAAGCGGGAAGCCATCAATCATGTGATGGGTCATGTGCTTCTGGTAATAGACAGATTTCGGCGGTGCTGGCACCTTCAGGCACCGCGATGCAACTTCGTGCGGATCTGTGATGCCATCGGCGATGATTTCCTCGCGCATCGGATGATCAAGGCCGGTCGCCTCGAGATAGGCGGCATAGAAGGGCTCATCCCATGCGACGGTGTCCCGGCGCTGGGCAAAGGAACGCATGAGGGCTGTGGAAAGATTGCGCGGTCCCGACCACATGGCGATAATAACAGGTTGCGTCATGTATTCTTCCGCCAAATGGGCTAGTGCATATCCGGTTACCGGCGTGATAGCCTGAACTTTCCTTCCCAACAATGGCGGCCCGACCATGACCCAGACCGAAGACAAGGTAGCAGCACATTACACCACCGGTGACATTCTGGGGCGCATTCGCGAGGGCCTGTCCGCGCTGGGCGTCAATCCTGACGCCCCCACGGTTGATTCGCTGAAGCCTGTCGATGAGTTTCACACCGGCGGTCTGGAAGCGACACAGGCGCTACTTGAGCAGGTCGAGATAACGCCGCAGACCCGTGTGCTGGATATCGGCTGCGGTCTGGGTGGGACGGCACGTTTCATCGCCAGTCATTTTGGCGCGCATGTTACCGGCATCGACCTGACGCCGGCTTATGTCGATGTTGCCAACAAACTCAGCGAGATGGTTGAACTCGACGGCAAGACCATGTTTCTGCAGGCGAGCGCTTTGAAGCTGCCATTTGAAGACGACAGCTTCGATATGGCGGTGATGCTACATGTTGGAATGAACATTGAAGACAAGAGCACAATGTTCTCCGAAGCAGCGCGGGTACTGGCTCCGGGTGGAATTTTCGCGCTGTTTGACATCATGCGCGGCGACGACGCAAAATCCGCACTGAGATTTCCGTTTCCCTGGGCCGAAGTCGCTGAAGCCTCGTTCGTCGCGCCGCCACAATCCTATCGCGATGCCGCCGCCGCTGCGGGGTTTGAGCAGACCGGCGAACGCGATCGCAGCGATTTCGGGGCAGCGTTTTTCAAGAAGGTTTTCGCAGCCAATGCCGAGCGCGGAGGTCCGCCCCCGGTCGGCATCCACCTGTTGATGCGTGAAACTGCCGGGGAGAAACTGAAAAACTATGTCGCCGCCCTTGAAAGCGGCCAGCTTGCGCCGCATGAGATGATCTTCAAACTGAGGGGCTGATCTAGGGTCAGGACCCGTTAATCTGATTGGAATGGCGCTCGATATGGCAAGGAATACCAGGAAAAGTCCGCAGGGCGGGGCTAGCTCCCCGGTCAAGGGCTTTGACGCGGTAGTCCGCCGCCAGATCGATCGTCGTTCGGATCGGACGCCGTTGCACGGCCTGCATTGTCGTAAGCCCTTGAAAGTCACGCGAATTCCTGCAGGCTTGCTCCTTGCATCCGCACAATTTCGTTCCGACCATTCCAACCAGATTAACGGGTCCTGACCCTGGGCCCCATACCCGCAAGGCGCACATTATGGCAGTTTCAGCCACGGCCACTCCCGCAATGGCGACCGGCCGGCAGAAATGGCTCGGTCACCTGGCGGTGTTGGGCTGGGCATTTTTCATTGCTGGTTCGTTTTCGCTCGGCCACAAGGCGGCCCCGCATATATCACCGGCGGCACTCAATGCGGTACGTTTTGTAATCGGTGCCGGTGTATTGTTTGGTCTGCTGCTGGTGATGACCCGGCGCATGCCCGCACTTCCGGCCGCTCCCTGGAGGTTTGCGATACTGGGCGGATTGATGGCGGCCTATTTCATCCTGATGTTCATGGCGCTGAGGATCACAAGCCCGGTTTCCACGGCGGCAGTGTTCACACTGACGCCACTGATGAGCGCGGGTTTCGCGTGGCTTTTCCTGCGTCAGGTGAGCCGCCCGGTGGTACTGACGGCCCTGGCGATCGGCGCAATAGGCGCGGTCTGGGTGATCTTCCGTGCCGATATCAACGCCATTCTTTCCTTCGACATCGGCCGGGGCGAAGCGATATTTCTGGTTGGTTGCGCGGCGCACGCGGCCTATACCCCGCTGCTGCGCCGCTTCAATCGCGGTGAAGGAAACCTCCCTTTCACCGTCTTCATGATGATCGCCACGATGCTATGGCTGTTGGTGTTCGGCGCGCGCGATCTCGCCGCAACCGATTTCACTTCACTGCCGGCAATTGTGTGGGTGACGATATTCTACCTCGCTCTGGTCACCACGGCATTCACGTTCTTCCTGCTGCAGTTCGCCTCGATGCGCCTGCCGGCCTCAAAGGTGATGGCTTACGGCTACCTTGTGCCGAGTTTCGTCATCCTGTTCGAGGGGATAAGCGGCCATGGCTGGCCCGGCTGGGCGGTGTTGACCGGCGCATTGGTTACCGCTGGCGCCCTGGTGGTTCTGGCACTGGCGCCTGACGCATAAAGAAAAGGCCCGCCGGTGATGACGAGCCTTTGGTTTTCGCAACTGCTGCGCCAGTTTACTGCTTGACGATCCGGTCGTCGGTATATGGCTGGTAGGGACCCTTCGCCGCCAGATACTCCGCAGTGACATCTGCGAGATCCGGGCCGAAATCATAGGCGTTCATCGCATTTGACGAGAACACCTTGTAGCCATCCCCACCATTGCGCACGAAATTGTTGGTTACCGCCAGATAGGTTTTCTCGGGATCGATCGGCACCCATTCCCCGCCTTCCTGGACCATCACCTCCTTGATCCTGCCCTCATTGGGGGCGACCGAAGCGTCCCAGGTGAATTTCATGCCCGCCACCTGCGGGAAACGGCCTCCGCCTTCCTCGACTTCGCTCACACCATTCTCAAGAGCCGCGATCATGTCCGCGCCCTTGATCTCGAAAGTCGATAGGGTGTTCTGGAAGGGCAGCACGGTCAGGACCTCACCCATTGTCACCTCGCCGGAGTCGATTGAAGCGCGCAGGCCGCCGCCATTGGTGATGGCGATGGTCACGCCCTGTTCCTTGACGCGGTCGAGCATGGCTTCTGCCACAAGGATACCCATTTCGCAGGCCTGCGAGCGGCAGACCTCGCGCTCGCCGCCAATCGGCTTGGTGGTTTGGGCTACCACCTTGTTTCGGATTTCATCCAGCGGCTTGGCTGCTTCCGCGATGCGGTCCTTGGTTCCCGCATCCTCGGCGACATTGCTGTCCATGACAAGCGGTTCGCCCTTGGCTTCAGTGATGTTTCCGTCATCGTCGAAAGTGACGTTCAACTCACCCAGAAACTTGCCATAGGCATAGGCCTGCACGATCGCCGTATTGCCGACCATGGTAGGGTATGGGCCTTCGGCGCGGTCATTGGTGTTCGACAGCAGCGTGTTGGTATGACCGCCGACAATGACATCCACACCGGTTGTGCTCTCGGCAATCCTCTTGTCGACCCCGTAACCGGAATGCGATAGCACGATGATCTTGTTGACACCTTCGCCGGTCAGTCGATCGACCTCGGCCTGAACAGCGCCGACCGGATCGGTGAAGACTATGTTGGCGCCCGGGCTGG
>Ga0310345_10003276_pt1 | contig 15515 bp, 18 predicted proteins | sample HC15DNA20500_MG_FD_204667 | JGI IMG/M metagenome (GOLD analysis project Ga0310345, IMG submission 204667) | Marine microbial communities from station ALOHA, North Pacific Subtropical Gyre - HC15-DNA-20-500_MG | ecosystem: Environmental > Aquatic > Marine > Oceanic | place: Pacific Ocean: North... | reverse complement strand
CTCCATACCATCTCCATCGTCTCTCCTTTTTCCTTGAGAGCCCTGTCAACATCCGACACAAATTCGTCAACCGAGTACGACATCGAATCCCCTCCTGCACACAACCTCCTAATTTCCACAAGGCCATACACTATATCCAGAAGAGTCCGCCGTCAAGGAGACCCGAGTCGGTCTCGATTGACGACCTGCGAGGGCGTCCACTACAATCACGACTGTCGGATTCAGCCCGTGGAGGAGCCACGCAACAGGGATGACGATGACTAGCGACGAAATTCGAGAGGCCTTCTTGAACTACTTCGAGAGCAAGGACCACCTCCGTGTGGCCAGCTCATCGCTAATACCGGTTGGCGACCCGACGATGCTTCTGACCATCGCAGGCATGGTCCAGTTCAAGCCCTATTTCGCGGGCCAGGCCACGCCGCCCAGCAAGCGCCTCACATCTTCCCAGAAGGTGTTCCGGACGCCGGACATCGAAGTGGTCGGCGACGCCACTCACCTCACGATGTTCGAGATGATGGGCAACTTCAGTATCGGAGACTACTTCAAAAAGGAGGCAATCGACTTCGCTCTGGAGTTCGTGACCAGTGTCCTTGGCCTCGACAAGGAGCGGTTCTCGCCGACGGTCCACCACACAGACGATGAGGCGTTCGATCTTTGGCAGCAGGCCGGGTTCCCGGCGGACCGGATCTACCGGTTCGGCGACGAGGACAATTGGTGGGGACCACCTATCCATGGGGTCGAGGGACCATGCGGACCGTGTAGCGAGCTCCACTACGACCTGGGGTCGGAGCGCGGTTGCCTGAGCCCCAACTGCGGCCCGAACTGCACCAACACCATGACTGACGACGGCGATAGCTGCGACCGCTACGTCGAACTGTGGAACCTGGTGTTCATGCAGTTCTACCACCATCCGGACGGCTCTCGCGATCCGCTGCCCGCTCCCGGAATCGACACCGGCATGGGCTTCGAGCGTGCGGTCATCGTCATGCAGGAAGCCTCCACGCCCTACCATACCGATCTGTTCGCTCCCATCATCCAGAAGGTGGAGCACCTCAGCGGCAAAAGGCACGGCGAAGGGCGTGAGACAGACTACGCCATCCGCGTGGTCGCCGAGCACGGCCGCAGCGCGACCTTCCTGATCGCCGACGGCGTGGTGCCCGGCAACGAGGGCCGGGGCTACGTGCTACGCCGGCTGGTCCGCCGTGCGATCCGACACGGTAGACGCATCGGGCTAGAGGGCCCGTTCCTGGGCGATATCGCAACGGCGGCCATCGACAGGATGGGACACGTCTTCCCCGAGCTCCGCAACCACCGGGACTTCGTCCTCACGACACTGCGGCTGGAGGAGGAGCGGTTCCAACACGCGTTCGAGAACGGGTACTCGGTGCTCATGGACTCCCTCGAGGGCGCGTCCGAGCTACCGGGCGAGGTCGTCTTCAGGCTGTGGGATACCTACGGCTTCCCCGTCGAGATGACCCAGGAGATGGCCGGCGAGCGGAGCATCGCGGTTGACATGGAGGGCTTCGAGCGGGAGATGCAGGCACAACGAGAGAGGGCTAGGGCCAGCTCCCGGTTCGGCGAAGACCTTGCCAAGATTCGGGTCTACGAGAGCCTTGGGGTGGGCGCGACCCGTTTCCACGGCTACGAGCAGCTGACCGCCTCCTCGGTCGTTGTAGGGCTCGTGTCGGGAGGCCAGGCCGTGAACGTGGTGTCGGAGGGCCAGGACGCCGAGGTCGTTCTGGTGGAGACTCCCTTCTACGCCGAGGGTGGGGGCCAGGTCGGAGACGCCGGAGACCTGGTCGGGCCAAATGGCAAGATTTCGGTCCAAGACACACAGACGACCCTACCGAACGTGATATTCCACTTCGGCACGGTCGCTCAGGGCACCATTGCCATGGGCGACGTGATAGAGGCGTACGTAGACCCCGTGCGTCGCGAGGATATCGCCCGGAATCACTCCGCCACGCACCTGCTCCATGCCGCGCTCCGGCAGGTCCTTGGCGCCCACGTCAGACAGGCGGGCTCCCTGGTGGCGCCCGACCGGCTCCGCTTCGACTTCAGCCACGTTCAGGCGATGACCGAAGACGAGCTATGGCAGGTGCAGCTACTGGTCAACGAGAAGATTCGCCAGAACGCCAGGGTGCTAAGGGACGAGGACTCCTATACGTCGGCAATTGACCGGGGGGCGCTGGCGTTCTTCGGAGACAAGTACGGCGAGACCGTCCGGCTGATCGAGATAGCCAACGGCGCGACATTCAGCTTCGAGGTTTGCGGGGGTACGCATGTGGAGCGCACCGGTGAGCTGGGCTCTGTGTACATCCTGAGCGAGTCGAGCATAGGTGCCGGGATGCGCCGGCTGGAGGCCGTCAGTGGCAGGTCCGCGGAGAAGCATGTGTGGGAGAGGTTCGGCCAGCAGGACAGGCTCGTCCGCAGGCTTCAGACGACCCTTCCGAACATGGAAGATCGAGTCGAGAGGCTTCTCGACGACTTCGACGAGCTGAGGCGCGAAAAAGAGGCGATCGAACGGAAGCTCCATCTTCAGTCAGCGGAAGAGCTACTGTCTTCGAAACAAGACGTGGCTGGAGTCGCCGTGCTTGCCACACGGGTCGAGGCATCCGACGCCGATTCCTTGCGCGAGGTTGCCGACTGGCTCAGGGACAAGCTGGGCAGCGGAGTGGTCGTCCTGGGCTCTGTCCTTGATGGGAAACCGATGCTGGTGGCGATGGTCTCCTCGGACCTTGTGGCCACCGGTCTTGACGCCAGCGTCATTGCAAAAGGTGCCGCCAAGGCTATCCACGGCGGCGGCGGCGGTCGAGCGGACGTCGCTCAGGCAGGCGGACGCCTCGCCGACAAGCTGGAAGATGCTCTCGCCTTGGTGCCCGACCTGGTCCGGGAGACGAGCGCCTCAGCCTCCTGAGCACTCGGCCCGTTTGAGGGCCTCGTGCTATCGACTTTGCATGGGGCCGCGAAAGGGTCGTGAGGAAGACTCAAAACTTGATAGCTCTCGCCCTAGATGTTGGAGAACGGCGCATTGGCCTGGCCCTCAGCGACCCCAGCGGCCTGCTGGCGACTCCATTGGCGACCATCCAACGGACCCAAGAACCCGCCGACGTCGACGAGGTCCTGCGTCTGGCGGAGGAGCACGACGTAGAGAAGATGGTCGTCGGCTTGCCACTGGAGCTCTCCGGCCGGAGGGGGCCGCAGGCGGGGCGTGTGATGGCGTTCGCGCGTGCTCTCATCGGTCGCACCGAACTCCCGGTCGAGACCGTCGACGAGCGCTACTCCACGGTCGAGGCCGAGCGGCGCCTCAGGGACTCGGGCGTTGAGCCATCGAAGGACCGGGCGCGCTTAGACGCAGCCGCGGCCGCCGTGATCCTCGAGTCCTACCTCGACGCCAGGCGGGAACCGAGGCTTTGAGCCTTAACCGGCGACTCAACCACGGTGCCTAACTCGGGGAAGAAGCCATTAAGGCTTCACCACCATCTGAAGCTGGGTCGTGGGCTTGACGAGGGCCTCGAACGCCTGTTGGATCTCATCCAAGGGGATGAAGCCGGCCTCCGACAGTAGTGGCCCCATGCGCACGCCGCCAGAGCGGATCAGGTCGAGTGAGGTGCGCCAGTTCTCGGGTGTGCCGCCAAACGATGCTCTGAGCTCGATCTCGTGGGCCATCCAGTCCGCCGGCAGCACCTCGACGGGCTCCCAGGCGATTGCCACCAGCATGATCTGTCCCCATCGTCGGACCATATTCAGCGCCTGGTCCAGGGTCGGCTTCGCGGCGGCGCACTCGAACACGACCTGGGGTCCGAGGCCTTCGGTAAGAGACACCATGCGGGAGACCACATCCTCCTGGGTCGGGTCGACGACCTCATCTGCGCCAAGCTCCAGTGCGGCCGCTCGCCTGGTTGCCGACGGCTCCGAGACGATGACGCGGCCTGCTCCCGAAGCCTTTGCCACCTGGAGGCAGAACAGCCCGATTGGGCCCGCCCCCAGCACTGCCACCGAGTCTCCCAGCTCCAGGCGAGACCTCTTCACCGCATGGACCGCCACCGAGCACGGCTCACATAACGCCGCCTCTTCGTCCGTTACGCCCACGGGTATCGGTATAGGCTCCCACTCCTCCATCAGGACATACTCGGCGTAGGCGCGGAGCTTCTTACCGGAGAATCCCTCGGCGTGGTAGTTGAAACGCGGCTTGGAGCGAAGTGGCGCCTCCCGCCCTGGAGGCGGTGTGCCGCCACCGCCGACCACCCGGTCCCCCTCTTCCCACGTCGAAACGCCTGGGCCAAGCTTGACGATGGTGCCGCAGAACTCGTGGCCCAGTACGGTCCCCGGAGGGACCACGTCGTAGAGGAACCCATGCACGTCGGTGCCGCAGATGGCGCAGTACTTGACGTTGACCAGCACCTGCCCCGCACCGGGCTCAGGCGTCAGTATCTCCTCTATCACCAGGCGCCGGTTGCCTTTGTAGACGGCTGCTCTCATGTCGGTACCTCCGGGGGTGGATCGCGCTGCGCACCATAGGTTAACCTAGTTGAGGCTGAGGGATCGACTAGGTAGAGGATACCTGACGACGCCATACGTGGTCTACCCGCGACGGGCGCCGATCATGGAAACGCCGGCGAGACCGGAAACGAGCGGCGCTAGGGAGGTCTGTCCGCTAGTTGTCTTCGGCACCGCGCTCGATCAGGAAGTCGATGGCCTGCTGGACGTTGGTGATCTTCTCAGCGTCTTCGTCCGATATCTCCAGCGGGTCGTCGTCCGAGCCAAACTCTTCCTCGAACGCCATGATGAGTTCGACCAGGTCCAGCGAGTCGGCGTTGAGGTCATCGGTGAACGAAGCCTGGGGGGTAACCTCAGACTCATCCACACCGAGCTTAACCGCAACGACAGCCTGTACACGATCCAGGACAGTCGCCATTATGCTACCTCCATTGCTGTATAGATGTGACCTATGTTACCACGCAAGGATCATTCGGCCGTCATGACCGATCCCAGTACGCCGTTGACAAACCTTGGGGAGCTATCCGATCCGAAGGCTTTCGCCAATTCGACGGCCTCATTGATGGCGACTTTGGGGGGCGTTACGTTGCCAAGCATCATCTCGAAGATCGCCATGCTAAGTATGTTACGGTCCACCATCGCCAGTTGGCTTATCGGCCAGCTCGGGGCAAACCTGGAGACCATCTCATCGATCTCCTCACGATTGGCCAGCACACCATCGATGAGGTCATGCGCGAACTCCGCGGCCGGTGGTGAGAGTGAGTCCTCTTCGGCTCTCCTCTCGAGAATCTCATGGGGATTGTGCCTGACCGCGCCTGCTTCGTAAAGCACCTGCAAGGCTACGATTCGTGCTATTCGTCTCCCGTTGGGAAGCCCAGTGTTGTTCACGGCGGTGTCTCCGAGGCCGGTTTCAGCGAGTCGGATATGCTAGTTCCGGTGCAGGCCGAGGATGGAGTCGAGGTCGGAAACATTGGTCGTTTTGGCCCCCCTGGCGATTCGCTTGACCATACCGCTCAACGCCGTTCCAGGGCCCACCTCTATGAACTCCGATACACCAGCATCCACCATGTAGTCGACTGAACGCTTCCACTGGACGCAATCGCAGACCTGCGACACCAACTCCTGTTTGATGCTGTCAATCGTAGTCAATGGCCGGCCGGTGCAGTTGCCGATGATCGGGACCTCTGGATCACTGAATGTGACCTTCTCCATTGCCTCGGCGAGACCAGTCCTGGCGGACTCCATCAGCCCGGAGTGGAAGGCGCCGCCGACACGCAGAGGGATCACTTTCTTGGCCCCTCTGGCCGATGCAAGGTCCAGCGCTCGCGCGATGGCCATGCGTTCGCCACTGATTACTATCTGTTCCGCTGTGTTGATGTTGGACATGTAGGTCCCGGTCTCCCGGGCGATCTCCTCGGCGGTCATCTCGTCTAGGCCGAGGATCGCTGCCATGGTTCCGGGGTTCCGGTCGCACGCCTGCTGCATCAGACTGCTGCGAGCCTGGACCAGGTGGGCCGTATCGGCCACGTCCAGGACACCGGCCACTGCCAGCGCGGTGTACTCCCCGAGGCTGTGCCCCGCCATCACCACGGGACTAGGCATCGACTCAGCCCCGAGCTTCTCCTCCATGGCCTTTACGCATGCCAGGCTCACCGCCATGATTGCGGGCTGAGCGTTGGCCGTCTCCCTCAGTTCCTCTTCAGGGCCCTCGAAGATGAGCTTGGTAAGCGGGCGTCCCAGCGCCTCGTCTACCTGGCCGAACACGTCGCAGGCGGCCTCTGAGTTATCGAAGAGCTCTTGGCCCATTCCAACCTTATGGGCGCCTTGACCTGGAAACAGGTAGGCCGCCTGAGGGCCGCGGGTATCTGGCAAAAATGTCAGGGTCATGATTTACTCCAGGGGAGAGTCTATACAGATCCTGGTTGAGTAATGTTGCTTGGCGCTGAGTGGGCGGTCGAACCATCCACTCAGCTACTCGGTGGCCACCACTTCACGGCCATTGTAGTAGCCACAAGACGGACACACCCGGTGCGGGAGCTTGGCACTGTGGCACTGAGGGCACTCGGAAAGTGAGACCGCGGTCAGCCCAAAGTGGGCCGTCCGCCCGCCTTTTCGCTTCTTCGAGTGTTTCTTCTTTGGAAGTGGAGGCATGATACTCCCCTCAGGATCGGCTGTCGTCCGTCGAGGTAAGCTCTAGAAGCGCGTCCCACCGACTATCTCGCTGGGCCTCGTCGCATACACAGGATACATCGTTCAGGTTCACTCCGCACCTGAGACATATGCCCAGGCACTCGGAACTGCACATTGGCTTCATCGGCGTGTTGAGTGTTACGTACTCCCGAACCGCGTCCGCTAGGTCCAGGATGTGGTGATCGTCGATGCTGAGGTTCCCTTCAACCTGCCCCGAAGACCTGGTAGCGGGTTCGTCTGCTGGCAGGAACTCTTCGTCTATCTCCATACTTATGGGTTGCGCCAGCTCGTCCAGGCAGCGGCTGCAAACGCAGGGCACCTCGGACCGCAGGGAAGCACTGACCCAGACCCCGAGGTCGGTACGCATTAGTCGTACCGTGCCCCGAACCCGCTCGACATCGGACTCCAGTGAGACGGATTCGTCCACCTCGACGGAACGGCTGGAGCCACTGGGCTCCTTCATAAGCTGCGAAACGTTAATGTGCATCCCACCACCCTTCCCATCGAGACACTTCGCCTCCCGGGCAGGCAAATCTAGCACTTCCACGCATATTGTGTCAAGTTTCACATAGTCCTTGATCATACTGGTTTTCGCGGGGGATCGTCGCCGGTAAAGCGCAGGCATGCATGCGGTCATGCCCCTGGCCGGGGCAGGTATGTGTGAAGCGTGCGAACGACCGGCTTTAACACAAGGTTAACCTCACTATAATTTTTGTGAACCATTTCTCAACCAGTCTGAATCCCTAGTTGATCTCCCGAGTTAGCCTCGCGGCACATGAGGAACAGGCCCCGCAGTGAAAGAAGTCATCTCCATCATCCGCCCCGAGAAGTGGGATGCCACCAGAGAGGCCGTGGCGGCCCATGAGGTATACGAGACGGTACACGTTCGGGTGCTGGGCCGCGGACACCAACGTGGCCTGCACTACCTTCGACGGATGGCGGCGGAGAAGGAGGAGAGCAAAAGGCGAGTAACTCGGGGGAATGGAATTCCTGCCTAAGAGAATGATTAGTTGGCTCGTGCCTGATCAAAGGGTCGATGGCCTGGTCGAAGCAGTCAGCCGGGTCAATAAGACAGAGGATTTCGGCGACGACAAGATTTTCATCTGTCCCTTGGAGAATGTTTCCAACGCAGGGAACGCTGAGGCCGGCACGGCCCCCTAGAGTAGCAAGAGCATGGGGAAACGGGAGGGGATCAACTATCCCAAATTCTAAGGACGAGTTCGCTGCCATGGACTTCGACGCCGACCCGATGCCGGTCTTGTCTCTGTTCCCTCTTCCTCTGGTACGCAGGTTGGAACAATGGGAGGTGCTGCTGACCGACCTGGAGGGCCAGCGTCCGGTTATCGGCTGGGCTGAGCTTGAACGTTTGACCCGGGTCCGAAAGAGGACGCCCCTGGTCTGCCAGATCTTCAACTGGCATAAAAAGCCGCAGATGGATGCGGTGCGGCTAGCGGATGTGCTGAAGGCCACGGGGATCGATGCTCCGGAAGACGGCTACTTCTATTTCTACTCCGCCGATGGGCTCTATTGGGAACGGACTTAACGAACCGGACTGCCTTCCCTTCGAGAGTCTCTGGTCGTTGACAGTGTCAGGAGCCCACATTACACTCGCAATAGACCGAGACGGTCGTCGCTTCAGGCGCAGGGGAGCTTAAATGGACACTGGCCCTCAAACATCCGACGTGGACACCGTTTATCCCGTTTGGAACCTCCCGAACCGACGGTGGATGGCCGGGGACCACTGGGAATGAGATACAATCTCTCGGTCCCATCGCGCATTAACCTGCTGGGCAACCCATCTGACGCGAATGAGGGCGCCTTCGCTACTATCTCTGTCGCCATCGACATCCGTGCCGGGGCAAGCCTTGAGCCGGCTGACAATCTGGTTCTCGAGTCATATCAGCGTGACGAGGCTGCACCCTCGCCCGTAGTGTTCGAGTTCGATAGAGCTGAAAATCCGCTTCCATACGATGACCGGCTGGACCTGCTGAAGGCCGCGGTCAATCGGCTTCACCAGTTCAGCCCCGAATTTCAGACGAAGCGCGAGCGAAACGGCGTCCACATCACGGTATGGACGGACGTTCCGTTTCAAGGCGGCCTGGGCGGCTCCTCGCTCTTGGCGCTCTTGACACTGGTGGGACTGCGCGAATTCTACGAGCTTGATCGACCTATGCACAACGACTATGTGATGGCCGAGCTCACCCAGCGGACCGAAGCGAAGGAGCTCGGAATTACCTGCGGGTTCGCCGACCGGTACGTGCCCCTGTTCGGTGGCCTCGCCTACATCGATTACCGTGGCAAGCTACAACAGGACGAGATCGAACAGGAGCCGTACGCCACCTATGAGCGGCTGGACCAACGGATCGATGCCCTACCCCTGGTGCTCGTGTGCCCCGGTCTCTCGCGAGACTCGGGCGACGTGCACGGGAGAATGCGCCCCCTCTACCTGCAAGAGCACGAGGAGTGGGAGCGACGCGGAGGCGCCGCGCCACCAATGGTCCGCTTCATGACCGACGTGTGGCGGACCGCCTGGCAGGGGAAGATCGCTCTTCTGCGAGGCGATCTTCCAGCTGTGGGAGACTTGATGAACCAGAACTACAAGCTCGTCGACGAGATGATGGTCTACTGCGGGTTCGATGACGGGGCGGGCTTGCTCAACAACATGCTGGTCCGGACTGCTCTCGAGAACGGGGCGTTCAGCGCCAAGCTGACCGGAGCCGGCGGTGGTGGGTCGGTCTTCGCGCTTACACCTCCAGGCGGGGAGGAGAGGGTCGCCGCCGCGTGGCGGAAGGCGGTGTGGGCTGAAGACCTCCCCAGGGCACGAGTCTATTTGCCCAAGATCTCACCGGCGGGCCTCGAGATCCAGGCTGAGTAGCATGCTAGGCGTCATCCTGGCGGCGGGCAAGGGCACGCGGCTGGACCCGCTTACCTGGACCCGCTCGAAGGCGATGCTGCCGGTCCTAGGCAAGCCCATCGTCGCGCGGATCATGGAGGACCTGGAGGCCTCCGGCATCCACGAGTTCGTGATCGTCATCGGACCTGACGACCGGGAGATCGTCCCCTACTTCCGTAGCGACTCGACCTTGTCGGCACGGCTCAAGTTCGTTATCCAGGAGCAGCCCCTGGGGATGGCCGACGCACTCTCCTGCGCCGCCCCGGAGATCACCGGCGACTTCGTCCTGTCTGCCTGCGACAACCTGGTCGACAGAGCAGACATCGGCCGCGTGGTCGATGCCTGGCGCGAATCACCGTCGCTCAATGCGGTCCTGGCAGTAATGCAGGTCCCGCCCGATAAGGTGAGCAGGTCCGGCATCGTAGAGACAGACGGACGCTGGATCACAAAGATCGTTGAGAAGCCCGCTCCGGATGAGGCGCCATCCAACATCGCGAGCCTTCCTCTCTACTGCTTCCCCCCCACCTTCCTCGCCCTGCTGGCGGCTGTCGAACCGTCGTCGCGGGGCGAGCGTGAGCTGCAGGACGCGATTCAAACGACAATAGAGCGCCGTGGGCGCGTGCGAGCCGTCTCCGTACCCCACCGGCTTACGCTCACGGATCCGGCGGACCTGTTGACGATCAACCTGCGCTATCTGGCCCGCGAGGACGAACTTGCAGCGCCATCCTCGCCGGAGACGGGACCGAACTCGCAGCTGGTACGCCCACTATACGTCGAGCAAGACGCCCGGATCGGCGCGGGCTGCGAGATCGGCCCGAGCGTCTACCTGGAGCGGGGCTGCCGGATAGGAGATGGAGCCAGGGTGCGCAACTCGTTGGTCCTGCGCGACTCCGTCGTGGCCGATGGCCAGACGGTCGAGGGGCAGATCGTCAGCGGCACCCACGTCGTCCCAGCAACCTGATGTCTAGCGCAGCGACCTCGAAGACCGTTATGCGTGAAGTCCTGGAGGACGACATCACCGCACTGGCGCAGTCCCTTACGCCGGACGTGAGCGCGAGGCAGCTGGCACACCGATGGATAGAGCACCTGGACGGGTACCGGGCGATGCTGGTGGCCTAAGAGGCGCAAAGCCTGGCGGGTGCGGTTAGTTTCGGGGGTGCTCGCCATCAGCGGACCGATTCGCTGCGGATGTTTGCCCTGGGTGTAGGTGTCGCGTTCCGACGTAGGGACATCAGCACCTCACTGATCAGAGCCGTCGAGGAGGAAGCCAATCGCCTGGGCCTACAGTCAGCCCACCTCGAGGTGGCGATGGACAACGCCACCGCCTTCCGTCTGTATAAGCGGCTGGGATACACGCAACAAGGCGGCCCCATCACCGACCGATGGTCGAAAGTCGCCGCCGACGGCAGTCGTCAGGAAGCGGAAGAGGTCTCCCGGGTCATCATCAAGACGCTTGAAACGCCCGAGGAATAGCCGGCCCAGTGTCCGCGGGCCGGCCGAGCGTCTCGAGCCCGTTGCGCGTCCCGGCACCAGCGTGTATGCTGCGCGAACCAGGTGAAGAGGCCGCGGAGGCTGAGTAAGATCCTTCGGTTTGGAAGTGGAGCCAAGTGCCCTACGCTCAGATGAAGTCCTGGCTCGAAGGGGAGCTCCAGGGGATCCGCGACAGCGGCCTGTTCAAGCAAGAGCAGGTCATCCACACTCCTCAAGGCCCACAGGTTGGCACCGAGAACGGCCCGCGAATCAACTTCTGCGCCAACAACTACCTGGGCCTGGCCGACCATCCCGAGATTCAGAAAGCGGTACAAGAGGCTGTGTCTTCCCGCGGTTTCGGAATGGCATCCGTCCGGTTCATCTGCGGCACACAGGACATTCACAAGGAGCTCGAGGCGCGAATCTCCGACTTTCTAGGCACGGACGACACGATCCTCTACGCCTCGTGTTTCGACGCCAACACCGGGCTCTTCGAGACCCTCCTGGGAGCCGACGATGCAATCGTAAGCGACGCCCTGAACCACGCCAGCATCATCGACGGCGTCCGCCTATGCCGCGCTCAGAGGAAGATCTACGCGCACGCCGACATGACGGAGTTGGAGGCTCGGCTGAAGGAGGTTCAGGACGCTCGATTCCGCATCATCGCCACAGACGGTGTCTTCAGCATGCAGGGCGACCTGGCGCCGCTCAACGAGATCTGCGGTCTTGCGGAGCGCTACGACGCGCTGGTCTTCGTGGACGACTCCCACGCCACGGGCTTCCTGGGCCCCAATGGTCGGGGCACCCCCGAGGAGTTCGGAGTGTCCGACCACGTCGACATCCTGACCAGCACGATGGGCAAGGCGCTGGGTGGGGCCTCCGGAGGATTCACCACGGGCCGCAAGGCCATCGTAGACTACCTGCGTCAGCGGTCCAGGCCGTACCTGTTCTCGAACACTCTCGCACCGCCCATCGTCATGGGGGCCATGAAGGCGCTGGAGATGGTCCGGGGTCACCCCGAGCTGCGCGAATCCCTAATGCACAACGTCGCGTATTTCCGGGCACAGATGACCGGGCTCGGGTTCGACATCATACCCGGCAAGCACCCGATAGTGCCCATCATGCTAGGAGACGAACTCAAGACCGAGGCGATGGCCAAGGCCGTGAACGAGCGCGGGATATTCGTCGTCGGCTTCAGCTTTCCCGTGGTGCCCAAAGGGGAGGCCCGCATAAGGGTCCAGGTCTCCGCCGCCCACACGAAGGAGCAGCTCGACACTGCAATCTCGGCGTTCGAAGATGTGGGCAAACATCTCTCGATAATCTGACCCTTGCCAAGGCCCCAGGAGCATTCCGTGACCGCAGAGTGAGGTCCGCAAAGACTGTGCCAGGCCCCACTGAGTTCGAGGGAAAGTTCGCCATCGTTACTGGAGTCGGACAGAGCATGGGCCTGGCGATGGCGCAGCGGCTCGCCGCGGGCGGGGCGCGAGTGATCGTAAATGGCCTGGACCCGCAATCGGCAGAGCGGACCGCCACCGAATTGACGAGCAACAGGGCGGACGCGCTGGCGGCTCCGGGAGACGTCTCCTCCGGCTACGACGTGAGAGCGCTGTGAAGCGCTACGGCACCGTCCACATTCTCGCAAACAATGCTTGGCACCCTGCGACCGACTCCAGTAATCGACATCGACGAGGATGAGTGGGACCATGTCATCAGTGTCAACCTCAAGGGCGCGTACCTGTGCTGCTTGAAGGCTGTTTTGCCGTCGATCCGGGGTGAAGGCTGGGGCCGCATCGTCAACTTCTCCTCGACGGCCGGAAAGAACGTGAGCACGGTCAGAGGGGCTCACTACACGGCCGCGAAGGCGGGCGTGCTGGCGTTTACCCGTCACCTGGCGAAAGAGGAGGCACGGCATCACCGTCAACGCAGCATGCCCTGGGCTCATCGACACGGAGATGGTCCGCTCGACCATCAGCGGCCAATGGGCCAGAGAGCACGCTGAAGGATTCCCCATCGCCCCGTTAGGCGAGTCCTGGGAGATCGCGGAGTTTGTGGCGTTCCTGGCGTCCGACAGGGCCGCGTACATCACGGGAGCATCACTGGACATCAACGGCGGTGACTTGATGACTCCCGATAGCCTGTCCCTCGCGTCCATGGGAGAAGGTGTAAGCTGGGGTCGCCCGCAATGGGCGACTATTCACCGAATAAGAGTTAGCAAGTAACAGCATGACGAGGAGGGAAGAAGCGATGAATGACTACGAACCCATCGATCTATCGGAGTGGTGCAACTCTGGGCCGGAGGTGCTGCCCGACGACGAGGAGCCACTGACCGGCAGCCAGACGTTTCAGGGCCTCCCGTTCCTCGTGGGCGGCAAGGACCCAGGCGACGGACGCTGCTACATCGTGCTGGACAAATCCTCATCTGCAGTGACAATCCCCATCAACCAGACGTCGCGCAACGTGATTTTTGCGCAGCGTCTGATCGACTCCGAGCTGAGGACGAGCGGGATGATCGGCGCACACGTGGCCGACTACGTCTTTCGACTCGAAGGCGGCCAGCAGGTCACGGTCCCGATACGCGAGCGGTTCGAGGTAGCCGCGGTGATCCGCCCCGGCGACATCCACGGGGTGCCGGGGCTCCCATACCGCGCTGCCACCGACCGAATGCACGGGCTGACGCCACGCGACGAGGGGCCATGGGAGGAAGCGGGACGGCGTCAAACCGAGACCGTGCCGGCAACGGCGCGAAGCTACTTCCTTTGGCCATGGACAAACCCGAAGGACGGCGCCGCCGTCCAGTCGATAGAGATTATCCCCAGGGGTCCACGCTTCCTGATCGCCGCCATCACGCTTGGTCACGCCGACGAAAACCCCTTCGTAAAGCAGGGAAGACGTCCCGTGCGAATTGCCCTTAAGGACGGCGACTCGCATACCCCCGCTGACCTGGATGTCGAGGTGGACCGCGGACATGCCACGTACGCGTTTCCTCTGCCGTCCGCATCGGCGGAGGAGTTCGTGACGGACCCCTACAAAGGCTGGGGCGAGGCCCAAAACGAGGGCACCAACCCGGCCTACGTTGAGATCGCCGCAACACCATCGGCGACCGTAACTGTCGGTAAGGACGAAAACTTCCGGTGGGGGGACCTGGAGGAGAAGGGCTCCGTCGAGACACCGCGCATGCGTCTCGATCTCCTGGACCACGGCAAGAACTGGGTGCACGTAACGGTGCTGGACGACGCCACTGGCCGGCCCGTTCCATGTCGAGTCCACTTCCGCTCGCCGGAGGGCGTCCCATATCAGCCGCACGGGCACCACAACCAGGTCAACTCGAACCAAGGGACGTGGCACATCGACGTGGGCGGAGACCTGCGGCTGGGTCAGATCACCTACGCCTATATAGATGGAGCCTGCCAGGGATGGCTCCCGCGGGGCGAGGTCATCGTCGACGTCGCCCGAGGCTTCGAGTACGAGCCGCTGAGGACCAGGGTGAGCATCGAGCCCGGTCAGCGGGAGCTGACGCTACGCATCAAGCGCTGGATCAACATGAACGACCGCAGGTGGTTCAGCGGCGACTCGCACGTCCACTTCCTGTCAACACAGGGCAGCCACACCGAGTCTCAGGGCGAGGATCTCAACGTGGTGAACCTGCTGCAGTCCCAGTGGGGCAGCCTCTTTACGAACACCGAGGACTTCACCGGCGGACCGAGCGTATCGCAGGTAGGCAACAACATCGTCTACACGTCCCAGGAGAACCGACAGCACTTCATGGGCCACATGATCCTTTGGGGGCTCAAGAAACCGGTGATGCCCTGGTGCAGCGACGGGCCTTCGGAGGCTGAGATAGGCGGCACCATGGAGACAACACTGAGCTACTGGGCGGACGAGGCCCATGCCCAGGGGGGCTTCGCAATAAACCCGCACTTCCCGATGCCCAACGGAGAGCAGGCGGCGCTCATCGCCACCGGACGTCTGGACGCCGTGGAGATGATCCGCCAGACCCGGATAAACCACCTGGAGTACTACCGCTACCTGAACGCCGGGTATCGCCTGCCGCTGGTCGGGGGCACCGACAAGATGAGCAGCGACGTGCCCGTTGGGATGTACCGTACCTATGCCTACATCCCCGACGACCAGGAGTTCAACTACGACAACTGGTGCCGCAGTGTGGCCGCCGGACGAACTACGCTGAGCGGAGGGCCGATTCTTCACTTCAGTGTAGACGGCCATCAGATCGGGGACACAGCCCGGCTCTCGGGCGCCGGGACCGTGGAGGTCGAGGCCTGGGCCGAGAGCATCTTCCCCATCTACAAGCTGGAGATAGTCCAGGAAGGCCGAGTGGTTGCGTCCTCCGAGGATCCGAAAGGGACTCGGAGACTGGAGCTGAAGGAGAAAATCAAGGTCGACGGGCACACCTGGCTGGCGGCACGCTGCGGAGCTCCCGACTATTACATCCCAATTCCGCACC
>Ga0310345_10003275_pt1 | contig 15517 bp, 13 predicted proteins | sample HC15DNA20500_MG_FD_204667 | JGI IMG/M metagenome (GOLD analysis project Ga0310345, IMG submission 204667) | Marine microbial communities from station ALOHA, North Pacific Subtropical Gyre - HC15-DNA-20-500_MG | ecosystem: Environmental > Aquatic > Marine > Oceanic | place: Pacific Ocean: North... | reverse complement strand
ACCGTCGCGCCTCCGACTCGCTCTCGACCTTCCGCAGCTTCGCCACCAGCACCTCCGCCGTTCGAGGAAACGGTGGAGCCTGTGCCTGCACTCAGCAGCGATCATCCCGGCGTCGCTGATGGGTCACTTTGCGAGAGCCCATTTCCCCGGCAGGAGTCGCCGCCAAGCGCGCAGCCGAGTGCCCGGCGGCCAGCCCCCATCCCGCCGCCACCCCACCCCCTTGGCGCCTTTGCGTCTTCGCGAGAGCCCATTCCCCGAAACGCGTCGCCGCCGAGCGCGCATCCGAGTGCCCGGCGGCCTCCATGCCGAGGCCACCCCACCCCTCTGCGTCTCTGCGACTCTGCGAGAAATTCATTGTCACCGGCCCCATCGGACACGGCGGGTCCCCCCGGTCCGTCGGCGGCCAGCCCCCATCCCGCCGCCACCCCACCCCCTTGGCGGCTTTGCGCCTTTGCGAGAGCCCATTTCCCCGGCAGGAGTCGCCGCCAAGCGCGCAGCCGAGTGCCCGGCGGCCAGCCCCCATCCCGCCGCCACCCCACCCCCACCCCCTTGGCGGCTTTGCGGCTTTGCGGCTTTGCGCGAGCCAGTTCACCCGCACGACCCGCCGCCGAGCGCGCATCCGAGTGCCCGGCGGCCAGCCCCCATCCCGCCGCCAGCTCACCCCTTTGGCGACTCTGCGCCTTTGCCCGAGCCGTCTCACGCGGACGAGCGCGGCCTTCCGCGGCTTGGCTCGAGGGACGGCGGGCTCGCGCGGGCCGCGCTATAGAGCCGGGCGATGCCTCTCCCCGTCGTCCGTGAAGCGCGCGAGGACGACTGGCGCTGGCAGGCGCGAAACGCCGTCAGCGACCTGGACGGGCTGGAGCGCGCGCTCGTCCTGACCGACGCGGAGCGCGAGGGCGCCCGGCGCGCGCTCGAGGGCGGCTTCCCGATCTCGATCACGCCCTACTACCTCTCGCTCTGCGATCCGCGCGACCCGAGCTGCCCGATCCGGAGGCAGTGCGTGCCCCGCGCCGAGGAGGCGATCGAGGTGCCCGGCGATCTGCGGGATCCCCTCGGCGAGGAGTCCCACGAGGTCGCGCCGCATCTGGTGCAGCGCTACCCGGACCGAGCGCTCCTGCTGGTGAGCGATCGCTGCAGCGTGTACTGCCGCTTCTGCACGCGCAGCCGCATGGTCGGCCAGGGCGGCGGGGCGCGCTCGATGGACGCGCTCGGCGGCGCCTTCGCCCACCTCGAGGCGCGCCCCGAGATCCGCGAGGTGATCGTCAGCGGAGGCGACCCGCTCGTCGCCACCACCGGCCGGATCGCGGCCATCCTCGAGCGGCTCGCGACGATCCCCTCGCTCGACACCGTCCGGATCGCCACCCGGGCCCCGGTGACCTTGCCGATGCGGATCGACGACGCCCTCTGCGAGGCGCTGCGGCGCTTCCCCTCCACCTGGGTGATGACGCACTTCAACCACCCGAAGGAGCTGACCGACGCCTCCTCCGCCGCGATCGCCCGGCTGGTCGATCATGGGCTCCCGGTCATGAACCAGACGGTGCTGCTCCGCGGGATCAACGACGACGCCGAGACCCTCGAGGCGCTCTTCCGCGGCCTCGTCCGACGCCGGGCGCGACCTTATTACCTGCTCCAGGCCGACCCGGTCCGCGGCACCGGGCACCTGCGCACCCCGATCGCCGTCGGCGAGCAGATCATGGCCCGGCTGCAGGGGCGGCTGAGCGGGATCGCGCTCCCGAAGCTCATCGTCGACACCCCGGGCGGCCACGGGAAAGTGCCTCACGGCCCGGACTGGGTCGTCTCGCGCGGCCCGGGGGTGACCCGCTTCCGCACCTTCCGGGGGCGGGAGGTCGACTACCTCGATCCGCCGGGGTGAGCCGGGGCGTCGGGCCCGCTTTGAAAAGTCCCGGCATGGGTGTATGACTCGCGCGCGCCGCCTCCGCGCGCACCGCCTCCGGCTCGATTTCTCCCTGTCCGCGCCGCGAAATGGCCCCAGGGTGGAGTCGGTGGGGGCGTCCCAGGAATCCTCGGAGACCCCGGAAGACCCATGCAGAGAGCGCTCACGCTCACCCGTTCGACCGTCGGCATGAAGGCGCTGGTCGCCGTCACCGGCCTCATCCTCTTCGGCTTCGTCATCGGCCACCTGGCGGGCAACACCCTGCTCTTCGCCGGCTACGAGACGTTCAACGGCTACGCGGCCAGCCTGAAGGCGAACCCGGCCCTGCTGTGGGGCGTGCGGACGGTGCTGCTGGCCAGCGTCGTGACCCACATCGCGCTGACCATGAAGCTCGCGGGCCGCAATTCCTCGGCGCGGCCCACCGGCTACAAGAAGGCGCGGCAGGATCAGATCACGACCTACGCGGCGCGCACGATGGTCCTCAGCGGGCCCCTGCTCTTCGCCTACATCCTCTTCCACCTCGCCCACTTCACGGTGCCGGGGCTGGACCTGGGCGGCGAGCACGACGTCGTCAACGTCTACGGGAACGTCGTCCGGGGCTTCCGGGTGCCGTGGGTCGCGGGGATCTACATCTTCGCGAACATCCTGCTCGGCCTGCACCTGTTCCACGGCGCGTGGAGCGCGCTGCAGAGCCTCGGGGCCAACCACCCCAAGTACAACCCGCTGCGCAAGCGCCTGGCCGTAGGCTTCGCGCTCGCCGTCGCGGGCGGCAACATCTTCATCCCGGTCGCGGTCCTCACGCGCCTCGTCGGCACCGACGAGCAGGTCGCGGCGAGCGACCTCCACCCCCTGGGCGCGCCGGAGCCCCAAGACCCGCCGATGCCGACCGAATGAGGCGGAAGGGAAAGCACATCTCATGAAGCTCGAGAGCCACGCCCCCACCGGGGACATCGAAAAGCGCTGGGACCAGCACCGCTTCGAGATGAAGCTGGTGAACCCGGCCAACAAGCGAAAGTTCGACGTCATCGTCGTCGGCACCGGCCTCGCCGGCGCCTCGGCCGCCGCGACCCTCGCGGAGCTCGGCTACAACATCAAGGCGTTCTGCTACCAGGACAGCCCCCGCCGCGCCCACAGCATCGCCGCGCAGGGCGGCATCAACGCCGCCAAGAACTACCAGAACGACGGCGACAGCGTCTACCGCCTCTTCTACGACACGGTGAAGGGCGGCGACTTCCGCTCCCGCGAGAGCAACGTCTACCGCCTCGCGCAGGTCAGCGTGAACATCATCGACCAGGCGGTCGCCCAGGGCGTGCCCTTCGCCCGCGAGTACGGCGGCCTGCTCGACAACCGCTCGTTCGGCGGCGCGCAGGTCAGCCGGACCTTCTACGCCCGCGGCCAGACCGGCCAGCAGCTCCTGCTCGGCGCCTACTCGGCGCTCAGCAAGATGATCGCGGCGAACAAGGTCAAGATGTACTCGCGCCACGAGATGCTCGACCTGATCGTCGAGGACAACCGGGCGCGGGGCATCGTGGTCCGCAACCTCGACACCGGGAAAGTCGAGGCCCACACCGCCGACGCGGTCTGCCTCTGCACCGGCGGCTACGGCAACGTCTTCTACCTCTCGACGAACGCCAAGGGCTGCAACGTCACCGCGAGCTGGCGGGCACACAAGAAGGGCGCGCTCTTCGCGAACCCGTGCTTCACCCAGATCCACCCGACCTGCATCCCGCCGAGCGGCGACTACCAGTCGAAGCTCACGCTGATGAGCGAGTCGCTCCGGAACGACGGCCGCGTCTGGGTCCCGAAGGATCCGTCCAACGCCGAGAAGAAGCCGAGCTCCATCCCGGAGAGCGAGCGCGACTACTACCTCGAGCGCATCTACCCGTCGTTCGGCAACCTCGTCCCCCGCGACATCGCGAGCCGCGCCGCCAAGAAGATGTGCGACGAGGGCAAGGGCGTGGGCCCGTACGTCGGCGACAAGCGCCGCGGCGTCTACCTCGACTTCGCCGACGCCATCAAGCGCGAGGGCGAGCCGCGCATCATGGAGAAGTACGGCAACCTCTTCGAGATGTACGAGCGCATCACCGGCGACGACCCGTGTGAGACGCCGATGCGCATCTACCCCGCCACCCACTACACGATGGGCGGCGTCTGGGTGGACTACAACCTGATGAGCACCATCGACGGCCTCTTCGTGCTCGGCGAGGCGAACTTCTCCGACCACGGCGCCAACCGCCTCGGCGCGAGCGCGCTGATGCAGGGCCTCGCGGACGGCTACTTCGTCATCCCGTACACGATGGGCAACTACCTCGCCCGCGCCGGGAACAACCCGATGAAGGAAGAGTCCGCGCCGGTGAAGAGCACCGTCAAGGACGTCGAGACTCGCATCCAGGGGATGATCGACAAGGGCGCCAAGGGCACCCACACCCCCGACCACTTCCACCGCCGCCTCGGCCACATCATGTACGACAAGTGCGGCATGAGCCGGAACGAGGCCGGGCTGAAGGAAGGCCTCGAGGAGGTCCGCAACCTCCGCGAGGAGTTCCACGACAAGGTGAAGATCCTGGGCTCGGGCGGCGAGCTGAACAGCATGCTCGAGAAGGCCGGGCGCGTCTCCGACTTCCTCGAGCTCGCCGAGCTGATGCACGTCGACGCCCTCGACCGCGACGAGAGCTGCGGCGCCCACTTCCGCGAGGAGCACGTCCGCGAGGACGGCGAGGCCAAGCGGGACGACGAGAACTACGCCTACGTGGCCGCCTGGGAGTTCACCGGGGTGGGAGAGAAGCCGAAGCTCCACAAAGAGGAGCTCGACTTCGAGTACGTCAAGCTCACGCAGCGCTCCTACAAGTGAGATAGAGAGATGTCGGACATCAACCTGAAGCTCCACGTCTGGCGGCAGGAGAGCCGCGGCGCCACCGGCAAGTTCGAGGACTACTCGAAGTACGCCGAGGGCATCAGCACCCACGCCTCCTTCCTCGAGATGCTCGACGTGGTGAACGAGCGGCTCGCCGAGGACGGCATCCGCCCCATCGTCTTCGACCACGACTGCCGCGAGGGCATCTGTGGCTCGTGCGGCGCCGTCATCAACGGCGTGCCCCACGGCCCGCAGAAGCTGACCACGACCTGTCAGCTGCACATGCGACAGTTCAAGAACGGCGACGAGATCTGGGTCGAGCCCTTCCGCGCGGGCGCCTTCCCGATCATCAAGGACCTGATGGTCGACCGCGGGAAGTTCGACACCATCATCCAGGCCGGCGGCTTCATCTCGATCCGCACCGGCAGCGCGCCGGACGCCAACGAGATCCCGGTGCCGAAGGAGGTCTCGGACGGCGCCTTCGACGCCGCGACCTGCATCGGCTGCGGCGCCTGCGTGGCCGCGTGCCCGAACGCCTCGGCGAGCCTCTTCCTCAGCGCCAAGATCGCCCACCTCAACCTGCTGCCGCAGGGCCAGCCCGAGCGCTACAAGCGCACCCGGCAGATGGTCTCGGCGCACGACGAGGCCGGCTTCGGCGGCTGCACCAACCACAAGGAGTGCGAGGCCGCCTGCCCGAAGGGCATCAGCACCGACTGGATCGCCAAGATGAACCGCGACATGCTCATCGCGACCATCACCGGCAAGGACGGCAAGTTCGCCTGACGCCCGTCAGGCGGGCTTGACGCCCGTCGCGAGCCAGAGCTCGCCCCCGTACTCCTTCTTCTCCGGCAGCGCGCGCCGCTCGAAGCGCTCGGCGACCCGCTCGAGCGGCTCCCAGGCGCGCCTCCGGATGTCAGCCCGCGCGACCAGGTTCACCATGTGGCCCTGGAAGCCGGGCTTCTCCGCGTAGACGTCGACCACCACCGCGCGGCCGCCCGGCGCGAGCTGCGCCCAGAGACGCTCGAACGCCGCCTCCCACTCGGGGAAGGCGGTGAGACCGAGGAACACGTGGAGGCGATCGAAAGGCGCAGCATCGAGCGGCGCGTCGTGCACGCTCGCATGGACCAGCTCGACGACCTCGCCCAGCGCCTCCGCCTCCACCCGGGCCCGCGCCTTCTTCAGCATGCCGGCGCTGAGATCCACGCCGACCACCCGGCCGCCCGGCTTCACCGGCGAGGCCAGCACGCCGAGGCTCTGCCCGGTGCCCACCGGGAGATCGAGCACCCGCTGCCCGGGCTCGAGCCGCAAGGCCGCCGCGGCCTCACGGCGCGCGTCGGCGTAGAGCGGCTCGAGGGAGCCGTCGTAGAAGTGCGAGAAGAAGTCGTACCAGCCCATCGGTCTCCCTTTTCAGTCTTGCGCGTCGGGGGTCTCGGCGGCCGACGCGCGCCGCCAGCGCCAGACGGCGACGACGGAGACCAGCACGACCACCCCGATGGCCACCGCGCTGTAGGTCTCGACCCACGCCTCGAGCTGCTCGAAGTTCGCGCCCAGGAACCAGCCGACGCCGAGCAGGATCCCGTTCCACGCGCACGCGCTGACCCCACCCCAGAGCGCGACCTTCCAGGCGGGCATGCCGACCATGCCGGCGGCGAGGAAGAAGAAGGCGCGCAGCGCGGGCACGAAGCGGTTGAGCGCGAGGTAGGCGGCGCCGTGGCGGTCGAAGCGCGCCAGCACGGTGTCGATCGCCTTGCGGGCCTGCTGGCTCCGGAGGAAGCGCGGGCGGCGTTCGACCCGGCGACGGCCGATCCAGCGGCCGGCGTAGTAGGCCCCCATGCCGCCCGCCACCGCGCCGAGGTTCAGCGACAGGTACACCCACAGCACCGAGTAGCCCGCGGTCGCCGCCAGGAACACCGCGAAGAGCGAGACGGTGTCGCCCGGGAACGGCGGGAAGACGTACTCGACCAGGCTCGCCAGCCCGATCACCAGGTAGGCGAGCGGGCCTTCGGTCTGCTGGAGCCAGTCGAGCAGCTCTTCCATAGTGGCCCGCGTGCCCTCCCCCTTCGACGTCGTAGCCGCGCTCCGCCCCGGCGGCCACATCCGCGTGATCGCGCCGAGCTCGCCCTTCCCTCGCGAGGACTTCGACCGCGGCGTGGCGCGCCTCCGGGAGCGCTACCGGGTGAGCTTCGGCCACGACCTCTTCGAGACCCACGGCTTCCTGGCCGGAGACGACGCGCGGCGGCTCGCGGAGCTGCGGGACGCGCTCGCCGATCCCGACGTCGACGCGATCGTCGCCGCCCGCGGAGGGTACGGCGCGACGCGGCTCCTCGAGTCGCTCCGCCCGGAGGAGGTCCGGGCGGCGCCGAAGCTCCTGGTCGGCTTCAGCGACGTCACCGCCCTCCACGCCCTCTGGGCGCGCGCCGGGCTGCGCTCGATCCACGGGCCGATGGTGGCCGCGCTCGGCCGGGCGGAGCCGAGCTGGGTGGAGCGCTGGATCGCGGCGGTGGAGGGCGGCCCCCTCGCCGCGGCCACCGACCTCGAGACGATCGCGCCCGGCGAGGCGGAGGGCGCGCTCGTGGGCGGCAACCTCGCGGTGCTCGCGGCGCTCGCCGGCACGCCGCACGCCCCGCCGCTCGAAGGCGCGGTGCTCTTCCTCGAGGACGTGGGCGAGGCGCCCTACCGCGTCGACCGCATGCTCACCACGCTGAGGCAGGCGGGCTGGCTCGGCCGGGTGCGGGGGGTGGCGCTCGGGTCGTTCACCGCCTGCGATCCGAGGGCCGACGGCCGCACAGTGGAGGCCGTCCTGCGCGATCGCCTCGCGGACCTCGGCGTGCCGGTGGCGGCCGGGATCGGCGCGGGCCACGCGCCCGACGATCGCGAGCTCCCGCTGGGCGCGCCGGTCCACCTCGACGCGACGCGCGGCGTGCTGCGCTTCCTGGAGCCCGCGGCGGCCTCCAAGAGGGCGTGAGCGGGGTCACTTTGTCACGAGATGGTGACCCGGAGGCGCGGTGGCGCGAGGCGAAAAACCTCGTAGGCTCCGGCTGCTTCCTGGGGACCCCCTTCTCGGGTGGGGCCCCGGGGCCTATCTTCCAGGGTCCAGAGGACTCACACGCTCGCTCCGAAAGGCACCGGACATGGGACAGGACTTCGACCTCGAGCAGTACGACATCCACGTCGCGAACATCATCCGCAACGCGCCCCCGTCCCGCCTGTACGAGCATGGCCTCCGGAACGAGGCGGGCACCGCCATCGCGTCGAGCGGCGCGCTGATCGCGCTCAGCGGTGAGAAGACGGGCCGCAGCCCGAGCGACAAGCGGATCGTCGAGGAGGACGGCTCGAAGGACGACGTCTGGTGGGGTCCCGTGAACATCGCCATGGACGAGCAGGTGTTCATGATCAACCGCGAGCGCGCGCTCGACTACCTGAACACCCGCCCGCACCTCTACGTCGTCGACGGCTTCGCCGGCTGGGACCCGAAGTACCGCATCAAGGTCCGCATCATCTGCTCGCGCGCCTACCACGCGCTCTTCATGCGCAACATGCTCATCCGCCCCACGGCCGAGGAGCTGAAGGACTTCGGCGAGCCCGACTACGTCATCTACAACGCCGGCGCGTTCCCCGCGAACCGCTACACGTCCGGCATGACCAGCAAGACGTCGGTCGCCCTCCACTTCGGGCGCCACGAGTTCGTCATCCTCGGCACCGAGTACGCCGGCGAGATGAAGAAGGGCGTCTTCACGATCATGCACTACCTCATGCCGAAGAAGAACGTGCTCTCGATGCACTGCTCGGCGAACGAGGGTGACGACGGGAACGTCTCGATCTTCTTCGGGCTGAGCGGCACCGGCAAGACCACCCTCAGCGCCGACCCCAAGCGCAAGCTCATCGGCGACGACGAGCACTGCTGGAGCGACGACGGCGTCTTCAACATCGAGGGCGGCTGCTACGCGAAGGCCATCAACCTCTCGGCCGAGGACGAGCCCGAGATCTACAACGCCATCCGCTTCGGCTCGGTGCTCGAGAACGTGGTCTTCGACCGCGAGCGCCGCGAGGTCGACTTCACCGACACCTCGATCACGCAGAACACCCGCTGCAGCTACCCGGTCGAGTACATCCCGAACGCGAAGATCCCCTGCGTCACCAAGCACCCGGACCAGGTGGTGCTCCTGACCTGCGACGCCTTCGGCGTGCTCCCGCCGGTCAGCAAGCTCACCCCCGAGCAGGCGATGTACCACTTCATCAGCGGCTACACCGCCAAGGTGGCCGGCACGGAGATGGGCGTCACCGAGCCGGAGGCGACCTTCAGCGCGTGCTTCGGCGCGCCCTTCCTCGTCTGGCACCCGACCAAGTACGCCGAGATGCTCGCCGAGAAGCTCAAGAAGCACGGCGCGACCACCTGGCTGGTCAACACCGGCTGGACCGGCGGCCCCTACGGCGAGGGCAAGCGGATGAGCCTCAAGCACACCCGCGCGATCATCGACGCGATCAACTCGGGCGAGCTGGCCAAGGCCGAGACCGTCGCCGACCCCATCTTCGGCGTGCACGTGCCGAAGGCGGTCGAGGGCGTGCCCAGCGACGTGCTGGACCCGAAGAAGACCTGGAAGGACCAGGCCAAGTTCGACCAGACGGCGAAGAAGCTCGCCAGCCTCTTCAAGAAGAACTTCGAGAAGTACGAGGACCAGGCGAGCGAAGCGATCCGCGGCGCCGGCCCGCGCCTGTGAGCGCGAAGAGAGAGCCCCGCGTCCTCGATCTCGTGGCGGCGGTCCTGGAGGAGCGAGCCTCCCCGGAGGCCGCCGCCTTGCTCCTCGCGCGTGACGTGAAGCCGGACCTCGACGTCGAGGCCGAGCTGAAGGGCATCGACGCGCTCGCGGAGCCGCTGGGCGACCTCGACCCGGCCTGCCCGCCCGAGGAGCAGGCCCACATGCTGGCCGCTCACCTCTACGAGGGGCTCGGCTTCCACGGCAACGAAGAGGACTACTACGATCCTCGCAACAGCTACCTGGACGACGTCGTCCGGCGGCGCACCGGCATCCCGATCACGCTCGCGCTGGTCCTGATGGCGGTCGGCCGGCGGGCCGGCCTGCAGGTCGAGGGCATCGGCTTCCCCGGGCACTTCCTCGCCCGGGTCGGCGGCGAGGACGGGGTCTACGTCGACCCCTTCTTCGGCGGGCGGGTGCTCGACGACGCGGCGCTGTCCCGGCTGGCCGCGCGCATGCTCGGCAACGCGTCGCGGCTCAGCGAGCATCACCTCGCGCCGGTAGGGCTGCGCTCGCTCGTGGTGCGCATGCTGGTGAACCTGAAGCACGCCCACGAGCGGCAGCGCGACCACGCCCGCTCGATGGTGGTGTGCGATCGCCTGGTGGACCTCACCGACGAGCTCTCGTTCGTGCGCGACCGAGGCCTTCACGCCCTGGCGCTCGGCGCCCACGCCCAGGCGCGAGAGGATCTGGCCCGCTACCTCCTGAAGGAGGGCAAGACGGCCAAGGACGCGGCCGAGGTCCGCGCCGCCCTCGCGCGCGCCCAGGACGGTGGCGGGTACGGACCGAGCTGATAGTCTCTGCCGGCCATGCGCCATCTCGGGGGACTGGCGGCTCTGACCGCGATCGCGTTCGGCGCGCTCGGATGCGGGCCCGGCATCCCCTCGCGCTTCGTCATCGAGCGCGACATCGACGACTGGTCGTACCGCCGCTACCAGCGCGTGCTCGACGTCGAGATCGCGATGCCGGGCAACGCCGCGGTGGGCCACACCGCCACTTACGTGCGCCGCGCCTCGCGGACCGGCCGCTCGGTGCCCTACGCCAACGTCTTCGTCTCCGTCTATGAGCAGCCGCAGGGCCTGGCGGCCGAGGTCCGGCGGCAGGTGCGCGCGCTCGGGAGCTACGAGGCCTCGGTGCGCGGCCTCGGCGGCGGCCACGTCTGGTACCTCGACGCGGGCCCTGGCGATCGCTGGGCGCTCTGGGTGAGCGGCGCGCACGTGGTCAAGGTCGGCGCCTCGGACGCGGTGGACGACGTGCCGGAGAACGTGGTCAGCGCCTACATGGGCGTCTTCCCGAGCGACCTCGACGAGCACGGGCGCGCCCGCGAGGGGACCGCGTCGGCCGGCGAGCGCGAGGGCGAGGCGGTCGACGAGAGCCAGGAAGAAGCCGAGTACGACGGCGCCGCGGCCAGCGACGGCGACGACGAAGACCTCCCGCACTACCTCCGAGAGGACGCGCCCCGATGAGCGGCCCGCCGACCCACCTCGCCTCCGCGCCCCTCGCGCTCCTGTCGCCCTACCGGACCAAGCCGGACCCCGCGCCGGTGAAGCTCGACGCCAACGAGAGCCCCTGGGCGCTCCCGGACGCGGCCCGCCGACGCCTCGCCGAGGTGCTCGCCGAGGTGCCGCTGCACCGCTACCCGGATCTGCTCGCGCGCGACCTCAAGGCGGCCCTCGCGGAGCGCCTCGGCGCGAAGACCGAGCAGCTCGTGCTCGGCGTCGGCTCGGACGAGGTCATCGGCGTGCTCATGAGCGCCTTCGGGCGCGCGCCCGGCCGGGTGCTCTACCCCGCGCCGAGCTTCGTGATGTACCCGATCACCGCGCGGGTGAGCGGGCTCGAGCCAGTCGAGGTCCCGCTCGCGGAGGACTGGTCGCTCGACGTCGACGCGATGAAGGCGGCGATCGCCGAGGCGCGCCCGAACCTGATCTTCCTGGCCACGCCCAACAACCCCACCGGGAACCGCTTCGCCCCGGACGCGCTCGAGGCCGTCGTCCGGGCGGCGCCGGAGAGCCTGGTCGTGATCGACGAGGCCTACGTGGCGTTCGCCGGCGAGAGCCTGGGCCCGTGGGTCGAGCGCTACCCGAACGTTGGCGTGATGGGCACGCTCTCCAAGGTGGGGCTCGCGGGGCTCCGGGTGGGCTGGATCCGGATGCACCCCGCCCTGGTCGACGAGGCGGAGAAGGCTCGCCCGCCCTACAACCTCAACGCCTACGCGCAGGTCGCGGCGACCACCCTGCTGCGAGAGATGCCCGACGCGCTCGACGCGCAGGTGGCGCGCATCGTCGCCGAGCGAGACCGGCTCCAGGGCGCGCTCGAGGGGCGCGGGGTCGCCGTCTCTCCGAGCGAGGCGAACTTCGTGCTCGCGCGGGTCGACGACGCGGCCGCCGTGCACGCGCACCTGCTCGCGAACGGGGTGCAGGTGCGCCGCTTCGCCGGGGACCCGCGGCTCGCCCACCACCTCCGGATCACGGTCGGCACGCCCGCCGAGACCGACGCGCTGCTCGCCGCCTGGCCCACCTGAAGCTTTGAGATGAGAGAGCGGTCGGCGATACTCGGCCGCATGACTTCCTTCGCGCGCAGTCGGCTGCCGCTCGCCCTCGTGAGCGCGCTGCTCGCCGGCGGATGCGCCCAGAACGCCATCCTGGAGCTCCAGATCGAGCTGCCGCCGGCGCCGGCCGGGTCCTCCGCCCGCTTCGCCTACGTGCAGGTGGCCTCGCCGAACAGCGGCTTCGACTTCGGGGTCGACTGGGGCGACGAGGGCTTCACCGTGCCGCTCACCGACAGCAGCCAGTGGACCTGCGTCAGCGTCGTGGGCGCGAGCCCCGAGGTCGACGTGAACGCCCGGGTGCGATTCTGCCAGGAGGAGCGCTGCCTCGACGTCGCCGACGGCAACGCGCCCGAGAGCCGGATCTTCGTGCAGGATCCCCTCTACATCGGCCGCCGGACCTTCGTGCGGCGGCGCATCCTCCGGGTGCCCGAGTGCGTCGAGGACGCGGACTGCGGCGGCTTCGGGCGGTGCACGAGCGGGCGCTGCGGCTGCAGCGGCGACGCCGACTGCACGGCGGAGGACGCGGTGTGCCTCGCGGGCGGCTGCGTCGACCGCGTCGGCCGCTGCGACGTCGAGGGCTGCATCACCGGCGCCACCGACAACTTCTGCGCCGACGACGGCAGCCACTTCTGCGAGCGCCTCGACGCCGAGCCCCTCTCCTACGAATGCGAGCTGAGCGAATGAGGGCCGCCCTCGCCATCGTCACCCTGCTGCTCCTCGCGCCCGCGGTCGCCGGCGCCCAGGAGAGCCGCTGCGGGGAGCTCTCGGCCACCCAGATGGAGGAGGCGCGGGCGCTGTTCATCGCCGGATCGGCCGCGGTGGAGGCGGGCCGGTGGGCGGACGCGATCGACAGCTACGAGCGCGCCTACGCGCTCTCCTGCGCGCCGTCCGCGCTCTACAACCTCGCGATGGCGTTCCGGGCCCTCGGCCGTCACCGCGACGCGCGCGACGCGTTCGATCGGCTGATGACCCTGCACCCCGACCTCAACCCCGACCTGCGCACCAACGCGCAGCAGTTCCGGCGCGAGGAGGCGAGCCGGGTCGCGGTGCTCGAGCTGATCGACATCGATCCGGACGTCCGACCGGAGATCTCCTTCGACGGCCGCGCCATCCCGGACGAGGGCCAGCGCCCGGTGCTCGTCGAGACCGACGCCGGCTCCCACTCCCTGGTCGCCCGCCTCGAGGCCCACCAGCCGTTCGTGTGGGAGGGCACCCTGGCCGACGGTCAGCGGGAGACCGTGCAGGTGATCTTCCGGCCCATCCCCACCGGCGACGACACGGTGGCCATCGTGCTCCTGGCGGTCGGCGCGGCGGCGCTGATCGGCGGCGGCATCGCGCTCGGGGTGGTGCTCCAGGACGAGGCCCAGCTGCGCCCCCTCAGCCCGCTCACCGTCGAGCTGGATTGAGCCACAGCGCGCCTCCAGCGAGCTGAAAATTCGCGCAGGGGTGTTTCCCGTTCGCCACGCCGGAACGTGGCAACCGGGTCGCGGGTGCTGCTATGCTGTCCGAGATGGGGCACGCCCGTCCATCGACGGCGCCCGCCATTTACGGCCGCTACGAGACGCTCTTCCGCATCGCCGCCGGCGGTATGGCGGAGGTGTATGCGGCGCGGCAGCGCGGGGAGGCCGGCTTCCAGAAGCTGGTGGCGCTCAAGCGCATGCTGCCCCACCTGACCGACGACGAGCGGTTCGTGAACATGTTCATGGACGAGGGTCGCCTCGCCGCGAACATCGACAGCCCGAACGTGGTCAGCACGATGGACCTGGGGCGGGCCGACGACGGCTCCCTCTACCTCGTGATGGAGCTGGTGGTGGGCGCGACGCTCAGCTCGCTCCTCCGCAACGCGGCCAAGGACGGCGACTCGGTCCCGATCGACGTGGCCGTCGAGATGCTCGCGCAGGCGGCCCAGGGCCTGCACGACGCCCACGAGGCGCGCACCCCGTTCGGCGCCCCGCTCCAGCTGGTGCACCGCGACGTCTCGCCGCAGAACATCCTGGTCGGCGTCGACGGCCGGGTGCGGATCACCGACTTCGGCGTCGCCCGGGCGGTGCTCCGGCGCACCAAGACGAGCACCGGCGAGTTCAAGGGCAAGCTCAGCTACTTCTCGCCCGAGCAGTGCGCGGACAAGGATCTCGACCGCCGGAGCGACGTCTTCTCGCTCGGCGTCGTGGCCTGGGAGACCCTGACCACCCGGCGCCTCTTCCACGCGGAGAACCCGCTGGCGGTGCTCGAGCGGGTCACGCGCATGCCCATCCCGTCGGCCCACTCGGTCCGGCCGGAGGTGCCGGCGTCGGTGGCCGCGGTCGTCCAGACCGCGCTCGAGCGGGACCGGGACGAGCGCTTCTCCACCGCGGCCGAGTTCGCGTCGGCGCTCCGCGCCGCGGCGCGCGAGGCCTCGGGCATCGCCGACCGCAAGCGGGTGGGCGAGCTCTGCCAGCAGTACGGCGGCGACGGCCTCGAGCGGGTCCAGGAGCAGCTCAAGATCAGCCTGAGCAGCCCCGGCCTCCCGACCATCGACGACTTCGAGGCCGAGAAGACCGAGATCTCGAGCGGCATCGTGATGCGCCCCGAGGACGAGGGCCCGATGCCGGCCACCCCGCGCGCGCCGACCGCGGCCCAGCCCGCCCCGAGCCGCGCGCCCCTCGTGATCGCCAGCCTCGTCGCGGTCCTCGGGCTCGGCGTGGGCCTGACCGTGGGCGTGCTCGCGATGCAGGCCGACGCCCCCGAGTCGGCGGCGGAGCGCGTCGAGGTCGAGGCGGCCGCCCAGGTCGCGCCGACCGCCCTCCCCCCGGCCACCGACGAGGCGCCCGAGGGCGCGGAAGACGAGGAGGCAGCGGTCGAGGAGGAGCCCCCGTCGGCGGAAGATGACGCCGCCGAGGCCGCCGATCGCCCGCGTCGCCCGCGAACCGGCCGAGGCCGCGTGCGCCGCCCCACGCCTCGCGTCCAGGAGCCCGCCCCGGCCGAGCCCCCGCCCGCCGCCGAGAGCGCCCCGGCGCCCTCGCGCCCCGCCCGCCCGCGCCCGCGGCCCCAGCCTCGCCCCGAGGTGGAGCCCGAGCCGCAGCCGGCGCCCCAGCCGCGCCGCCCGGGCCCCGGCCTGCAGGGCCTCGGCGACTTCGAGCGCGAGCTCGGCCGGTGAGCCCCTCGTTGTGACGCCAGGACCGAGCGACAACTGATTTCTCGCAGAGGCGCAGAGGCGCAGAGATAGGGCCTCGCCGACTCGTTCGGGGTCCCTGCTCACTATCTCCTCGCTTCCGACGCCTCGTTCGAGTGCCGGGATCGGGTGACAATTAATTTCACGCAAAGACGCAAAGTGGGGCGGTCGCGGAATGCGGACGGGGGACGTTCGGCGTCGATGGGTCGGACGCCGCCGGCGAGTCGCCAGCCCGCAGCCCTCTGCGACTCTGCGCCTCTGCGAGAGAAATACTCAGCCGGCGAGCCGCGCTCGACCGACCGCGACGCCGGGACCG
>Ga0310345_10003273_pt1 | contig 15520 bp, 21 predicted proteins | sample HC15DNA20500_MG_FD_204667 | JGI IMG/M metagenome (GOLD analysis project Ga0310345, IMG submission 204667) | Marine microbial communities from station ALOHA, North Pacific Subtropical Gyre - HC15-DNA-20-500_MG | ecosystem: Environmental > Aquatic > Marine > Oceanic | place: Pacific Ocean: North... | reverse complement strand
AAGCGTTTGCATCATTCTTGGAAAATTTCCAACCGCGTAAAGGACAATCAATTCTGCGAGTTAATCGCGCTTGCTGAGTATCCTCGGAAATAGAAAGCCAGAATTTTAGAATCCTGAGTCCGTCTAGCTGTTGGTTAATTTCCCAATCTTCAACGCTCCTCAGAAAATTTTCAATCTGGCGATCAGATGCCCATTGATTAAGTCGTTGGCATAATGCGCGAGAGTACCATGAGCGATCAAAGAAAAATATTTCTCCGATTGTAGTTGGTAATTGCCATTTCCAATATTGCAACCATTGAGCCATAGCAGAATTGCTAGGCTTTCGAGAATGGATAATCTTATATTTAGAAAATGGTAGGTATTCGGTTGCTACCCGAATCGCGCCAGTTTTACCCGCGCCGTCTCTACCTTCGAGAATAACGGCAACCGGAAAATCCGCGCTTTGTAAAGCGACATTTATCTCCGCTTGTAGCCGTTGAGCTTTTGTCATATCAGCAAACATTATTTTGTTAGCTCCCTATTGATTTTTAGTGAATCTTTTGCGTTAATGCCCAAATCTAAAAGCATTTCCAAGACGTTTTTATTGTCATCATAAAATGTGACTTTTGACCAGTCTTTGATATTGTTATCGAAAAGAAAAGTCAGAATTTTCTGGCGTTTCATTATGTGATCTGGTCTATGATCGAAAAAAGCGCGAGACATAATTCTGTCGGCTTTCAATCGTTTGAATCTGAGGTAATCGTGATCAGCATCAGCCATAACACGAGCAGTAATAACGGCAATATAGACATTTCTTTTTTCCTGTATTGTTTTCCAATGGTTTGCAAGAGGGAGAAGTGAATCACGCATTACCTTGTCATAAGTGGAATTTTTCTTCCATGCTCTAAGGTCAAGTGATCCATCTGGTTTTGTGATTTGGCGATGTGATGAATCGATCACAGTCGCATCTAAATCGAATATTACATATTTCACAGGTTTGGCTCCTCGTCATTAATTCCAGAATCGCCGTAGGGACAACCAAATTTACCGTTTTCACGTTTCCATGTTACAATTTCAAATCCGATTTTGCGGTTGGTTTTTCTCCAAGCATTTGCGAATTTTGCAACCGCTTTTTTTAAATCCATAATTACGAATTCAGTATGGCCGCCAATTGTTCGTTTGTAATCCGTTGCAATTGATAAATCACCGTTTTTTGCGGTTTCAACCTTCCAAGCATTAACGGCCGCATTTAAAAGCGTTTTGATTTTAGCGGCTTCGTTTCTCTTTTGGAAATATTGTTCCGCCGATAAAGCATCGTCATAGGTTCCATCTTTACGGCGAATAACCGTAGCTTTTAAAATGCCCCTTCTCAGGTTCAGTTTCTTTTCCATATCAGCAAGGGTATTTTTAATGCGATTTTCTACGCCGTCATAGCCGCCCTTATATGTTCTTTTGGCAAATCCCATTTTAGTAATATCGTAGCCGTTTAAAACGCCTTCGACCATTTCAGGGTTGAGCAATTGCCAAAGATAATTCACGCCGTCATTAGTCTTTTTCCTGTAAGGGTACCCAGACATAACGGGAGTTGTTTTTGATGTAATTGTTTTCATGTTATCCTATGAAGTTAGATAGATATCCGATGATACCTATTGTGTTAAGCATTACCAAATTCCATAACCGATTTGCTATGGCTTGGCGAGTCAATAGAGTAAGGCCGATAATTGCAAGCACCTGACCCCATTGGTATTCGATGATGAATGGAGCAGCAGCCAAGGCCGCTGCTCCTATCCAGTTAAGGGAAACCGCTAGAGACATTCTAACAGTTTTCCGAGGGTTATAGCAGGAGCCTTTTCCAATCCTTCGAGAGAATCAGCGCCTACTTTTGAAGCGATAACCGCAACCAATTCGGTTTTGGTTTTACCCTTAACCCTTTTAGCTACAGGCTTCACGCTAACGTAATCAATACCCTCGCGTTTCGCTTTTGCGATAATAGATCTTACAGACCTATTAAGTTGAATAGAAAGAGCTTTCGCTTTCTCTAGGTTCAGCGGAGTTTGAGCCGCCATCTCAGATACCATTTCGCTGGTATAGTTAACCGTCTTTGTCATTTGCACCTCGCATTTAGTTGACTGGTTAGTTGATTTCATAGTACATATTCTACGCGCTTTTGCGATAAAAAGCAATACCGTTTGTCGTATTTTTCTGTCGTTCTGTCGCGTTGTTATTTGCCTATTCATTAAAGCTATTATCCCATATCCCCGCTTTATAGTCAAGAAGTTTATTGTAATAAATTGTAACAATTTGTAAATGAGAATCATTCGCATCCAGGCGATCTTTAATGAGTGACCTGACCCCTCTTAAAAAACTTCAATGAAATCAATGACTTACGGGCGGCCGGTAGTGCATGGGGCGGTTATTAGACTACCTGTTTCCCAGCTCACGCGCGCCCATCTCCATGTACCACTTAAAGAATTTCACAAACCAAAAAAGGTGCTAAACTCAGCAGACTCATCCACCCAAGGAAAAAAATACTTGACTTCAAAATTATTTTTAGATATAATATCTCAATGTCTAAAGAATTAACAGTCATATCTCCTGAAGGACTTGAGGTAGCTAATACCTATTTACAATTTGGTAACATAAAAGCAGTATCCGAGTCCCTTCAGGTAGCAGAAAATAAAGTTGTAGAGACTTTAAACAAACGCGAGGTCAAGAAATACATTGATACTGTGTACTTGGATCTAGGTTATAGGAACAGACAGAACATTGCAACTGTAATGGACGAGATGATTCAATCAAAACTAGATGAAGCGCAAGAAACCGGTATGTACTCTAGCAAAGATTTAGCAGATCTACTGCAACAAGCCCATAAAATGCGAATGGATGAGATAAAAGCGCAAGCAGACCTAGAAAAAATAAATCAAACTAACATTAAAAGTATGACTAATGTCCAAATTAATGAAGGGATACCTTTCGGACAAGGAAACTATGGTAAATTGATGGAGAAACTGCTAAATGGAAACGATTAGTACAGATGATCGAGTAAGAAAGCTAGAATTAGAACTAGTATCTCACGAAGTCCAGTGTGAAGAGCGTTGGAAAACCAATTTCGCACGTCTAGTGGAAATAGAACGTCAACTAAGTAGAATGGAAAGTACAATTAGGGCGGGAGGCGCCACTACTATACTCTTTCTAGCTGGAATTATTGTTTCTTTACTGATGTGATTGCAGAGGGCATACTCTGCGTAGCCTTGAATGTCTATTTCGAGGCACGCAGCGAAGAATTCTTGGGTAAAGTAGCCGTAGGTTCGGTAGTTATGAACCGTGTGGAATCTCCTATTTTCCCAGATAACGCTTGTGACGTAGTTTATCAAGCAGAATACTTAGGACAATGGCCGAAAAGACATCGATGTCAATTTAGTTGGTTTTGTGATGGCTTAGCGGACATACCAAGAGAAACTAAGGAGTGGGCTGAGGCAGTTACTATAGCTACTTGGGTTCACGGAATAGGACTCCCCGATATTACTGGTGGAGCACTGTGGTATCACTCTAATGATGTTTTTCCAAAGTGGGCTACAACTGATTATTTACAGATTGGCTCCCACAAGTTTTATACTGAGGTGAAATAATGAAAATACATTCAAAACGTGGTATATGGTATGTTACTTCCCCACCAGATCCTGTAAAAAGATTTGACAGTGAAGAGGCAGCATTAGCTTATATTAAGGGGGAAGACCCCGTTGAGCCTGATGAAGACGACGATGATGAGTGGGAGCTATACGAAGAATGATCCTAGAATATGATAAAATGCCCTTGATCCAACCCTTACCTATTCCTACTAGGAATAAAGGCTTTTTTAGAAAGATATGGATATGGCTAACTAATAGTAGAAAGTGGAGATTAGCACACGATTGGTATTTTACCATTAATGGGGAAGATTTTGTAATTCCACACGGATTTATCTTTGACGGGGCATCTATCCCTAGAATCTTCTGGTTCATATTAAATCCCATAGGATTATTACTAATACCGGGACTTATCCACGATTTCGCTTATAGATTTTCGAAATTGAGATTTGCTTCCGGCGAAGAAGGCCCTAGAATGACTAGGGCAGAATGCGATATGACTTTTAGAGAAGCGGCTATAGCAGTTAATGGGTTTAGATTCATAAATTGGTGTACATGGCTGCTTTTAGTTTGTTTTGGATATTTTGCTTATAAAAAGCACAGAAAATTCGGGAGATAATTATGCCAAAAGGCAGAGGATATGGCAAAAAGCCTAAGAAGAAACCCAAAAAGAGAGGTAAGTAGTGACTGAAGATTATACCAGAAACGAAGTACAGGTAGACCTAGATAAATATCAATCGATGTTACGGAAGATCGACGAGTTGGAAGATGCTGCGGCTGCAGGCGAAGCGCCCCCGCCTCCTAAATATCAAGGAGTGAAAGACTTGGCTGCAGCCGTAGACTCTTGGAGAATTTTCCCTAGAGTTTTTATTACAACATATATCTATTTACTGTATATGAGTGCTATGTGGTTCATGGGGCTACCAGCTCCTACAATGGAACAGTCAGCATTAATATCAGTGATAGTAGGAGCAGGTGCAGCATGGTTCGGTTTATACGCAAATACAGGATCTGGCAAAACATAGCATTGCTTTGTTTACTAACTTCGTGTGCATCAATGCCTGAAATAGGGTTATCTGTGCACTTTAACGACCCTGGATACTATTACTACCCTTATCCTAATTATTATCATAGAAACAGGTGTTGGGGTAGCTTCTATTCCTGTAGGTGGTAAAATGACGATACAAGTAAGTCGGAAGGATATAACTTCCGATGAATTATTAGATTTACAGTCTGAGACACGCTTTCTCAAACTTCCAGTAGCTCCATATTTGGAACTGCTCGGCATAACTCCGCTATCTTCCCAGGTAGCGATTATTAACGCTATAAATAACCCTAAATACAGGTTTATTTGTGCAGCACTATCGAGGCGTCAAGGAAAGACATACATAGCCAATATAATAGGACAGCTGGTATCATTAGTTCCGAACTCTAATATACTAATCATCTCACCAAACTACGCGTTGTCTCAGATTTCTTTTGATCTGCAAAGAACGCTTATCAAGCATTTTGATCTAGAAATCAAGAGAGATAACGCGAAAGACAAGATAATAGAATTGTCTAACGGTTCAACGGTTAGGATGGGATCTATAAATCAAGTAGACTCAACAGTAGGTCGCTCATATGACTTAATCATATTTGACGAAGCCGCACTATCTGCAGACGGTCGTGATGCCTTCAATGTGGCACTAAGACCTACACTAGATAAGGTAACTAGTAAAGCAATTTTCGTATCTACTCCGCGTGGTAAGAATAATTGGTTTGCTGAGTTCTATGATCGAGGATTTAACGACGAGTTTCCAGAATGGGCATCCATTAAAGCTACCTATCGTGATAACCCTCGTATGAGTCAATCAGACATTAATGAAGCTAAAAGCACAATGAGTGACGCGGAATTTAGACAAGAATACGAAGCTGATTTTAATACTTATGAGGGTCAAATTTGGAATTTCGATATTGAAACTTGTATCGCAGACTTAAAAAGTATGGATACTTCCAAGATGGATATTATAGCCGGAATGGACGTAGGATATAGGGATCCGACTGCACTATGTGTAATAGGGTATGATTGGGATTCAGAAAAATTTTATTTATTTGATGAATATCTAGATGCGGAACGAACTACTGAGAAGCACGCTGTAGAGATACGGAAGTTAATAGAAAAGTGGGATATAGACTACATTTATATCGACTCTGCAGCGCAACAGACCCGTTTTGACTTCGCGCAAAATTTTGATATATCAACCATCAATGCAAAAAAATCTTTGACCGATGGAATTGGCCATGTCGCTTCGATTGTTGATAACAATAATTTAATCGTAGATCAGAAGTGTGAGCATACTTTAAAGAGCCTGGATCAGTATCAATGGGATCCAAATCCTAATTTAGTAAGAGAGAAACCTAGGCACAACTTCGCGTCTCATATGGCAGATGCTTTGAGGTATGCCTTGTATTCTTTTGAGACCGTGCACACATCGTTTTAAAAGCACATAGTCGAAAAAGAATCTTGACTTAAAACCTCAACTTCGATATAATTTGGAGTAATAAATTAGTGATAGAGCTAAAAAGAGATCTGGTAAAATATATCAGAGATAGAGCAAAATCAGGATATAAAAAAGGCACTGAATGTTATATTTGTGGTGAAGAAACTAACTTGGATTTTCATCATTTTTATAGTTTAAGCCCTTTGCTTTATAAATGGGTTAAAAAACACAAGAAGATTCCTGAAGAAGTATTGGAATTTAGGGATGAGTTTATACAAGAGCATACGGCAGAGCTCTATGACCATACAGTTACTTTATGCCATGAGCATCATTTAAAGCTTCATTCTATTTACGGTAAAGACCCTTCACTAGCTACCGCTAAGAAGCAGGAAAACTGGGTAGAAATACAGAGATCAAAACATGGCATGGTATGACAGATTATTAGGAATAGACCGAGAGGAAAAGTTAAATCCTGCTCAAGAGTACTATGATCATAAAACAGATCCAAGTCGTGAGCCTATCACTCAATACGAACGAGCATACGAAGAATTAGAGATAGTAAATCGTGGCGTCAATATGATAGTTGACGATACGGCTGAGATCAGAACAAAAGTCGGTCCTGCCATTAAAGGTAGGAGTATAGTTAAAAACATTAAAAGATCTAAAGTTGATCTTTTAGTCAATCAAGAGCCAAACCCGTTTCAAGACATAAATACATTTCGTCGAAACTTGGTTATAGACTATATTTTAGACGGCAATATTTTTATTTACTATGATGGAGTTCATTTATATCATCTTCCATCAGATAAGATGACGATCAATGCAAGTGAAACAACATATATAGAAAGTTACTCTTTTAATTCATCACTTGATTATAAGCCGTCAGAAATTATTCATGTTAAAGAAAACTCGTTCTATTCTATATATAGAGGAGTCCCTAGAATAAGTCCTTCATTGCGTACTATGCAACTGATGATAAGCATGAGAAAGTTTCAAGATAATTTTTTCAAAAATGGGGCAGTTCCCGGATTAGTACTAAAAAGTCCTAATACTTTATCAGAAAAGATTAAAGAAAGAATGCTTCAGTCTTGGAGCACTCGATACCGACCGGATGCTGGAGGTCGAAGACCTTTAATCCTGGACGGGGGTCTCGAAGTAGACTCAATTTCAAATGTAAACTTTAAAGAATTAGATTTTCAGAGTTCTATAGAAGAAAATGAGAAAATCATTCTCAAATCTTTAGGAGTACCACCAATACTTCTAGACTCAGGAAATAATGCAAATATACGACCTAATATGAGGTTGTATTACTTAGAAACTATACTACCTATAGTACGAAAGATAAACTTTGCATACGAAAGATTTTTCGGATTTAAACTAGAAGAAGATGTAACGAATATTCCAGCGTTACAACCAGAATTGAGAGATCAATCTCAATATTACACTTCTCTAGTAAATGGTGGAGTTATTACACCAAACGAGGCAAGAGAGGCGATAGGCTTTGAGTCTATCGAAGGTAATGATGAGTTACGAGTTCCAGCTAATATAGCAGGAAGCGCAGCAAATCCAGATGAGGGCGGTGCACCTGCACAAAATGAGGAAGAAGAAGTAGAACCCTCCTTACCGCCAATAGAGGTAGAGTAAATGTCAACTAGCATGCAAAAGAAGAAAATGTTAAAAACTTTATCTGATTATTATATTAAGAAGGGGAAAGTTTATGATTCTTCTTTAGAGTATGGTAGGCAGACTGATGCTCCTTATTCAATTAAGGAAATAAAGAAAATTATGGGTGGTTGGGGGATGTTATTTAAATACTTAAACACTGATTATCCAGAGCTTGAAAAAGATATTGCGAAGGAAAAAAAGAAGGATAGAGGAAACTTGTTTAAAGACAAACCTGCTTTTCCAAAGTCAAAAGTTCCTCGGCCTCCTAAGCCCAGCATGGATAAGGTAAAACTTACTACTGGACGGAATGAGACAAATACATGAATAAAATTTTCAATCTAACTTCCACTTTTAAAACTCATACTGAGAAGGATGGAAGTGCTAGTATACGTGGTATGGCGAGTACTTCAGATTTTGATAGAGCTGGAGATAGTATTGCGCCAGATGCATGGACTAAAAGCAATGGTTTAAATAATTTTAAAAAGAATCCTATCATTCTTTTTAATCACAACTACGATCGTCCAATCGGTCGTGCTACGGGTCTCGATGTGACAGATAAAGGTCTGGAATTAGAGGCAAAGATTAGTAAGTCGGCTCCTGACGGGGTTTGCGACTTAGTTAAGGATGGGGTTCTTGGAGCATTTTCTGTTGGTTTCCGAGTCAAGGACGCTGATTATCTAGAGGAAACTGACGGACTTATGATAAAGGACGCTGAATTGTTTGAGGTCTCGGTAGTTTCCGTACCGTGCAATCAAGCAGCTACTTTTTCTTTGGCAAAATCGTTTGACTCTATGGAAGAGTACAATGATTTTAAGAAAACTTTCACAAATCGTGTAGATCTAGCCGGTCAGTCTCTGGCTAATGAAGATGAGAGATCATCCAGCGTAGCTAGTAATACACCGGTAAGGGCGGAGAAATCCGTGCAAGAGGAGATCGTAATGTCGGAAGATAAAACTCCCGAAATCGACTTGGAAGCATTCGCGAAAAAAGTAGCAGAACAAACTGCTACTAACATTGCAATGAAGCAAGCCGAGCAAAAAGCTGTGGAAAAAGCTGAAGCCGAAAAGGTAGAAGCTGAAACTGCAGAGAAGACCAAGCAAGAGGAGGAAGTCAAAACTGCTATACAAGTAGGAGTTGAGACTGGTGCTGAACAGCTTGTTAAGGACGTAGAAGCTAAGCTCGCACAAAAAGATGTTGAGATTGAAGAAGTTCTTAACACTTATAAGACGGATCTTGAAGAGAAGAAGGAAGAAATTTCCCGCCTTCAGGAATCTAAGCGAGTTTTCGCAAATCGTGGCGACGGCGACATTTCTAAGTGGGGCAAAGAGTTTATGTATGCTTCAATTCTTGGAAAAGTTACTGGTAAAGGTTGGGATACCAACTATGCCCGAGATGTTATGCAAAAAGCGGGCGTTACCTATGACGCCTCAACCGGTATTGGCCTGGACGCAAGCGTATCTTCTACTTTCGAGAATGAAGTACGACTTGAGCAAAAAGTCGCTAATCTCTTTAGAGAAATGGCGGTTAATTCAGGTGCTACTGTCATGCCAATCATTCCAGATACTGAAGACGCAAATTGGAATGCAACTGGCCTAGAAACTACTGCTAATCTCTTGGAAGAGAAAGGTGCTACTGATAACAACTTTCACGTTGGTCGTGTAACACTTAATGCTTATCGTTTGATCTCTGGTACATTCATTGCAAACGATACAGACGAGCAAATCGTCGTTAACGTTCTTCCTTGGATTCTATCAGCTCTCGCACGAGCACACGCTCGAGCAATTGATGGTTCAATCATGAATGGTACAGCTAACCAAGCTGGACTTTGTGGTGGAGCAGGTACTGATGGTGCAGGTTCTTTCCATGCATTAGATTCTGCTGGTGTCACTGACATCGCGAATGATGGTTCAGGTGCCCTAACTGGTGCAAACTTACTGTCCATCCGCTCTGAAATGGGTAAATACGGAGTTAATCCTGCAGACGTAGCATACATTGTTACTGTTGAAGAGTATTTTAACCTAATTGCAGATGCCGCGTTCTCAGATATCTCAGAAGTTGGTAGTGAGATTGCCATGAAGGTAGTCGGTCAGGTAGGATCTATTTATGGATCTCCTGTAGTAGCAAGTGATCAATTTTCACGTGCTACCACTAAAACTGCCGCTTGTGCGGTCAACGTTCATAACTACTTAATGCCTCGTTTGAAGGCTGTAGGTATTGAAACTGACTACGAAGTAGCGGGCCAGCGTACTGCGCTAGTTGCTGCTCAATCCAGAGGATTTGAGGAGTTAGTAGCAGGTGATGGTGCCGGTAACGAGCCAGCTGTTAGAATTGAATACGCCTAATTAGGAGTGTTTAATATTATTAACTTGTGGGGAGAGTTTTGGCTCTCCCCCAGGTTTTTACTAAGTGACTTATGGCTGACTTAATCACACGGGACGAATACAAATCCTTAAAAAACCTTTCTCAAAGTGTAAAAGAGGATGGTAGGATTGATGCGCTCATAGATTCAGTAAGCCCTCTAGTAAAATCTTATTGCGGTAATAGTCTTGTAGATTATTACTCTTCTAATAAGACGGAAGATTTCAATGTTAATTGGGATACTCATATAGTTCAATTAACAGAAAGTCCTGTCAATGCTATTGTAAGTGTGCAAGAACGTGAAGGATATTCTAGCTCTTACACTACTCTTACGACAGGAGATAATGAATATTATTTAGATACTGATACAGACAGTGTAATTCGTACTACCGGTGGTTGGGAATATAAGAACTGGCCAAGAGGACCGGGCGCAGTAAGAGTCGTTTACACAGCAGGATGGGCAACTACTCCCAAAGATTTGCAACTAGCGGTTGCTGATCTTATAACTTATTATTTAAAAGACGAATACAAAGAAAGACGAAGTTTACAAGGCGCAAGTATGACAAATAAAGGAACTTCATCAATGCAAGATAATGTGGATTTTCCAGATCACATAAAGCGGGTCTTAGACCTTTATAAGAATTTCTAATGGCAAAGGCAGAGGTTAAAGCACTTTTAAATGAAGTTATTGCAAATATTTCTAAAAAAACTAGTGCAGGTAAGGATGCTTATAGAAAATTTAAATCTGATAAAAAAGTACACAAAATACATTTAAGCGTAAAAGAAACGCAACTCCAAGTAGAAAAAGAAATGTACTTTAGAGAGGGTATTGAAAAACACGGTAAAGTAGAGTCGAGAGTAACTGGAGCTAAACATTCAAAAAAAGCTTTAAAATTATTAGATAAAATAATTGCAGAAGAATCTAGAGAACTCGTTCATACTTTTCATAAAAAGTTTAGCAAGAGCAAAGGCACAAAATACTACGCTTCTAAACTGGGAAAAGATAAGAATAACTTTACGGTTGTATATGCGGTTATTGAAGGGTCAAAGGCACAAAAAAGTGGTGATTTTAATGTTTTTGATAATTTTAAACAAGTAAAACAAGACCTACAAAAACCTATGGTCAAAGCTTTAAATGACTGGGCTAGGGTACATAGTGTACGAGACACCTCTCAAGTAGAGAGTACAAGGAAAGATAAAAAGTATAAGGGCAGAAAAGATACGCCCGGAGTAAGATACGAAGATGGAACCAAGATTACGATGGTTTCAAAAGAAATCCAAGCTCAAGGAGCAGGATTCCTAGACATAGGACATATGGAAGGTTCCTCTGTTTCAGCACAAAAAGCTTTAGACGCTAGTGAAAAGCTATGGGAACTTGATGCTAGTTTTAAAAATAACAGGGTAGCACAAAAATTCTTAACAGAAATGCAAGCAGAGTTAAAATGGTTCATTAAAAAATCCGATAAAAAGGGCAAGCTTAGTGATACGGTTGAGGTTGGTTTAGAGTCTAAGGCTTTTAACAGAGATGTAGAATCAAAAAAGGAGGCTTTACAGCTAGAAGTGCAGCTTCAGAAGGTATTAGCGGATTTAGGTGCAGATCGTTGGGCAGATTTTGGAGGCTCAGACTCCATGCGCGAAAAGATTGAAAAGACCGTATTAAATCAGTTACATAAGTCTGTAAAAGGTGGTAAAGGAATTAAAACAAATTTTAGACACCAAAAAATAAAATACAGTAACGCAAAACACAAAGGTAAGCCTATTAAACCTAAAGTAGTTAAAGCGGTTTTAGCAGTAAATCAAGCAAGAACAGTTAAAAAACCAAAAAAGGTTAGAACTAAAAGAGCTGGACCAAGTAACGCACCTTTATTTTTATTAGGAATATTAAACGAACAATTACCTCAAACAGTAGAGGCTAATATGGGGGCTCCTGCATTAACTAATAGAACAGGGCGATTCGCAGGATCTCCTAGAGTAACAGATGTGATAAGCACTCCAGAAGGCTTCCCTTCTTTTGGATATACTTATCAGAGAGACCCATACGGAACATTCGAAGATGATCATGATTATGATCCGCGAAGATTAATAGATAGATCAATGAGAGAAATAGCAGCAGAATATGCGATTGGAAGATTCTATACTAGAAGAGTATAATGGCAACTAGAACATATACAACTCGTAGACAGGGAATCGTAAATGCTCTAGTAACTAAACTAAAGCAAATTGATGGTTCTGGCGCATATCATATAAATCTATCAGAACAAGTAGAACCAAGATTAAAATTTTGGGATGAAGTAGACGAATTTCCTACTGTACATATAAATGCAGGAACAGAAACTAGAGAATACTTAACAGCCGGCGTAAAAAACAGATTCATGAATGTTACTTTACGTTGCTATGTAAATGAAGAAGACGCGGTAGATGCATTAGATGCTTTATTAGAAGATGTAGAAACTGTACTAGAAGATAATTCAAGTATGACATATACTGATAAATTAGGTGTAGTGCAATCTATCCAACAAATCACAATTATCAGCATTGAGACTGATGAAGGTGTACTTGAACCCATGGGTGTAGGAGAAGTTACCATAGAGGTTCGATACTAGAAAATCCTGACAAAGAGCAAAAGTTCTAGTTTCAGGCTTTTCAAGAGTTAGAAGGAGATAATAATGGCTCAACAATTATATTTTAGCCGCGACTCGCAACTGTTTTTAGAGATAGAATCGACTGTTTGGAAGATTCCTGTCCTTGAAGGCTTTAGCTTTTCTCAGGCTACGAATACTTCGGAAATAACCTTGTCCGAGATGGAGAGTACAGCAGGAACAAGTCGTCGAGGACGAAGAGCTTTTAATGATTCTCTTGCCCCCGTAGATTTTTCTTTCAGTACTTATATTCGTCCGTTTAAATCCGCAGGAAGTGGAACGGGCGCTGCAGATAGTGCAGCTAAGCATCATGCTGTAGAAGAAGCACTATGGGCACTGTTCTCAGGACCCGCTGCTTATGCCAGCAGTGCATTTACTAATCAATCTGCTCATACTACTACTGACGCTACTTTTGACTTTAGCGAATCTAATAAATCAACATTAGGCCCAACAGTAGGTGCAAACTTATACTTTGAACTTGGAGACGCTAGTAAGATTTGTTATAAATTAGCAAAAATTGCAATAAATGAAGCATCTATTGATTTTGATATTGATGGTGTTGCACAAGTTAACTGGACTGGATTTGCAGATACAATTACTGAAGTTTCTCAGGAATATACACTAGAGGATGCAATTGGTGGCACTACTGTTAATTTAACTTCAGGCAGTACCGATATTGTAGCAGCTGATGTTGGTCGAAGAGTCGCAGGTACTGCAGCAGATGGCGTTAAAGCAGATAACTATGTAGCTTCAAGAACTGATGCAGATACTTTTGAATTAGCAGTAACTGATGTTGTAGATGATGGAACTGTAATATCTTTATTAGGCCCAAGAGCTACTGTTTATGAAGGTTGGAACGCTACTAATAACTTTATTCGTAATCGACTAACGAAAGTATTTATTACTGTTAATGAAGATCCAGTAGATGCATTAGAAGCTTCATATAGTTTGACTTTAACAGGAGGTAATATTACTTTAAGTAATAATATTACTTACTTAACACCAGAGGAATTAGGAATTGTAAATATTCCAATAGGTCACGTAACAGGTAACCGTACTTTTGGAGGCAGCATGACCTGTTATCTATCAGATGATAGTACTAATGTTACTTCTAGTAAGGACTTTTTCTCGGATATGACTTCAGATCTTCAAAGAGCTCAGGTAACTAATGATATGTCATTAACGTTTATGCTTGGGGGAGATGCTGGTAGTGGTGTAGATGATCTACAAACTCCAGGTATGCAACTTCAATTTGATAACTGTCACGTAGATATTCCTACTCACGGTATTGAAGATATTCTTACTTTGGAAACAACGTTTAGTGCCTTACCGAGTACGATTGAACTAGCAGATGAGTGCGAAATAAAGTTTAAGGGTGACACACCGGCGTAAAAATATTTCTTGACATTTTCGTCAAATTGAAATATAATGTAATAATAATCGAGCAGGGGGTAAAACCCCTGCTACCTTTTTAATTAAAATAGGAAGTACCCATGGTAGAAGCAGCAGCTGCGAAACCGAAGGCTGATCCGGTTTCTTTAGCGAGTCTTATGACTCCAAGCAAAACAGTACAAATAGATTTTCCTGGACGTGATGGGTTTGAAGTATCCATATGTTATTTAGCACGGGAAGAGTTACTAAAACTTAGAAAAAGATGTTTATCTACAAAGTTTAATCGAAAGACTCATCAACCAGAGGAGTCTTTAGATGAAGATAAATTTCTTAAAGAATATACTAAATCAGTAATTAAAGGCTGGACTGGTTTGAAGTTTTCATACTTAGAAGAGTTTCTTTTGGTGGATATTTCAGACTACGCCCCTGATGATTTGTTACCCCATACTCAAGATAATGCAGAGTTACTTATGAGAAATTCTAATGATTTCGATACATGGGTAACAGACGTTGTAGGTGATCTTGAAAATTTTATTGGGAACAAGTAGAGCAAATTCAGGATCTATTTGTTCGGTACATAAACCAACGTAATGCTACTATTGATATAGAGAAGTATTATAGGATTTGTGAACAGTTAGGGGAAGAGCCTGATCCAGAAAAGATGCCGCTATCTCAATCGGAGTTTCCGATCGAGGTTCAAGTGGCATTTTTTGTGTTTGATCTTTTATCAGATGTTTGGGAAGGAATGTCAGGTACATATATGGGCAAAGATTGGGGACATTGCTCTCAATTATTTGATGTTTGGGAAGTAGATGACCCAAAAACAACTATGTACTTCATGAAAATGTACGAAAGAATACTAGTTAATTATAGAGCTGATAGAGCAGAGGAAAAAAGAGAGCAAGAAAAACGTAAAGCGAAAGCTAAAAGCGGTGAGGGTAAACACTTCACCCATAATGTACAAGGATAATGGCAAAGAAAAAGAATTCAGTTGATGTCGATGTTAATGTAAAAGGCAAAGGCACTAAGAAAACTACCCTAGAAATGAAAAATCTGGGGGACCAGACTAAAAAAGTTTCTAAGTCTACTGCTGAAGCTAATAGAAACTGGAAAGGTGCTAGTAAGCAATCTTCTGGTGCATCTAAGAACTTTTCAAAAATGTCACAAGGTATGGGCGGAATCGTCGGAGCCTATGCTACCTTAGCCGCTAATATCTTTGCTATTGGAGCTGCTTTCAGATTTTTAGAAAGCGCAGGTAATTTACAGAAATTAAAAGAAGGTCAAGAACTTTATGCTGCAGCCACAGGTACTGCACTTCGTTCCCTTACTAAAGATATTATAGCAGCTACCGATGCTCAAGTTACTTTTGAAAATGCTT
>Ga0310345_10003267_pt1 | contig 15538 bp, 6 predicted proteins | sample HC15DNA20500_MG_FD_204667 | JGI IMG/M metagenome (GOLD analysis project Ga0310345, IMG submission 204667) | Marine microbial communities from station ALOHA, North Pacific Subtropical Gyre - HC15-DNA-20-500_MG | ecosystem: Environmental > Aquatic > Marine > Oceanic | place: Pacific Ocean: North... | reverse complement strand
CAAGTTGTAAAATTGCTTGTCCTTTCATTTCATCATTATACGTATATCCTCTAACATTGCCTCTGGTTGCGTATCGTTCACATAACTTCATCCACATCATAGCTAATTTATTAGTTGCTTGACCACATCCCTTGTCATAATAACCGTTTTCCATACCGCCAACCCAATGACTTTTACCAACAACATTGAGTTCGCCTTCTTCGTTAAATTTATAATGTTGAAATGGGGGGAAGTTTAGTTTTTCTTTAGTATCAGCAATAGTTTTAGGTTTCTTTTTGCGTCCTTTGTCATCAGGTATATGATCAAACATCATTATTCTAAAAACTACATCTGTTTTATTGATTTTTCTATAATCAATATCACAATCTGCTTGTTTTATCTTTTCGCCGTCTGCTTTACGGGTTTCATAGTCTTTTTGACCAAGTCTTTTAGCCTTGTTTCGTTTTGCCTCAGCAGTTGTACGTATGTTAATCTTATCAATGCTCGGTAAAATTATATCAAATTGATCGTACCCCTCATCTGTGAAACTGCTAAATGTGTTTTTTGATTTGTGGATCTCTGCTAGTAGATCTCTGTTATTCAAATAGTTTACTTTTCTCATTAATTTCTCCATGGTAATAGCTTATTATAAACTATGTACTTAATAAAGTCAACTAAATACTTGAAAGAGGATAACCAAATGATTAATACATCGGATCTACAACGCCAGGTTAGCAATACAGCAAGTAACCTACTTGGTTCCGCATCAGCGGCCGCTTCTAATGCCGGTTCGTTTTTGGGACCTGATGGCATACTTAACAAGGGCGTTAACGCCGCTAAAGGGCTTCTAGAAAAGATACAAGACCCTAGCAAGTTAATGCAATCATTACGATTGGCGACAGGAGGTGTTCCGGTAGACGCAATAAATGATGTAATAAACGTGATAACCGCGGCAAAATTTCCTGCCGGAGTTGAACAAGATTGGCGGGTTAAATTAAGTCTTCCTAGCACAGAACCTTTTTCTAGTGATTCGAAAATATTGTATCCTCTTCATGCGACAGGCGGGTTAGTTTTTCCTTTCACACCAGCTGTATTAATATCACATAGTGCAAGTTATAATGCATTACAACCTACACATAGTAATTATCCGTTCCAAGTGTATGCAAACTCACAAGTGGACCAGTTAGTTATTACTGGTGATTTTTTTGTACAAAATGGACACGAGGCACAATATTGGGTAGCGGCACTTCATTATTTAAGAAGTATTACAAAAATGTATTATGGTGGTGAAGGAGAACAGCTAGGTGCTCCACCACCGATTGTTTATCTTGACGGATATGGAGATTATGTGTTTAATAGAGTCCCAGTAGTTGTAACTACATTTACAATTGATATGCCTGATTCTGTTGATTATATTTGCACAGAAATTGTTACAGATTCAGATGCTAAAAAAGCCGATAAAAAACATCGGCCATGGGTAGGTGCAGGACCTGAATCTTATAGTAATCATTTTTATCAACAAGGCTCTACAAAGGCATCACTGCATGGTTGGGCACCAACACAGAGTTTATTTTCAGTTACTTGTCAACCGATTTACAGCAGACGGGCACTTGAAGGATTTAGTCTTGAAAAATTTGTTAAAGGTGAATATATTAGTAACAAAGGTGGAGGATTTATTTAATGGCATACAGAGCATCAAGTCCTTGGCATACTACAAATTATTCAGCAGATGGAGAACGTCTTGGACATTTTAGAATTAGACCAGTTCCAGCGAGTGCGGATGATCCACCATTTGTAATTACACCCCCGTATAATCATAGACCAGACCTTCTTGCAAACGACATATATGGAACCCCAAAACTTTGGTGGGTTTTTATTCAACGTAATATGGATATTCTTGAAGATCCTATTTACGATTTTGAAGTAGGAGTAGAAATCCTTTTACCAAGAGCCGCCGATATAAAAGAATTACTAGGATAATAGATGTTTAACTTATCAAACATATTAAGTAAAACGCCATTTAATCTATCAGATGGAGAAAAGAAGAAATTACTTGATACTGGAGCTCAGGTTCGAGAACAAGCCGAGAACCTAACAGCTAAAGTTCAAGCAAATCTTCCAGAACTCGAAGGTCAGCTTGATGGTCTTCAATCGGGTGCTATGCAGATGGTTGCGGATTTTAAAGGTTCTCCTGAAGTCACAAATTTACTTGGTCAACTCGAAGGTCAGGGTAAAGATATACTTAAAGCTGTAAAACTAGAGGCGCTCCCAGCGGCAGAAACTTTTGGCAAAGAATTGCTTAACAGTGGTCTCGTAGCTGAACTTTCTGATGGTATAAGCAATCTTACTCGTAACAACTCTATACCGTTTTTCCTTAATCGAAACGATTTTGATGAGGGAGAAGAAATAGAAACAAAAATACCAAAAGCAGATGACAAAAGTAAAGTAACAGCGAAGAAGACAAAAAAGAATCGCTATGTTAAAAATCCATTAGAAGTTTTCACTAGTGTAAATTATCAACTTTCGATGGGGGTATTATCAAATGAAGAATTAGCTGATCCAGATAATACTTATCTTAAAAATAAAGGACCTCAGGTGATGATACTTAAATCTGGTGGTGGTACACGAACACTTGGGGACAGAAAAGCCTTAACTGCATTTGAACGACAAGATAGTGGAGGAAGAGTAGAATACTTTATGGAAGATTTAGAAATTGATGCTGTAATTTCACCTAATCCAAAAGTACGAACTGCATCACTTAATAAGTTTTCTTTTAAAATTATCGAACCATATAGTATGGGACAATTTTTAGAAACATTACACATTGCCAGCCTCCAAGCCGGCCATGCAAATTATATTGGTGCTCCGATGCTTATAATGATAGATTGGGTAGGTTATGACGACAAAGGTAACGTAAAACGATTATCTTCAATGGAGGGTCAAGACAAAAGATATTTACCTATTATGCTATCTAATGCAGATTTTAAAGTTACGCAAAGTGGTTCAGAATATAATATGCAAGGGATTTCTTATAATGATTCAATGCTAACAGATGAAGTTCAAAAAATACCAACAGATATTACAGTTAAAGGTGGTACACTAAATGAGCTTTTGCAAACATCATCAACTAGTTTAACAGCTCAACTTAATACTACATTGTTAAAACGTGAGTCAAAAGATGAATTAGCATACGCTGATGAATATGTAGTTTTATTTCCAAAGGACCGAGCAAGTGCATCGAATGTAGTTAATGATAATGTGGAAACAACAGCCACTCAAGAAGGTGTTCATAGATCACTTACAGAAGCAAGAAAAAAGTACAACCTTGATCCTAGTAGCGGTACAAATATAGCCGCACTTAAAAAAGCTATATCATTAAATACCTTTGATTATGAGACTTGGACTAAAAAGATTTTAGGAGTATCAATAAGAAGAGGTAATCAAAGCGAGACTCTCAAAGATAAGGCGGCTCAACCAGCAAATACTAATGCGATTGGTAGTGCATCAATAATTTTTACCGTGCTACAAAAAGGCCAGCCAGGGAATCCAACAGATGGTTTTACATACAACTCAGATAAAGACGTTTATGAAACAAGTTCAGCATTTATTCCTAAAGGTACCAATGATATTACTTTTAAAGAAGGAACCAAGATCAATAAGATTATTGAAGAACTAGTTATGTGTAGCTCGTATGGTAGGGGATTAAAGGATAAAAAAGTAAATGACAGAGGTGAAAGAGAATGGTTTAAAATTGAACACCAAGTTTTTAATGTACCAGTATATGAAATAGAAATAAAGAAAGGTAGATTTCCAAGGTTATATGTTTTTAGAGTTGTGCCATACTACGAGCCTGCCGCATCGTGGGTATCACCTACTGACGTTGCAAAAGGTGTTACGAAGATAAGAGATACAACTGTTAAAGAATACAATTATCTTTATACAGGTAAAAATAAAGATGTTATAGACTTTGATATTAAATTTGAATATAGATTTTTAACTCGTGTAACACCAGACAAAGGTGGAAATACAGCAGATCTTAATAATGAAGGTTCTCATGCAACTCTCTTTGAATTAGACGCAATTCGACTAGCCCAAGGGCAGGTTGCTGGTAAACAAGAACTACCTAAAGAGAAGATATGGAAAAAATCAGGAGTTAAGGCTTTAGTAAATTATTCAGGTGGAATGCGGGGAATAGCATCAGGAGAAGCTGATGAAATTGCAAGACAATTTCATGATGCCACAGTTAATCATCCAGTAGATTTAATTCATGCTTCTTTAACAATTTGGGGTGATCCTTATTTTATTTCTGATAGTGGAATGGGGAATTATAATAGTAAAGGTGCTTTTTCAAAGATGATTGATGAGCGAGGGCAAATGACGTATCAAGATAAAAAGGTTTATATTGATCTGCATTTTAGAACACCGTTTGATTATAATCAAGATGGTACAATGGCATTTCCGCTATATTCTAATGGTACAGCTGACGAAGGAACAAAATTAGCACACTTTAGCGGACTTTATTGGGTAAAAGAAGTAGTGTCGCAATTTAACCAAGGAAAATTTCAACAAGAATTAAAATTAATCAGATTACCTAACCAACAAGGCGATGCTAATGCTTTCCCACAATTACCAACCAAGGAAATCCTGACAAAAACTAACACGTCAGGAAGTTATACACATCATTTAAATACACACAAAGGCAACCATTTTGGAGGCGGCAATGATGACAATTTTGATTTTGAATTTTAATAAAAAGAGAAATTAATTATGGGATTAAAACAATCATTTTTAAATCTAATTCAAGCAGACGAACCAGCACTTAAAGATCCTGGTCCGTTCCTAGCTAAAGTTGTTAGTCACCAAGATCCTGAATTTATGGGAAGCCTTCAAGTTGAATTATTAAAGACAACAACTTCAGGTAATGAACCAGGAAAAGCAGGACAAACATTTCATGCAAGATATCTATCACCTTTTGCTGGGCAAACACCCGTTTGGTCAACAGGAAAAAATGATGATTATAGGCAGAGTCAACAAAGTTATGGTATGTGGATGGTTCCACCCGACGCAGGAACAAACGTATTAGTAATTTTTGCTGAGAGTAATCCTAATCAATGTTATTGGTTAGGCTGTATTTGGGACACGTTTCAAAATTTTTCTGTTCCAGGTCATGCCGCCACATCAATAACAACTGCTGGTACGCCTTCAGATTTTAAAGGTAAAAAAATTCCTGTAGTTGAATATAATAAACAACTTGAAAAAGGAACAGTTCACGATCCAACTAAATTTTTAAAACCTTTTCAACTAAGACTTCTTAATACATTATTAGAACAAGGACTAGTTACAAAAGAGTTTATAGATGAGTTTAGAGGCACATCAACGGCTAGTGCTAGACGCGAACTTCCTAGTTCAGTATTTGGTATTAGTACACCAGGACCAGTTGATAAAACTATCGGAGCGCCAAAAGGATATGTTGGAGTTTCAGATTCACCAGCTCATGTATATCGAAGTAGACTAGGTGGAACAACATTTGTAATGGATGATGGTAATGATAAAATTTTAAGAAAAACATCAGCAGGTGAAGGCCCACCAGAATATGCCAATGTTTCTCTTAACGAAAAAAATGGATCACGTGAACTACCACATAATGAATTAGTTAGGATACGGACTAGAACTGGTCACCAACTTCTATTACATAATACAGAAGATTTAATATATATTGCTAACTCAAAAGGATCAGCATGGATTGAATTAACATCGGATGGAAAAATAGATGTTTATGCAAAAGATAGTATGAGTTTGCATACTCAAAATGATCTTAATTTTACAGCAGATAGAAATATTACTATTGAAGCGGGAGCTAATATAGATTTAAAAGCAAGTGGAAGTTATAGTGTATTAGATGGGGAACCTAAATTACGTAAAGGGAATATTCAAATAGAAACACTTAATGATTTTAAATGTTTGTTCGGCGGCAATCAATGGGTTACTACAATAGGTAATACTGAGTATAAAACAAATGGTGAAACTAAAATTACATCAGGTGGACAATCACATATTAAGTCGGGAGGTAATCATATAGAAACTGCTCCACAAATTCATATGAATGGCCCAGCGGCATCAGCCTCTCAAATTGTTTCAGCTCTTAATAAACATATTTTGCCTGGCACTCCAACAAATAATGCGTTAGGAATATTATCACAAAGAGCACCGATGCACGAACCTTGGAATCATCATGAAAATTTAAATCCTTTAGCATTTAAAATTGTATTAACAGATAGAGATAATATAGTAACGGCAGTTAATCCGTTAACATTTGTACCAACAGCAGATCCTTTTAAGAAAGAGTCAACAAAGGCAGATTAATATGAGTAAATCAGATAGAGAATTATACAAACAAATAAGAGTAACTACAGCCGCTAAAGAGCCGTCAGCAGTTAAAAGTAGAGCGTATCGTGGTCTAAGTTCAGTTAATCCAGCTAATTCAAGTAGAGTGCTTTATGATATTGAATTAATTAAACAAGATATTATAAATCATTTTCATATACGCCAAGGTGAAAAATTAGAAAATCCAGAATTTGGAACTATTATCTGGGAAGCAATTTATGAACCATTAACAGAAGGATTAAAAAGGTTAATAGCTGAAAATGTTACAGAGATTGTTAACTCAGATCCTAGAGTTAATGTAGATAGTATTCTTATTGAGCAGTATGAGTCAGGAATTATAATTGATTGTACATTAACGTATCTACCTTATAATATTTCTGAACAAATGCGGCTAACATTTGATGAAGATGCATCATCGTTTGCTGGAAATTAAGTAAGTAGTTAATGGGTTTAAATAAATAGTATTAATAGGGAAAAAACAATATGTCATCAACAAATAGACAAAATAGGTTACTTTTAGCAGAAGACTGGAAACGCTTATATCAAACTTTTCGTAATGCGGAGTTTAGGTCGTATGACTTTGATAGTTTACGTCGTACGATGATTGCGTACATACGAGATAACTATCCTGAAGATTTTAATGATTACATCGACTCTAGTGAGTATCTAGCTTTAATTGATCTTATTGCATTTCTAGGACAAAATATTGCTTATCGTATTGATTTAAATTCTCGAGAAAATTTTCTTGAATTAGCTGAGCGTAGAGATTCAGTATTACGTTTAGCACGACTATTATCATATAATCCAAAACGTAATCAGTGTGCTAATGGGTTACTAAAGTTTGAAGCTATTACAACTACTGAAGAAGTTGTAGATTCAAATGGTACAAATTTAGCCAATCAAACAATTGTATGGAATGACCCAACTAATCCTGATTGGAAAGAACAATTTGAAAAGATTCTTAATGCGTCATTGCCAGTAAATTCTACAATTGGTCGACCTATTAAAAAAGATACAGTAGAAGGTATATTAACACATCAATATAGATATAGAGCAACTAATGTTGATGTACCAATTTTTACTTTTAGTAAAAATATTGACGGACGAAACATTCAGTTTCAAGTAGTTTCAACAGATGTTGTTGATGGTGTTATATACGAAGAACCACCTTTGCCAGGTAATAGTTTCGCATTTTTGTTTAGAGATGATGGACGAGGACCAGGTAGTGAAAATACTGGATATTTTAGTCATTTTAGACAAGGCGTTTTAGACCAAGGACAATTTACAGTTGACGCCCCAAGTACCAATCAAACTATTGCCATTGATGCAGTAAATGTCAATAATACAGATGTTTGGGTGTATCAATTAAATTCATTGGGTAGTGAATCCCAGTTATGGACTAAAGTTGATGCATTAGAAGGTAATAATATTGTTTATAATAGTTTACGAAAAAAGATTAGAAACATCTATGGAGTACTTACTAAAACACAAGATAAAATTAACATAATTTTTTCTGATGGAGTTTTTGGTAATTTACCTCAAGGTGATTTTAGAGTTTATTATAGAGCTAGTCTTAATCAATCATATAGTATTGTTCCTGATGATTTAACATCAATTAGTGTAGCAATTCCTTATTCTTCTGCTGTAGGAAATGCTGAAACAATTAATATAACATTATCATTAAAGTATACTGTAGATAATAGTAGTACTTCAGAAAGTAATTTAAGTATTCGTGAGAATGCACCAGCTACTTATTATACTCAGAATCGTATGGTTACCAGTGAAGACTATCAAGTTGCTCCACTAGGTATTAGTCAAGAAATTGTTAAAGTTAAAAGTGTTAATAGAACAGCAAGTGGTATTTCACGATACTTTGATTTATTAGATAGTACTGGCAAATATTCTAGTACAACTTTATTTGGTAATGATGGTGTTGTATATAAAGAAACTTTAACAAAATATAAACATTTTACATTTACAACAAAAACAGATATTGAAGGTATTATTGTAAACACTATTACACCAGTATTAGCTGAAAAACAATTATTAAATTATTATCTAACAAATTTTCCTAAAACAATTGTAGCAGATTTAGGAGCTAATTGGGTACAAACTACAACTGGAACAAACTTAACAACTGGTCATCTTGAAGATGATGATGGTACAAGATTTCAAGTTGGAAGTTTTACAGGTAGTGCATTAAGATTTCTTGAAGCAGGAACATTAATAAAATTTCTTCCACCTACAGGATACCATTTTATGAAAGATGGTACATTAATGCTTGGTGCGGCCAACCACCCAGGCTCAATTGATTATAAGTGGGTTAAGGTTATTAGTGTTGCAGGTGATGGCGCTATTGATAATACTGATGGATCAGGTCCAATTATACTCAATGATACTATTCCATCAACTGCTATTTTAAATCAAATAGTACCTAAGTTTTCTAAAACATTAGAAGCTGATGTGCAAACACAAATAGTTGATCATGTATTTGCACAAAAAACATTTGGTTTAAGATATGATATTAATTTAAGACAATGGCGAATTATTATAGAAAATAATTTAAGTATTCTTGGAGATTTTAGTTTAGGTAAAACTGGAGATATTACTAATCAACAATTAGATGCAAGTTGGATTTTATTATTTGAAACTGATGGTGAAAAATATACAATTACATATCGTAGTTTACGGTATATTTTTGAAAGTGCAGAAGAAATTAGATTTTATTATGATAGTAGTGATAAAGTTTTTGATAATAAGACAGGACAAATTATTAAAGATAAAATTGCAGTCCTGTCTATTAACTTAAAACCAGATGCACTTATACCATTTACAGTACAGCATGATTGGGAAATTTCTGATGCATATCGTGATGCTGATGGATATGTTGATAGTAAAAAAGTTGAAGTAAGTTTTTATGACTTTGATGAAGATGGCGTTGTAGATGATCCAGAAACATTTCTTGAAATTGTTAGTGAATTAGTAAATCCTTTAACAAAATTTATCTTCCAAAAAAAATACCTTACTACTGATGGAATTGAAGATTATAGTTATATGGATAGTGCAAGTATTACGATAGTTCAAGCAGAAAGTTATATAGGTGCATTGAGTCAATATACTGATGGACAAGTTTTTTATCTAGTCACAGAGAATGTATTTAAAAAATATGTATATGCGACTACGTCAGTAGATTTAATAACAGATTACAGGGCCTTTGTCGGACGAGATAAACTTAAATTCCAATATATTCATGCGGCAGATGATGATAATAGAATTGATCCTAGTGGTAGTAATATTATCGATACATATCTTTTAACAAAAGAATATGATGGGTCGTTTAGAGAATTCCTAGATGGTACAACAACAATAAAACCATTACCCCCAAGTAGTGATAATTTGTTTAATAATTATGGATCAGAAATTAATAAAATTAAATCTATTAGTGACGAAGTCATTTATCATCCTGTAAAATATAAAGTTTTATTTGGAGCTTCTGCAGATTTAGATTTACAAGCAACCTTTAAAATAGTTAAAAATCCAGATCAAGTTGTTAATACTAATGCAATTAAGGCGAAAGTTATTTCAGCAATTAATCAATTTTTTGCTTTAGATAATTGGGATTTTGGAGATACATTTTACTTCTCAGAGTTGAGTACTTTTATTATGGCTACTGTTGCTCCTGATTTAGTTACAATTGTAATTGTTCCTAATCAAGAATTGCAAGGATTTGGTAGTTTATATGAGATTAAATCTGAATCAGATGAAATTTTTATTAGTGGAGCAATTGTTGATAATGTTGAGGTAATAGATGCCGTTACAGCAAGTAGATTAAAAGCTTCAGGTAGAGTTTTAACTGTTGCAACGTCAACTAATTCAGGTATACAAAGTGCTGGTACATATACATCAGGTACTATTACAAGCTCTGGGAGTAATTTAATCTAATGCCTTTTTCGAATGAACAAAGCGAATATCCTTTACCAAGTGCTAGTAAGAAGCCACCACGAAGACATAGTGCTGAATTACTTCCTAGATATTTTAGAACCGGACATAATAAAAAGTTTTTAGGGGCAACTCTAGATCAATTAATAGCACCAGGTGTTGCTGAAAAGCTAAACGGTTACTTTGGTCGCCACGCGGCTAAATCATATCAAGCTAATGATGTTTATATTAAAGAACATACTACGGCTAGAGAAAGTTATCAATTTGAACCCGGCGTAGTTGTTAAAGATACTTTAGATAATGTAAAGTTTTATAAAGACTACAATGATTATATTAATCAAATAAAAGCGTTCGGTGGTAATGTAGATAATCATAGTAAACTTAATAGTACTGAATATTATGCTTGGAATCCGCATATTGATTGGGACAAGTTTGTAAATTTTAGAGAATATTATTGGCTTCCAGGTGGTCCAATAGGAATAGGTATTGCCGGTAATGCTAAAGATGTTATAAGCACGTATAAAGTAACTAAAAAAGATAATATAGATAATAACAGTTATATTTTCACACCTGATGGATTAACATCCAATCCAACATTAAAATTATTTAGAGGACAAACATATATCTTTGAGATTGATGCAGTAGGAATGCCACTAACATTTAGAACTGCACGTTCATTAGATCCTAGTTTATTGTTTACTACAGGACTAGATGATAGTACTCAAACAGTTGATGTTGGAACTATTACCTGGACAATCCCTGATAATGCTCCTGACTCGTTATTTTATGTAAACGGAAATGATATTAATGCAAGTGGATTAATACAAATTGCAGATGCAATTGATAATACAGAAATAGATGTAGAAGCTGAAATTTTAGGTAAAAAAACTTATGTAAGTACTGGCGGAGTAGCTTTTTCAAATGGAATGAAAGTTTATTTCCAAGGAAAGGTAATACCAGAAAAGTATGCTGAAGGCGAATGGTATGTTGAAGGCGTAGGAAACGAAATTACTTTAGTTAATGAAACCGATTTAGAAATTCCGGCTACGTATGCAACAGATAAACCTGTACCTTTTGATACTGCACCTTTTGATAGGTTGCCTTATAGTAATGCTAATAGTTTTGCAGGTGAAAAAGATTATCTTGTAATTAATAAATCATCTAAAAGTAGAAACCCATGGGCAAGATATAATAGATGGTTTCATAAAGAAGTTATTGAACAAGTAGCTACAATTACAGGAACACCCCCAGAATTAGATCAAAATTATAGAGCAAAACGTCCTATTATAGAGTTTGAAGCAGGGTTAAAATTACATAATTTTGGTACTAGTGCTAAAACTGATATTGATTTGCTTGACACATTTACTAAAGATGTCTTTTCAGATATTGAAGGGTCAACAGGATATAATATCGATGGTATAGATGTTGTTGACAACATGAGACTATTGTTTACTGCTGATCCAGATAGTAGAGTAAAAGGAAAAATTTTTAAAGTAAACTTTATTACACATAATCTTGTAAGGCAAATTAGTCTTGTTGAAGAAACAGATACAAATCCAATTGAAAATGAAACAGTATTAGTTAGAAATGGTGAAACGTATAAAGGTAAGATGTGGTTTTATAATGGTACCGAGTGGAAAGCAGGACAAGATAAAATTGCTGTAAATCAGGCTCCATTATTTGATTTGTATGACAAGGAAGGATATGCTCTTTCAGACACAACGTATTATCCATCAACAACGTTCATTGGAAATAAAGTTTTTAGTTATAAAGTCGGTTCTGGAATAGTTAAAGATCCTGAATTAGGATTTTCTTTAAGTTATAGAGCTTTAGAAAATACAGGAGACATTTTATTTGATTTTAATTTATTAGCTGACACATATACATATCAACAAGCGAATGCAGTATTAACAGGAAAAACTGATATATCGTTATTACGAGTCTATACTGCTATTAATACATATACTAATGAGTCTGGTTGGGTTAAAGCTGTTAATAATAGTCGACAACTTGTTATAAGACAGTATGTTGTTAGTATTCAACTTAATGATTATGCTATTGATGTTTATGATAGAAGTGGTGATTTAAATGATTTATGGGTTAGAGTTTATGTTAATTGGGTTAGACAAGAAGCGTTAAAAGATTTTGTAATTAATAGAATTAACGGTATAGCATATATTACATTTGTAACAAATTTAAAACCAGATGATGTTATTATAATTAAAACTAATAGTGCAACTAATAAAAATGAAAATGGATATTATGAAATTCCTTGGAATTTAGAAAGAAACCCATTAAACGATAATGTCCTTACATTTACTGTTGGCGAAGTTACAGATCATGTGCAAACTGTTACTGAGTATAATGATGACTTTACAGGCACGTTTCCAGGTCCTAATAATTTAAGGGACTTAGGAAATCTAGCACCGTGGGGCACAAAGTTTGTTCAACATAGTGGTCCAATAAGTCTTGCTTTATACCATCTTACTGATAAAACTGCCAACATTATTAAAGCACTTCGATTTGCTAGTAAAGAATACGGAAAGTTTAGACGCATATTTCTTCAAGAAGCAACACGATTAGGTTTTGATGGAGATACTAGAGAGCATCTTGATCGTTTATTAAAACAGATTAATAAAGATAAAACTTATGATATGCCGTTTTATTTTAGTGACATGGTTGGTACAGGAACGTTATTAAAAGGAAAACATACTGTAGAGGATGTAGATACAAAATTTTATGCATTGTCGGATGATTTTAATTTAACGTCACTATCAGCAAAATCGGTTTACATTTATAAAAATGAAGTTCAACTACTTTATGGTATTGATTATGAATTTGAAACAGACCATCCTGGGTTTGTTACAATTACAGCGACTAAGGCTGTCGATGATATAATTGAAATTTATGAATACCAGTCAACGGATGGAAGTTATATTCCTGAAACACCAACTAAATTAGGATTGTATCCTAAATATACACCAAAGAAATTTATTGATAATACCTATCAAGTACCTACAGAAGTTATTCAAGGTCATGATGGTAATATTTTTGTTTGTTATGGTGATTTTAGAGATAATCTTTTATTAGAATTAGAAAAAAGAATTTTTAATAATATTAAAGTACATTATGATAAAACATTAGTAGATATTCATGAATTTATTGGTGGAGAAAATAGAAATACGGGATTTAGTAAATGGAATAGAGATAAAACTTTAATTACTGACTTCCTTGGTTGGTTAAACAATGTTGGTAATTTAGATTATACTGAACATAGTTTTTATGATAGAACAAATAGTTTTACATTTAATTATGGTAAAATGATGTCTCCAAGCGGTAATCCATTACCAGGATACTGGAGAGCCATTTATAAAGAAGCATATGATACTGATCGTCCTCACACTAATCCTTGGGAAATTCTAGGCTATACTGTTGAACCTGCATGGTGGCAAACAGTTTATGGACCTGCACCATATACCCGTGAAAATAAAATTTTATGGAAAGACATTGAAAATGGAGTAGTTAGAGAACCTGGTAAAGCATTAAAATATCTTTCAGCGTATGCAAGAAAAGATATTACAAAGCATATTCCGGTTGATGGAGAAGGTAACTTATTAAGTCCTTTAGATAGTAACTATGCTAAAAATTATGTTCTTGCTTTAACTAAAGATGTTTTTGTTTTCGGCGACGAAGCACCAACTGAAACTGCTTGGCGTAGAAGTAGTGAATATCCTTTTGCAGTTCTTATAAGTTGGATACTTAATCAACCAGCTAAGATTGTTGGTTTAGGATTTGATAGGTCGCGAATTATTAGAAATCCAGCAGAAGAAATTGTTTATAGTGAAACTGATAAAAGAATTAGATTTAAAGATGTACTTTTTCCAAATACATATTTAGATGTAGATAGATCATCTACTGCTGGATTTATTAATTACATTTTTAATTTTGTTAGTACGCAAACTGTAGATAGTTTCACTACTTATAAAGAAGATCTAAAAAAGATTAAAAATCAATTAGGATTTAAAATTGCTGGGTTTACTGAGAAATCTAAATTTAAATTATTGTTAGATAGTAGAAGTCCGTTTAATGAAGGAAATGTTTTTGTTCCTGATGAAAACTATGATGTATTTTTAAGTCAAAGTTCAGTTGTTGATTTAGTAAGTTATAGTGGAGTTATTATTGAAAAGAAAGCCGCAGGATTTGTTATAAGAGGCTATGACACTACTAATCCATATTTTAAATATTTTAATGTTCGTATATCAGCAGATGATCCGGTAGTAAATGTTGGAGGTATTTCTGAAAGTTTTGTTAGGTGGTTTGCTGAACAAAATTATCTTGAAGGACAAATTGTTGAATTTGATAATGAGTATTATACTGTTAAAATAGCACACAAAGCCGGGTTTAATTTTAATTCTGAGAATTTTGTTAAGTTAGCTGAGTTACCTATAACTGGTGGACGAGATGCGTTCTTTAGACGTCACTTTGATCACACACCTCCTATTATTAATAGTATAAAAGAAATAGCGTATGGTACTTTATTAACAAACATTCAAGATGTAGTTGATTTCTTATTAGGTTACGGAAATTGGTTAGAAGAGAAAGGGTTTGATTTTAATTTCTTTAATCCTGATATTAATTCAGTTGAAAATTGGGCTTTAAGTGCCAGAGAGTTTTTATTCTGGACTACACAGAATTGGGCTGAAAATAGTGTAATAACTTTAAGTCCTACAGCTAATCATTTATCATTTAAAAGAGAACTTCATGTTTCAGACAATATTTTTGATAGTTTTTATGATTATACACTTTTAAAAGCTGATGGACAAAAATTATTACCAGAATTTGTTGATGTTTATAGAGGTGCTGAAGGTGAATTTAAACTTACAGCAAAAAATAGTGCAGACGGTGTATATGCTGTTAAGTTACCATTAATACAAAAAGAACACGTTGTTTTACTAGATAATTATACTGTTTTTAATGATATAATATATGACTTAGAACCAGGGTATAGACAAGAACGAATTAAAGTTTTAGGTTACCGTACAGACGATTGGAATGGTAGTTTAAATATTCCAGGATTTGTTTATGATAATGCAATTGTTAGTGAATGGAGTGAATATAGAACTTATGATGCAGGTGATACAGTAAAGTATAAAGAATTTTATTACCTTGCTAAACAAAAAATTATAGGTACTGAATCTTTTGATGCTTCTTTATGGGAACGTTTAGAGGAGAAACC
>Ga0310345_10003264_pt1 | contig 15542 bp, 16 predicted proteins | sample HC15DNA20500_MG_FD_204667 | JGI IMG/M metagenome (GOLD analysis project Ga0310345, IMG submission 204667) | Marine microbial communities from station ALOHA, North Pacific Subtropical Gyre - HC15-DNA-20-500_MG | ecosystem: Environmental > Aquatic > Marine > Oceanic | place: Pacific Ocean: North... | reverse complement strand
CTTTCGCGAGCTTTGTAACGAACATTACCTGTGTCAAAATCGCCTTCCATTGAAGTCTTTAGTGGACTTCTTTCGAAAACTTTTAAGCCATTAGGTGCGTCAGTTTTCAAGAACCAAGCATCCGAGTCAGTTAAATAGTGATTTACTACATAACCTCCTGGAATCATTCCTGAACTTCTAACTGCATTAACGTCGTTGTCTGCAGTGCCTGTACGAAGTTGAGATTGTAATAATCTTTCCGCAACAAAAACTAGTTCTGATGGGATTATCATTTTTGTAGCTTGAACAGCCACTTTCAATCCTCTTTCGTCAATCATATCAGCTAGATCAACTAATGCTTGTTCTAATGAAGTTTCATTAAGATCAGCAGCAGTTGTCAATTCATTCTTGAAATCGCCACCTGTTACAGTTGGGTGATCAGTAGCTAAAAGCTCCTTACCATCTCCACCTGTGAAAGATGAACTAAAGCCATTATTAAGAACATTAGCGCCCTTAATTTGCTTAGTGTTTGCCATAGAACGAGCTAACGCTTTTGTATAACGTCCAGCTAATTTGTCGTATAAATTATCTTCGATAGCTTCTTCAGTAATTGCAAAAGCCAAAGCGATAGTGTTGTGTGTATAACGAGCAGTCCAAGCTTCTTGAGCTGTATCGTAATTTACACCTGAACCTTCAGGCTTTGTTTCTGCGTTGCCGAAACCAGTTAACATTACTTCTTCTTCAAAAGCTCTGTCAGATGATTCTACATCGAAGATTTGTAAGTGCTCTTGGTCGTATTTATCGTACTCCAAACCGAATAGAGCATTTAATCCCGGTTCGAGTTCCTTAGTTAGTTGTGATCTAGATATTGCCATTAGTTATCCTCCTATATACCTGCAACATTATCGTAATGTAGGTGTTCGTTGAATCTAACATACCAATTACAGTTAGCTGAAGTAGCGTCACTGTTCTCTGGGTCTGTAGATTTACCTATAATACGTAAATTTGCTGCGGCATTTGTTATAGTACTTGAATCCAACTCTTGTTTAGATCTACCAGCTGCGGTAGTTCCAGCATGAGTGCTTACGAAGTCAGCATTACTTCCAACTTGCGCTGGATGAGCTGCTGTGCTTCCAATCTCAGTGCTGTCTTCTTGAGCTTCGAAAACAACGTTTGGATCAGTTATTATAAATGCTTTAGCATCAGAGGAAGATTGACTAGCGGGCCAATATTTAGACCATTTTGGTTCGCCTCCGTCAGTAGTATAGAAACAGCCATTGAAAACACCAATCTGATTCGTTTGTCCAGCTACACCAATAGTAATTGTACCATCAGTATGCAGTTCAACAATATCACCAGAAAAAATAGCGGTGTTGTAATCATCAGCGATGTCGTACTCATCAGTACCACCACTAAAGTAGGCTCCACCTATCATTCTAACAGGAATAAAACCAAATGGCGCATCTTTATTTGCCATGTGTATATCCTCCTAAACCCTAGTTTACACTAGGGGGTTAATAATATAATAAGGTTCTCGAAAAATCTTTTAGACTTTTTTTGAACCGCCAAAAGTAACACGAGTTTGCCTTTCAGGTTTACTGATTGGCATGCTAGGGTGTTGTTCTTTTAAAGGTTCGTTTTCCACAGATTCTGTTAAACTTTCGGTTCGCTTTTTAAAATAAGCTTTCCTTTGTTCAACGAGTTCCTCTGGTATCCTACAAAGAATTAATCCACCTACACCGATAACACCTTTATGTTGACCACTGTCAATTATTGGAGCTTTAAAATCAGGATATTTGTCTGCTCTTACTGGCTCATAACCTTCTCGAAATCTGGCATGAACATTCTTAGCATCCGAGTGTCCTAACACTTCAGCTCTTATCCAACGATGAACAAACCCCGCTGGAGCTTCTGGTGCATCAAGAGAATTAGGTGGCTTCCAAAATTTTACTCTGGAAGTAGATTCCCTAGTTTTCTCGTCGCGTGAGGTCTTTATTGTTTTGTCATTAGTCATTTATATGCCCTCCTTCACGTGTTTTGCATATTCTTTTAATGGCACACCTAACTTTTTCGCTATTGCGACCTGTGATGGTGTGAGTCTCACAGTTTTACGTCCAGTCTTGGCGGATCGATTAGCAGAAGCAACAGTCTGAACGGGCTGATTGCCTCCGGTGGTCCCGTCTTTCTCCAAACTTGCTGGAAACAAGTTCTTCAATCTTTTATCTACCTCAGTATAGTACAAATCACTAGTTGGGTCAAATCCTTCTTCAACAAGATCTGTATGTATACCAAAAGCGGCATAAGTTTGTGGTTTGTTTTGTCCAAACCAAGTATTTTTTTTTGCCCAAGATTCTGCTTTTGGATCAACTGTTCGTGGTTGTGGTTGTCCACCAGATATTTGTGCTGATTGCTTAGCAATTTCACTTTTATCTGTTGCTTGTGATACATCTCCAACCCCTTGTTCTTGTGTAGCACGAATTCTCTCACTGTCAATCGCAAGTTTTGCTAGTTTTTGCTGAACTTCAACTTCTTTATTTAAATCTCCCGCTTCCCTTGCTGCTCTCAATTCAGATTTTACAGCATTGGTTTGAGATTTTACACGTTCTGAGAATTCATTTAAGTAGCCTTCGTCAACATGAGTCATACGTGCTTTTAATTCATCATTTTCTTTGCGAACACTTCTAGCATAATGTGTTGCTGCTTGTTCGCGTCTTTCAGATTCACGTCGACTTTTAGTTAATTTATTAATACGCTCCTGAACATTTTTAGAATAAACTTCATGCTCACCTTCTTTATCTTCTTCTTTATCTTCTACTTTTTTTGATTCTTCTTTATTTTTTACAGAAACATCTTTTGTTTCTTTTTCTTCTACTTCTTTTACATCTTTTTCTGGTAATTCTACATCGACAGATTTGTCTGATGTATTTGTGCCCACATCGATAAGACTATCCTCTTGGATCTCGGTTTTGGCTTTTTTGTCTACATTTGTTGGCATGCGCCCTCCTTCACATGTTGTTTTTAGGGTTGTTTATATAATATGCAAAATATCTCGTGGATTTTTTAATGTTGCTAAGACTTCATCATCATTAAGAAGTCTTAATTCTCCACCTTCTATTTTGATTCTCGATCCTGAATACCGCCCAAACAGTACCCATTCACCTTCCTTGCACCAAGGACCTGTTGGAAATTTTTCTTTATCCTTGTATGCTAGTGGACCTAATTCTATCACATAAGCACATGTTGATGCAACTCTTTCTTTTTCAATTGTTGAATCTGGTAGTATTATGCCACCTTTGCTTTTATCAACATGCTTAAATGGTAAAACTAAAACTCTATAGCCTGTAGGTTTAGGCAATTTTTCTCTAACACTTTCTTTTAGTTCTTCTGGTGCTAGCATTTGTTCGTCTTCATCTTTAACTTTTTCTTTTATCTCTTCGGCTCTTTTTTGTGCCATATGTCTTGGTAATATTAGTGGCTTACTCATTTTTTATTTCTCCTTATTCAAAAGTTCTTTAATATCTTGTTCTAATTCTTCTAAAGTTTTTATTTGTCCAGTAAGTTTTAAATATTCCTCATAATTTTTTGCATTACCAGCATGAAGATGTTCTTGTAGAGTTTTAACTTTTTCCCTTATGAGTTTATAAACTCCACTACTGAAACTTATAATATCCATAATTTATTTTTTATTACTTCTAATTAAATCTATTCCAGGTTTCAATCCATATATAGCACCAAAAATACCAACTACAAGCCATTTGTAAAAATCAGGAAAATTGTTGAAATAGTGAAAAAACATATCTAATTTCTCTTTTGCTTCTGGATCGCCTGAGAAGACACTCCAAGCAAGAATCACTATTGGAAGGATAACAATAATCAAAACTAGCTCGTCTTTCCAACCTGCTTGTTGATTATCCATGACTGCTTTTTTATAATCTATATCACCAGCAGCCATTCTCTCATAATATCTTCTCTCTGCTGTTGCTTCCAATGCTTTTGATCTGCGTCTATCCTTATAGACATCAGCACCAGTCTTGACAGCCATAGATAATAAACTCCAAATCATTTTTTTAATTTATTTTATGATTAAATTTAAATCCTTGTGTTTGAATTTTTTTAACACCTTGCATCCTAGCGTTACCTTTTACAGAACCACCATGGTTATATTTGTTTACCATACCGCCTTCTTGTTTATTAATAAAACCATTGAGACCTAACTCAGCTTCTAGTTCTTTAAGTCGTTTATTCTTTTTTTCTGTTTTAGTTTCTAGTTTCTTTTTAGTTTTTTCAAGTAAACTTTCTTTTGCTTCTTCTGCGGCTTCTTCTGCGGCTGTTTCTAGTCTTTCTTTTTTGCTTGGTCTATCCGTCATTTTTATTTATCCCTCCTTTTTCTTGCCTTAGTATATGCTAAGGCAACTCTTTATTTATTAGCGCGCGCTTTGCCCTTTTTCCGTCTTGTTTTTCGTAGAACGGAAGGCGGGTTTTTTTTCAGTTCTTTAAAAGCTTTTGATAGCTTTGGTTTGTTCACTGAGCCTCCTTTTTTTCTACGCTGAATAATAGAACCTCTTTGGAGATTAGCCAATTCAGCCCTAATTACTCTAGGGTCTATTCTGCCACTTTTTCCTTTGCTTGCCAAGAGTTTTTTTATCTTGCGTATTTCGTCAGTTTCAAGAGACAGTCCTTTAAGACCATAACCCTTACCACCGTAACTAATCTTTTTTGTTTTTGTTCTTTTTATCATCGCTTGCTATTTTTTGTGTAAATTTTACATTGTCACTTACTAGTTTTTTACCAAACTGTGATTTTTGATTATCAACTTTTTCCAAAGCAACATTAGCACGTAATTGTGCTATATCCTCTGTTGATTCTCTTTTCTTATTATCTAATCTTTCTTTTTGAGATATTTTTTGTTTTTCTAAATTCACTTTTTGTTTATCCACTTGAGATTTTCTTAAGACATCGCTTTGTTTAATATCTAAATCTTTTTCTTTTAACTTAACTAATGGATCTTCTGTTCCTGCTCCAGTCATCATACGTTTTTCATCCTCTGCAATATCTATTGTTAATGTTGCAATCATTTTTGCAATTTCTGATTCTGCTTGTACCTGTAATGCTTGGAGTTGTGTTTGATCCATATTAGCTTGTTGTGTTTGTTGCATAAATTTTTGCTGAACTATCTCTCTTGCTTTTGTTGCAATATGCTCAGATATATGTGCTTGTAAACCTGTTAACACAGGAGCGTTGGCTCTTACCACAGGGGTTTGCATAAAAGACAAATGTGCAGCAATATGTGAATCATGATCCTGTTGTGGAAATGCTCTAAGTGTTTTTCCTTGTACAGATAATGAATTTTCTAAACCAGGATCCATTGGTGCTGGTTTTGGTGGTGGTGGAAGTATGGATTCAATATTTTTAACTTCTAATGCTTCATATACTCTCCTGTAAGCTTCGTGTATGTTGTGTAAATCTGGTTTACTTTGTGCCAATTGAAACTGTGTTTGTGCCAAGGTAATTCTTTGCGACATAGAAAAAATATTTGGATCAGATACAGGAAGGACATCTACTTTATCATCAAAGTCTTGAGCCTTTGCCATTTTATTACCTCCAACAACTTCATACGGATATTCAGGTGGAAGTGATTCAGCAAATACTTTTGCTAGTAATTTAAATTCGACTTTTTGTGCATAGTGCAATCGTTTATGGATTGCAGACATTATTTTTGTTCCACGTTCCAAGATAGCCATAGTTGTTCCCACAGGTTGCTCTTGGTTTGTCATTTCTCCTATTTTTTGATCTGCCATAGATGCGAATCTTCTTCCTGCATCCACACAGAACCCTAACAGTTGAAACAATGTAGCACTTGGTTCCTTGAAAGGAAGATTAACAAGTGCCGCCCTTAAGTCACCACCAGGTGCATCAATATCCCTGAATTCACCCGGTTGCAGTGGCTCGTCGTCGTCTCGAATTCGTATACCCTTAGCTTTAAATCCAGATGGTAAATTAGATAGTGTGCCTGAATCCATTAACTGTCTTAAAACAGAAGTTGCAGTTTTAGACAGACCGCCAATCATGTGTATTAGTCCAAATCCATAAAAACCTAATCCTGGACAAAATTTAAAATGAACAAAATACTGCACTTTTTTTCTATCAGGATCGTTTGGTCGATAATTTCTTCTGATTGCTAGTATTTTTTTAGAATCTTGGTCTAGTGTTACAATGTATGGAATTTTTATACCTGTTGGATTGTCTTGTGCATCTAGATCCTCAAATCCTGGTAAATCTAAATTAATGTGCGTTTCTAACAAAGTGTGCATATCTTGACTGTAATTGTCTCCTCGATCTACACCTGTTAGTTCATCTTTTTTAGATTTTAAATCTGATTCAGGTTCTTCGGTTTCTGTTAATTCTATATCACTGTAAAAACCTGTTACTTGTGCTTTTCTAATATCATTGTTACTCATTCTGATTATATGAGTAATTCTCTCTGCTGTTTCCAAATCTGTTGCCATATAAGGAATAACTAAATCTTCTGCCTGCACAAATTTTGATACTGCTCTTCCTACAACTCCGTCATAATATATTTTTTTAAAGGCAGAACCAGCAAGCGGTAGATAAAAAAGCATTTGATCTAGTTCCGTATCGTACTCTTCCATTACCTGCGTTATTTGATAATTCATAAAATCTTCAACTCTTTTTGCTTGTTCTTCTTTTTGATCGTTTATGTCTCCTACGATTTGTGTTCTGACTGGTCCTGCGGGTGGTAGCATTTCTTTATAAGCTTGTGATTGAAACTGTGATACCGATTCAAAAAGAAGTGGGTGTGTTACACCACTTGCTCCTTCAAACGGTCTTGTTCTTGTTTCATTTTTAATACCAAGTAAATCTAAGCCCTCTGTATATGTTTTTTCCCAATCGGCTCTTGATTCTTTGTCATTGTCAAAGTCGTCAATAATATCGCTTGCAAGAAGTTCTAAATCCTGATCGCTCATAAACTCAGCTAGATTAGAATCAAATTGATCTTGAGGCATAGGTTCCGGACCAACCATCACGCTGCCATCTTCCATTGTTTCTATAATATCGGGTTCTTGAGGTTCTTCTACAGAAACAGCTTCTTGTTCTGCCTCTATATCAACTTCTTCTGGTGTGTCTTTTTCTATTGCCATAATGATCTAGTTAAATGATTAATGCCTACTAATCCACCTTTTTTATATTTTTTAAAAGGTACCTCCTCTAAAACTTTTCGACTATACCACTTGTTTTGATAAAGTGGTCCTTTATATATTTCTTTCCATGCCTGCTCTGTTTCTTTATCAAATTGTGCGTTGTTATATTGTCTATTGGAATAGTTTCTTTTAACATCATCCCAATGAGAATAATCTCTTAAGTCTATAAATGCAAGTCCGTTTATATCTGCTTTAGTGATTAACTCTCCTGCTGGTCCGAAATCCCTTCCTTGAGCAGTATCATATAAGCCTGTTGTTTCTGATCTTAACTTAAGTCTACCGGGATAAAAAAGATGAGCATCTTCAAAATCTACTGCTTTGCCCATAATATCTTTATTATATTTTTCACCTTGCTTAAGTCTTCTTATCTGTGGTAATTTAGAATTAACCGTACGTAAATCAAAACCTAAACTATCTTGAGTAACTTCTATGTTTGCAAAAGGGTTTCCTTCAGGAAAATACTCTGGAGGCTCCCAATCTTTAAAACCTTTTTGCTTTGCTTGTAGTTTTAGTTTCTTTAAAGCTTCCCTCGTAGCAGAAGGAACAATTTTACTGTAAAATTTATATCCTTGACGAGGCATGTTCTGTGCTAGTGTTTGTATAAAGGTAGGAGTAAAAGTAAGAAAATCATCTCCTTCTCTTATTGCTACTTTAATTTGATCCTGTATTATGTGAGAAACCCAATCTTTCACATCATCTTGAAAAGGTATTTTTGCATGTTCTTTAATTGCCATACCCTGTTGTTCTAAAGGCATTATTTTTTTATATTCGTCTATATATTTTCTGTCAAAATCAGTTAATTCTTTACTTGCATGTTTCTTTAAAAGGTATTTACGGTCTAAGATTTTTCGAGAAGGAATCGAGTTACCTGCACTTTTATCAAGGAGTTTATTAAAATGAAAAGGATCATCCTCAGATATAATATTTATATAATCAGCATTATCACGATGTCTTTCTTGACTTATTGAATAATCTTTATAATTTAAATCCTCTACCGCATCATATTCACTAAACTGCTCTACTCTGTCTCCGTAAGAAGTTCCTTTCTCTACATTATATTTTTTTGGGTTTGCTTCCATTGTTTCCAAAATAGCCTTTTGTTTTAATAAGGAAAAATATCCAGCAGCACCTGCCTTTGAAGTGGCGGCCTCTGCAGCAACATATTTTCTTAATTGATCTTTAGATGCACTTTCTATCCAATCTTTTTGCAATTTTGATTTTTTTGTAAGAAACTCTTCTCTTGCTATTCGATCTGCTCCTTGTGGTATAAAAAGATTCTTATTTTTTTGTACTAGTTGTTTATACTTTCCTAGATCTCTTTGAAGCACATCTGATTGTATTTCCTCTATGTTATGAAGTTTATTTCCGACTTTATCTATCCTTTTGCTTGATCTTGCATAAGCTATTTCATTTGGAGAGTCTGTGTGCGATGATACATTTCTAAGTCCTGGTGGTAATTGATCCGATATATTTCTTCGAGGATGACTATATACATAAGAATGAGTAACATGAGAGCCGCCTGCTCCTGGTAATGATAATTCTCTAAGTGTGCTTGAATCGCTAGGAGGTCTTAAACCTGTACCTTCAAGATCTTGTAGGTTACGTGAAAAATTCCATTCATCTGCTACATGACCCTCCTCTCCTATTATTTTTCTTAAATTAAATTTTAATGCATCAGCATTAGGTTCTTTAAGCACGCCTTCATCTATGTATTTGATAAGAGCATTTGAGTTAGTGTTTAATCTTTCCTGTATTCCCGGAATTTTGTCTACATCTGTTCTGGAAATTATTTTAGTGTTTATGTCACCTGAATCATATAAAATTTTATTAATTAAATCTTTTGTTTCGGTATTATTAATTTCCGTAGCTCTTATGTCATTGTGTAATGCGAGCATCTCTTCTTCCTTTCTAAAATCAGATGCTCTACGAAGAGTCGTAATCGAAGGAGCCATTTCATTGTATAAATATTGATAGTCTTTTGGCATGTATCTTTCTGTATCATTTAATTTTAGTAAATCCAAGAATCCTGACTGTTCCAATTCCTGTTTCTTAAAGAGCCCTTGTTTTTTTAATGAAGCTACTACTTCATTTACAGTTAATCCTCCTTGATCTTCAATAAGTTTTAATGTTTTTTCGTCTTTACTTAAATTTTTAAGTCCTCTTTCCATATCAGATTCGCTAAATGGGTTATCTGGTACTTTTTTTCTTACAGGGGTCTCTTTAGCTGTTTTACTTTCAAGTCCTTTTATAACATTTCGAATGGAATTTTTTCCCTGCCTAACTAGGTCATCTGCACCTGTTGCAGAAATAGGAAGCAGTATTCCACCTAGACCAGCTAATCCATATTCCAAACCTCTTAATGCAGCAGTGCCATATTTTTCTTCTTTAAATGCTTCTTTTCCTTTTTTATAAATATATGGTATTTCTTCTAGATCCATTATATTACCTAAAAGAGGAGTAAAGTATCCTGACATCATTTGTGGCATTTTTTCTGGATCCCTGTACATCTCCCTTACACCCGGTATTCTTCCAAGAATTGGATACTGTTCTTTTATTTGATTTTCTTTAGCTTGTTGATCCGTGGCTCGTTGTCTTTGTTCCTCCATAGTCTGTCTTGTTTCTTCCTGCGTCATACCCGCAAGAGGAACGAGAGGTTCATCGTATATTTCATTGACATTAATAGAACCACCTGTTTGTTTTTTTATTGGTTCTTTAAGATACTTAAACATATCATCCATTATACTAGTTGATTGTTCCATACCAGGCTGCTTAAAAATTGGCTGCCAATTACGGCCAGGATCAAGATATGTAAAATAGTTTGGATTCTTGTATTCCATTAAATAATGATCATCTGCACTAACTTCTCTCCACTTTTCAAAAGGTCTTTGTTCATTATAACCACCTGGATGTTCGTCTGGAGAAAGTGTTGCTGTTTTGTATCTTTTTTTAAGCTTTTTCTTTTCTTGTTCAGGTAAATTTTCTATTACTTTAGATCTCATTTTTTTCCATTCAGGATCCACTTCAGGTAAGTAATGAAGCATTTCTCCTGAAAATACTTGTTCATAGGTTGGATTAAAGTCCCAATTACCGTAGTTCCTTGCTCCTTTTTTTCCTAACTCTAAATTTTTATCTAATAATTCTTTGTTAAGTATATTGATTGTAGGTCTATCACTACCATCTGGATTATCTACTCCTGGGTGATGAAACTCTACAGGACCCATATCCTTTGACCATCCTTCTGGATTTTCAATTATTCTCCAATTATATTTTTTTAATTTTGGATATTCTTTATATATATTATTCAGTACAGCACTGTATTCATCTGTTACATCAGTAATATTGGCTTGTATTTCTTCTGTGTTTGTTTTTACCACTTTAATCCCTCGTTAACTTAGGCAACTGTGTACCATTTGGTTAATTCATGGCGATCCATTTCGTCTCTAACAAGATCAAAGTCTTCTTTAGATACTCTGAAAGTTTCCCAATTACCGTAGCTAGAGAAGATACTAACATAAACTACCTTAGTAATAAACTCTTTCTTTTGGTTCTCTTGGTTCGTCTTTGTAATCATCTGGATGCTCGATAAACCCTCCCTGTCTAAATCTCATCAGAGCTTGCGTAGTTGAATCTACTAAATCGTCATTATCTCCAAAAGGAAATGCTGCACATTCTTCTATAACTTCTTCTGTCCACCTCTCGTCTGGGCACCATACCATCCCACTTTCAAATAAAGGTGCTACAGAGTTTACTCTAGTATGTTTATCATTTCCACGGCTCGGTGTAAAGTTAACAACTGGTATGCCCGTGGCCCGTAGTTCGTGGGTCAGTGGCAAACCTGATGCTTTCGCTTCTACTAATATAGTTTCCGGTTCCCAATAATCATACTGTTCTTTTGCAATTTTTTTTAATTCAGGAAACTCCCATCTGCCTTTTTTCATACCCATCAGTATAATGTTGGCAGGGGGTCCTTCATTAGGAAAGAACACTCCCCAAGTAGTGATAGCAGAAAAGTCTGCTGTTTCCTTCTTACTGTAGGCTGTATCATAACTCTGTATGACATACTGCAGATCAGGTATGTCTTTTTTCTTCCATTTCTTCCACCACTCACGCTTAATGATGGAACCTTCTTCGGCAATTGGATTTTGTTGAAATTGTGCATTCCATTTAGCGGCAGTAAGAGATGCCTTAACCTGTTCTAGTTCCTCTATCTTCCAGTACTCCGGCCACATTGGTTTGTTACTTGGCATGATTGCCGGAAATTCGACCACGTGCCACTGGTCCGCTTTAGGTTCCTTTTGAGCCTTAATTAATTTACCTGTCAGATCCTTCGTTGACCATCTTGTCATAACCACGACTATCGAACCTCCCGGTTGTAATCTTTGTCGTGGACCAGATGTATACCACTCATAGGCATTGTCCATTGCTGACTCTGACATTGCATCTTGTTCTGAATGTGGATCGTCAATAATCATTAAGTCTGCACCTCTACCTGTTACTGCACCTCCGACACCTGATGCAAAGTACTCCCCACCGTTGTCCGTTTCCCATCGACCTGCGGCTTTACTGTCTACTCTTAATTTTGTTTTTGGAAAAATTCTTCTATACTCTGTACTGTCTATAAGATGCTTCATTTTACGACCAAAACGATATGCTAACTCTGCCGTATGTGTTGTTTGAATTATCTTTAAGTCTGGTCGCATGCCAATTAAAAATGCTGGAAACAGAAAGGACGCAAATTCAGACTTCGTGTGCCTCGGTGGCATATTCACAATTAATCTTTTTAACCTGCCTTCTGCCACTTGTTGTAGTTTTTCTGCAAAAATTCTATGATGGGAACCCTCAATAAATTCTGGCCATATCTCTTTTACAAAGGTAAAATAATCATTCCCTGCAGCAGAAACAATCTTATAAGATAATTCTTTTAATAATATTTTTAAGTCGTCAGTAGAAACTTCTTTCATATAGACAATATATCATTTTGAAGGTCTTTATCTATCTAAAATACAGTTTTCAATTCAATATATGTTGAAGTTAAAATAATATAAGGGGGGTTAGGGTGTCTTAAAGTCGGACTCTAGTTTGTTGAGTCGTCAAGGTACCCTAGACGATTCGCTAGTTCCGAATCGCAAGAGCCGACTCGGATAATTCCGAATCGACTCTAATGTTTTAGTTGTATGATTTAAGGATGTAATTTAGTTCGGCACTCATCAAGAGTCTTCTTGTTTGGTTTAAAATATAAATCTCTTTCAATGCCTAAACCTAAAGGAGTCTTAAGACTCTTGAGTTCTTCCAATGAAACATAACCCAACTCTTCATATTGTAAACAACACAAACCAAAAGCAATATTGTCTTTTGGATTCAGTTCACTTAAAAACCATGTGCCGATTCCATTTGGGTTGAAGAGTTTAACAACAGCTTTAAAGCTTTTTGTTCCATCTTGTTTGTTATGGTTATCAATCAGTTTTTGCTTATCTGATTTTTTTAGTAGTTTCATTTGATAAGTTCCTCCTTTCCGATTCTGTTTGGTCTTCTAAAAGTTTATCAATGCCGAGTCCATACTTAGTCGCAAAATTTGTTAGAAATAATTTTGCAAAAATACAACCATTCATTGACTCATACTTTGGGTTTTTGCTTGCTTTCCAAAGTTCAACAATTAATGCATCAATAACCAAACCGGAAGAGAGAGCTTTGAGCTCTCTCTTCAATTCAGCAAGATTAAGATTATCAAAATTCGTTTTACTCATCTTGAACCTCGATAAAATCAGTTTGATACATACAAGACTCTATTTGTTTTTTAGTCAATAGAGTTCTTGCTTTTGACTCGCTGAATTTTGGCATAGATTTAACCCTAACCAAAACTTGCTTTTGTCCTTTAAAACATAAAGTAAAAGTTTGGCATTGTTTTTTGAACAATTTCCAAACTTTACGAATTTCAGCTTTTGAGTCTTTTTGGTTACCACTAGAATCAAAATCAATTTTGAGTCTAGCTCCTACTGCTTGAGCTACCATTAATTCAAATTGATATTTGATTGAGTGAGAAGAATCACCAAAATCTTTTAAGGCAATTCTTTTTTGATTTCTTTTATTAAGATAATCCTTAATAAAAGCTTTAGACATATTCAGTTTAATTGTAACTTTTGGATTCGTTACAAAATCTGATTTAGTTTTAATTGCATTTTTCATTTATTTTTCCTATGAAAAATTTAATAAAATTATGCTTATCCTAAATAATTAGGATACATTTATTATATAGTAATTTTCACAAAAAAAACTCTTTTATTATTCTTTTATTATTTAATTAAATGTTGTTGTAATTTAGCAACAAAAACAGGTCCTTTGACAGGCCTTTGATCCAGCGCTGCTTTAATTTAAATTAAAATAGCTTTAGGATTCTTTAGGGATTCTCAAAGGATTCTCGAAGAATTTTCATCGATATAAAGCCCACTGACAAGCGAATCGGACAGCTTTGATATCACAGCACCCCCAACTTTCTGTGTAATTTTCTTTTTCAAAACCACCGAGTTCCTCTGGCGAAGCAGCGCTGGAACTTCATGAACTACCAATAGTCAAATTAAAATAGCTTTAGGATTCTTAAGGGATTCTCACAAAAATTTTATCAATATAAAGCTCACTGACAAGCGAATCGGACACCTTTGGTATCATGGCACCCCCAACTTTCTGTGTAAATTTTTTTTCGAGTTCCTCTGGCGAAGCGGCGCTGGTAACTACAAATCCAATAACATTCAAATTAAAATAGCTTTAGGATTCTTAAGGGATTCTCAAAAGCAAAGCCCAGACTTTTAAATGTCTGGGCTTAAAAAGGGATCTAAATGTAGGTGCTCCGAGACTTTTGGACTAGGCTTGGAGGGCACATTGAACAGAAACTCAAGAGCACCAAAATGCAGATTTTAGGAACTCTTGATTACTTCCGGTAATTTCAAACCGAATCCTGTGGCAATCTGCAGGCCGTAATTAATTATCCTAAAATTTTAAGACAATGTCAAATAAAAAATCAGGGCTAGTAACAGGAATAAAATGGGTTTCCAAAACAAAAGCAAAAAAACCCATCTCATTTATCTTCTATCCCCCTTGCTTTTGCTAGACAAGGTTTGTAAAAAAGCTTGACGACTAACTTCAGAAGAATGAAGAATCGGATTTATAGTTTTAACATTCAAAGTTGTTTCCTCCTTATATCCATCATCTTCATGTCGGCATTTCCAGATAATTTTCGTATCCAAATGCCAAAGAAACCAAAGTGCCGCGAAAACAGGTCGAGGTGCATCCCAAGCTGTTTCAAATTTGTATTCCAAATACTCAGGAAACTCGGATAACTCAACTCTGCAAGCATTCCATTTCGTTCCCCAGTTATGAAGACACCATTCATACCAGCACTTGTTCGGAAAAGTTTTTGCCTCATCACCGGAAAGAGAGCCTGATAACATAATTTTTTTCATTTCACCTTTTATGTTTTCGGCTTCTATTTTTTCCTTGTTCTTTTCAATGATAACAGATTCAACTTTCTCCAGAACTTTTGGTTTAGGCACGATTAAGTCAAAGTCAAATTTAAGCTCTTTAGATTCAACAGATTTTTTAAACAACTCCATTTTCTGTTGGTCTCCAAAAATCTGAACTTCGTTTTGGGTCCAATTAGGCATAGTTAATAATCCTCCTTATCCTAATAATTTAGGACTATTATAGCCAAAGTCAAGCGAATTTTTTTTCGCACTTCCCAGTGCACTGGACCAGCGCTGGAAGGATCCTGGATCATCATCAGCTTTCTTCTTAAGTTATTGAAAACACAGGGATTCTTAAGGGATTCTCGGACACCAAGCTCCCTGATCCAGGGTCACCAGCTGCTTCGCCTTTTCCCACGAACAGCCATAAGGTATTGATTTTACAGGGATTCTTAAGGGATTCTCGGACACTGGGCCCTCCGTGATCTCCAGGCCACTGGATCCTGGCCGCTTCCCCAATTTAATTAAAAAGGATTAAGGGATTCTTAGGGATTCTAAAGGGATTCTTGGACACCGAGCCAAGCTCCGTGCTCCCAGGGCCAGGAGACCTGGATCCTTCCTGGCCGCTGCTGGTTCCGTTAATGATGATTAAGGATTCTTGAAGGATTCTCAAGGGATTCTGCGCCGCGAAACAGGGTTCCCGGCTCACGTACCGTTTAGAGCAACTCTCTATGGGGGTGGTGGCTGGGTTTTTATATTGGTTATTCTATATGATTGGTCAAAAAAGCAACGAAGCTGTTTTGCTTTTCCTTGCTAGATATTTGCTTTAAAAGCGCTTATTTATCATTCCACATTTGAAACAAAGTCTATTCCCTATATGCTCACTTAA
>Ga0310345_10003262_pt1 | contig 15548 bp, 15 predicted proteins | sample HC15DNA20500_MG_FD_204667 | JGI IMG/M metagenome (GOLD analysis project Ga0310345, IMG submission 204667) | Marine microbial communities from station ALOHA, North Pacific Subtropical Gyre - HC15-DNA-20-500_MG | ecosystem: Environmental > Aquatic > Marine > Oceanic | place: Pacific Ocean: North... | reverse complement strand
GATATTGCGTTCTTGCTTCTGATCTTTTTTATGGTCACGACGGTCTTCCAGAACGACCGTGATCGCCCCATTGAGTGGCCGCGCGCCCTGGCGGCGCAAAAGATCGACGAGAAGCAAAAGAACATCCTCAACATTTGGATGGAGCGCGACGGTGTGGTCTACATCAACGACCAGGCTTACACCATGGAGCAGGTGACGACCGTGGTCGCGCCCCTCTACGCCGAGTCCGAGCGTGCCCTGGTAATCTCAATTCGGGGTGATCGAGAAGTGCCGTACCGCTTCATTGATCAAGTGCAAAGTGCGCTGGTCAGCGCCGGAGTGGTTCGCGTGGTGTTCGCCACACAATTGGAGCAAAGCATGCAGAGGGAGAGACGATGACAGCAGAAGCCCTTCCGGCTGCACCTGCAGAGACCGCGAACGACCGCCTCAAGCGGGGCTTCAACTCGAAGTTCTGGGGCTCGATGATTGCCGCCACCGTGTTGCACTTCGTTCTGTTCGCGTTCTGGCCGGAGCTAACAGCGGAGGATTTCTCGTTCGAGAGCACGGAGCTCGAAGCCATCGAGCTACCGCCCGAAATCGAGATTCCGCCGCCGCCGCAACAAATTTCGCGTCCCGCGACGCCCATCATCGCGACCGCGGATATCGACGAAGATATCACGATTGCGCCGACCACCTTCGAGGACAATCCGGTGGAGGATCTTCCGCCGCCGCCCGAGGAGGCCACAACCGACATCTCTGCCGCGCCCACGTTCACGCCCTACACGGTGGCTCCATCCATCTTGAACCGGGCAGACGTGATGCGGTCGATGGAGCGGGAGTATCCGCCCCTGCTGCGGGACGCCGGAATTGGTGGCACGGTCACCGTGTACTTCTTCATCGACGAAAATGGTCTCGTGCAGGATCGGCAGATCAATGACAGTTCAGGCCACCAGGCGTTGGATGACGCCGCGATGGCAGTCTCGGAGATCTACAGATTCTCGCCCGCTCTGAACCGTGACAAGAAGGTTCCGGTCTGGGTGTCGTTCTCCATTACGTTCCAGGTCCGCTAGCACGGAGCCCGAAGGGCCCCTTGTAGGGGACCCCGCCGGTGCTCCGGCGGGGTCCCTTTCTTATGTTACCCATTCATGTCGACCAACGATGCCACGATGACCACGGCTTATAGCGCGCGCTTGGCGGAGGCACTGCCTCGTGTGCGCGACCGCATCGCGGACGCGGTACATGCCGCGGGGCGCGACGGGCGCGCGGTGCGCCTCGTCGCGGTGACCAAGGCACACCCACTCGAGGCGGTCGAGGCCGCGTTGGGGGCCGGGCTGTCGGACCTGGGAGAAAACAGGATCGAGGAGCTGGAGGGCAAAGTCGGTGCGCTCGGACGCGGTGCGGCGACCTGGCACATGATCGGTCACCTGCAGAGCCGAAAAGCCCGGCAGGCGCTCGAGCTCGCGGACCTGATCCACTCGGTGGATTCGGCCAAGCTCGCCACGCGTCTCGCACGGATGGCCGAAGAGGACGGCCGAGTCGTGCATGTGTTGGCGCAGGTGAACACGTCGGGGGAAGCGGCAAAGAGCGGCTTCGAGCTTGCTCGCGCCGTGGACGACCTGCTACCCCTCGCGGAGTTGCCGGGACTGGAGATTGATGGTTTGATGACGATGGCCCCCTTCGGCGCCGAAGAGATCATTCTGACACGGGCGTTCGGAGGACTACGGGAGGTACACGAGCGACTCAGAGCTCAGGGCGCCCACATCGGCCAGGAGCTATCCATGGGAATGACGAACGATCTGGAGATCGCGATCCGAGAGGGCAGTACCATGGTTCGGATCGGCACGGCGCTCTTTGGGCCCCGAGCCCAGAAGGCCTTTTCAGGAGCCGGACAATGATCGACCTGACACCACTCGACGTTCGCAACAAGCGTGGGGACTTCAAGAAGCTCATGCGCGGCTATGACCCCCAGGAAGTCGATGTCTTTCTGGAGATCGCCGCGGAGCGCCTCGAGGAGCTCGTTCGCGAGAACATCGTCTTGAGGGAGCGTTCCGAGAGTCTGGAGCGACAGGTGGGCGCGCAAACCGGCCGCGAGCAGGCGGTTCAGGAGGCGCTCGTTACAGCCCAGGAGCTGAGAGCCGACATTCACTCCCAAGCGCAGCGCGAGGCGGACCACCTGGTCAAAGAGTCTGAGACCGAGGCGCGACGGCTTGCGGCAGAAGCCGAGGCCAACGTGCGCAACCTGATTCGAGATGCCGAGCGCAGGCTCGAGCTGGGTAGGGACGCGCTAGAGGAGATGGAGCGGCACAGAACCCGGTTCCTGAAGGCGTTTCGCCAATTGCTCGAGCGCGAGCTCGACTTAGTCGATGTCGAGGATGAGCGCGCGCCGCTCGAGGATCGGCTGATCGACCTCGACCTTGGAGGTGGGCGCTTCTCCTCCTCCGCCGTGGAAGAAGTGTCCGCTGCGATGGAAGCAGAGGAGTCAGCGGATCGCGAGATCGAAGAAGCCGCTGCTGAACCAGGGGCCGAGGAAGCATCGGAGGAGGCTGCGGACGACGCCCAGGCGCTTCTTCTATCCCTCGAAGCCGACGAGGACGGCTGAGCCTCCAGCTCGTCGACTCTCAATGCCGGCTGCCGTGAACGAATCTCAGGACCTCGCGCAACGAGTTGATGCGGCGGTGGCCGCTGTGCGCGAACAGACCAACCATGAGCCGCGTGTCGGTATCGTGCTCGGCACTGGCCTCGGTGGGCTCGTCGAGCAAGTGAGCACCGAAGCCGTGATCCCGTACGGACAGATTCCGGACTTTCCCGAGCCCACCGTAGAAAGCCACTCGGGGCGGCTCGTGTTCGGTGCGCTGGGGGGGACGCCGGTCGTCGTCATGCAGGGGCGCTTCCACAAGTACGAGGGATACTCTCTCCAGCAGGCGACCTTCCCGATTCGGGTGTTGAAGCGATTGGGGGCCGAGACGCTCATCGTCAGCAACGTCTCCGGTGGCATGAACCCGCTCTGGCGGGCTGGAGAGCTGGTATTGATCGACGACCACATCAACCTGTTGGGGGACAACCCGCTGGTGGGGCCCAATGACGACAGCTTCGGGCCACGGTTTCCGGACATGTCCGAGCCGTACGATCGCGGGCTGCAACAGGTCGCGATTTCGGCGGCCATGGATCTGGGCATTCGACTCAACCGCGGGGTTTACGTGGCGTGGACCGGGCCCGCGCTCGAAACACGCGCGGAGTATCGCATGCTGCGGGCGATGGGCGCCGACATCGTCGGCATGTCGACGGTGCCCGAAGTGATCGTCGCGCGACACATGGGCATGCCCGTGCTGGGCGTCAGCATCATCACCGACGAGTGCTTCCCCGATGCTTTGCGGGTCGCCGTCCTATCCGAGATCATCGAAAACGCGATGGGCGCTGAGCCTGGCTTGACCCGGTTGATCACTCGAGTCGTCGAACGACTATGAGCTATCCTGAACGACCCGAGAGCCTCCTTGTCCTCGAAGAGGCGATGCTGGAGCGATGGCGTGAGGAGGATCTCTTCCGCCAGACGCTGGTCGCGAACGAGGACGGCGAGCCTTTCGTGTTCTATGAAGGCCCGCCCACCGCGAACGGACGCCCGGGCCTTCACCACGTAATTGGTCGCACCATCAAGGACCTCGTCTGTCGTTATCACGCGATGCAAGGACGTAGCATCACGCGCATCGCGGGTTGGGACACGCATGGCCTCCCAGTAGAGATCGAAGCCGAGAAGAGGCTCGGCATCAGCGGCAAGCCCGAGATCGAAGCGCTCGGCATTGCCGAGTTCAACAAGGCCTGCAAGGACTCGGTGTTCACCTACAAGGAAGAGTGGGAGGAGCTGAGCGAGCGCATCGGGTACTGGCTGGAGTACTGGCGTCCCTACGTCACCTTCGAGCCCGAGTACATCGAGTCGGTGTGGTGGATCTTGAAGTCGTTCGCGGACAAGGACTTACTATACAAAGGACACAAGAGCGTACCGTACTGTCCGCGCTGCGGCACGACGCTCTCGTCGCACGAGGTGGCGCAGGGATACAAGGATGTCGAAGACCCTTCGCTGACCTTCGTCGCGGAACTCCTTAACGACGATGGCGCGCCGGACGGTCGAGCCATCCTCGCCTGGACAACGACCCCGTGGACCGTGCCGTCCAACGCCGGGCTCGCGGTTCACCCGACGCTCACCTACGTCGAGGTCGCGCGGGACGACCGTCGTTACATCGTCGCTGAGGCACGGGTCGAGGCGATTGTCGGGGAGGGTGCCGAGGTCGTGGCCACGTTCAAAGGCGCTGCTCTGATCGGCTCGCGTTACCGCCGCCCGTTGGAGGTCGTGCCCATGCCCGACGATCCACAAAACGGTTGGACGGTCGTGGGCGAGGACTTCGTGAGCGCCCAGGACGGCACGGGCATTGTGCACATGGCGCCCGCGTATGGGGCGGACGACTACGCGGCGGGGCAGAAGCACGGCTTGCCGATGCTCAACCCGATCGACGACCAGGGCTGCTTCGAAGACTACGTGGACCTCGTGGCCGGCCAATTCGTGAAGGACGCGGACCCGACGTTGGTAGGCGCGCTGCGAGATCGTGGCCTGCTCTTCGACATCGGACGCATCACGCACAGCTACCCGCACTGCTGGCGCTGTGACTCGCCACTGCTTTACGTGGCGCGCGATTCATGGTTCATCCGCACCACCAGCCTGAAAGAGGAGTTGCTCGCCAACAACGAGCAGGTCGCGTGGTATCCCCCCGAAATAGGGGAGAACCGCTTCGGCGAGTGGCTGCGAGGCAACATCGACTGGGCGCTGTCTCGAGACCGCTACTGGGGCACTCCGCTGCCGGCCTGGGTGTGCGACCGAGATGAGAGCCACACGCACTGGATCGGTTCGCTCTCAGAACTGGCGGAGGCGGCCGGCGAGCTAGCGGACGACTTCGATCCGCACCGCCCCTTCATCGACGAGCTGACATGGGCCTGTGCCGACTGCGACGGCACCATGCATCGCACGCCAGAGGTCATCGACGTCTGGTTCGACTCCGGGGCGATGCCGTTCGCTCAGTGGCATTACCCGTTCGAGAACCAGGACGAGTTCGATCGGCACTTCCCGGCCGACTTCATCAGCGAGGGACTCGACCAGACGCGGGGGTGGTTCTACTCGCTCATGGCGATCTCGACGCTGCTCGGCCGAGGCCCGTGCTACCGCAACGTGATCGTGAACGACATGATCCTGGACTCCGAAGGGCAGAAGATGTCCAAGTCCAAGGGCAACCTCGTGGTCCCCTGGGACGCCATAGCCGAACACGGTACGGATGCCATCCGTTGGTACTTCATAACGTCGTCCAACCCCTGGGTGCCGAAGCGATACGACGCCGAGGGTGTGAAGGAAGCGGCCAGGAAGTTCTTCGACACGCTGCTCAGCACCTACCACTTCTTCAGGATGTACGCACAGGTGGAAGAGTGGTCGCCGTCGGACGCTGACCCCGCGGCGGCGGACCGCCCACTGCTGGATCGGTGGCTGCTCTCTCGGCTCGACTCGGTGGTCCGGGGCGTACGGCGGGAGGTGGACGGCTATCAGATCACGAGGGCGTATCGCTTGCTGGGAGACTTCGTGGTCGAAGATCTCTCGAACTGGTACGTGCGCCGGAGCCGATCGCGCTTTTGGGGGAACAGCGACGCGGAGGACATGCGTGCGGCATTCCGCACGCTCTGGGATGCGCTGCGTCAGGTCTCGCTGCTCGCGGCACCCGTGGTGCCGTTCATGGCAGACTGGCTGCACCGTGCGTTGACCGGAAGCAGCGCTCATCTCGAGCGCTATCCCCAGCCGTCGGACCTGCTCGATGAAAAGCTCGAGGCCGACATGGTCGCCGCGCGCACGCTCGTCTCGCTGGGCCGTGCCGCACGTGAGGAGGTCAAGATTCGTGTGCGACAGCCACTTCGCCGGGCGGAGGCGGTGCTGCCGCGGTCCCGTACGCTCTCTGGGCAGGTGCTCGAGCTCGTGCGCGAGGAGCTGAACGTGAAGCAGGTCGACTTCCTCAGCGATGCCGACGAGCTGGTGATGCTGGTTCCGCGGCCGAACTACCGCACGCTGGGGCCGCGGTTTGGTAAGAAGACGAACGAGGCGGCGAATCTGCTACGGGCGTTGTCCCAAGAGGCGCTCAATGCGTACCGCGACGGCCAGCCCGTGGAATTCGAGGTCGACGGTGAGCATTACACGCTTGAGCCGGGCGACCTCGAGATCGTCCAGGAAGCGTGCGGCGAGCTGATCGTGAAGGGTGAGGGTGCGACCACCATCGCGCTCGACGGCACGCTCGACGACGAGCTTATCTCCGAGGGCGTCGCGCGCGAGCTCGTGAACCGCATTCAGCGCCTCCGTAGGGATGTGGGCCTCGAGATCACCGATCGCATCGACCTGCTGATCGCCGGCCCGGAACTCGTCCGTGATGCGGCGACCACACACCGCGAATTCATTGGAGGAGAAACGCTCGCTCCGACGATGGCCGTGGAGGAGCACGTGACGGAAGGGACCTTCGAGCATGTGCGGGAAGTCGATCTCGACGGTACGCCGGCCACGATCGCGCTCCAGTCGGTCTCCGCTTGATGCCGCGCCCCTAGGCCATGGAAGGAACCACGCACAAGCTCATCGTGCCCGAGGGAGAAGTTGGTCGCCTCGACGCCTTCGTGGCGGCGCAGCTCGCGCTCTCCCGGACCCGCGCTCAGAAGCTGGTCGCGTCCGGGATGGTGCTGTTGGATGGTCGCGCGGCCAAGAAATCCGAGCCCGTTTCCTCCGGTGCGGTCGTGGAGGTCCGGGTCCCGGCGGCGGAGTCGGTCGAGATCGAGGCGGAAGACCTTCCGCTGGACATCGTCTACGAGGACGAGGTCCTCTTGGTAGTGAACAAGGCCGCGGGCGTGGTCGTGCATCCGGCGCCTGGGCACCGTTCGGGGACCATGGTGAACGCATTGATGCACCATATCCGGGATCTCTCTGGCGTCGGCGGTCGTCTCCGGCCCGGCATCGTTCACAGACTCGATCGCCACACATCGGGGCTGCTTGTAGTCGCCAAGAACGACGACGCTCATCACGGGCTCTCGGATGCGCTGCGCAAGCACGAAGTGAGGCGGCTGTATAATGCCGTGGTGTGGGGACATCTGAGCGAGGATGAGGTGACCATCGATGCCGCCATCGGCCGGGACCGTAAGGACCGCAAGCGGATGGCCGTCATGGAGGGCGGTAAGGCCGCGCTCTCCCGCGCTGTCGTCGGGGAGCGCTGGACCCGGGCAGACTTCCTGCAGGTGGCGCTCAAGACCGGGCGCACCCATCAGATTCGTGTGCACCTCAAGCATATCGGACACCCTGTCGTCGGCGATGCCGTGTACGGCGTCGGGTGGGAGCGTGGCATGGGCGGTCCTCAGCACGCGTGGGCCAAGGAACTCGCTCGAAGGGTGCCGAGGCAGTTCCTACACGCCGCGGAATTAGCGTTTGTTCATCCGATTTCGGGCGAGCGCATGCATTTCGAGGCGCCCCTGCCGGAGGACCTTGCGCAGGTTGCGGCCTGGGCCCGGGGGGAGGACTCCTAGGGTCGAGATCTCCCCTTTTGCTCGCAGCCTCTCTCTCCGATACTTATCATCTGTTTTTATGCCCGCCAGCCAAGGTCTCCTAGGAGCTTATTCGACATCGGTTTATGACAGATCTCGATGCCAAACTGATATTCGATTCCTTCGTAGTCGGGCCAGCCAACCGGTTGGCCTCAGCTGCTGCGAAGCGTGCGGCGGAGTCTCCCGGCACGAGTTATAACCCCTACGAGAAGGCCGTCAAGTTGTCGCCACGGCTCGGAGACGACATCTACCTGCGCCTGGGCACGATGGCGTACAAGGCCAACGACCGGGACATGGCGCTCCTGCTCTGGCGTCGCGCTTCGGACCTCAATCCGCACAACGAGGCAGTGAGCACCAATCTGGAGTTGCTGTCCGGCGAGTGAGTTTCCGCTCACTGCCTGCCGCTCGAGCGGCGTTCTTCGCCACTCTTTTCCTCCCGGTGTGGGGGAGCGCGCTGCAGGTCCCCGATTCTCTCGACGGGGAGGGGTATACGCGGCTCAAGGGTGTGCGCGCTCATGTGTATCATGTCGGAAGGGATTCACTGATCGCGGTTGATGTCTTGCAGCTCCTCGACGCGCAAAGGGCGCTGCCCGGCCTTCCCGATTCCGTTCCCCAACGGGTGCGCGCTGTTTTGGCACACTCGTCCGACGCGTTCGACCAGCTGACCGGCGGGGCCGTGCCCGAGTGGCGGGCCGGCGTTGCGATCCCGAGCCTGCAGATGATGGTCGTGCCCACGCGCGGGGCCCCCAGCGTGCTCAGTAGCGAAGGGCGGCGCACGCTCAGGCACGAATGGGCTCACCTGGGCCTCTCGTCGGAGTTGGGCGGTCTGCGCGCGCCACGCTGGTTCAACGAGGGCTACGCCCAGTGGGCTTCGGGTGGCTTCGACGCCACCGAGGCTTGGCGGCTTCGGGTGCTGCTGGCAGTGGGTCGCACTCCACCCATGGATTCGTTGGAATTGCGATGGCCCTCCGGGCGTACGGAGGCAGAGGTAGCCTACCTGCTCTCCGCGAGCGCGATTACTTACCTGTTCGCATCAAGCGGCGACCGGGGACTCGCGATCTTCATCGAGCGCTGGAAGAGCCTTCGTTCCTTCGAGGCTGCGTTCCGATCGACGTTCGGTGTAACCACCGCGCAGTTCGAAGAGGACTGGAAAAGGCACATCAAGAAAAGGTACGGGTGGCTGTTCGTGCTAGCTCATTCCACGGTTTTCTGGATGGTCCTGGCACTGGTCTTGCTGGTGATGGTACGCGTGCGCCAAGGCCGCAACCGTGAGCATCTGGCGCGTATGCGAGCCGGGGAACTGCCCGAAGACCCGGCGTTCTGGACAGAAGATCCGGATGGGGGTGGATCCGGGGACAGCCCTCCTGGGGTAGAAGTGTAACCATGAGCCAACGAATATTGGTCGTCGATGACGACGCCGATGCGCTTGAGGTCTACAAGACCCGACTGACGCATGCAGGATTCGAGGTCGAAACCGCGGAGAGTGCAGAAAAGGCCCTTTCGCGTGTAAAGGCCTTCGACCCGGGGTTGATCGTGACGGATGTGCGCATGTCCGGCATGAGTGGCCTCGAGCTTTTAGAGAAGGTGCGGAGCGCGACGGAGGGCGTTGACGTGGTTGTCATGACCGGCCACGATGATATGGAGACGGCGGTCACGGCCATGAAGTCCGGCGCGTTCGACTTCCTGGTCAAGCCGGTCGACCCGAAGGTTCTGCAGGGGCTCGCCAAGCGCTGCTTCCGGGAGCAGGAACTCGCCTTGCAAGCGGCAGAAGAAGACGTCGCTCCCGAGACCGAGGCTCTTGCCCGTGGGCAGCTCATCGGGCGCGACCCACGTATGGTCGAGATCTACAAGACCATCGGCGTGCTGGCCCGAAACCGGGCCACTGTGCTCATCCTCGGCGAGACCGGCACCGGGAAGGAGGTCATCGCCCGCGCCATTCACGAGCATTCGCTGCATGCCGAGCAGCCCTTCATCGCTGTGAACTGCACCGCGTTGACCGACACGCTGCTCGAGTCCGAGCTGTTCGGTCACGTAAAGGGTGCATTCACGGGGGCGGTCGGCACCAGAAAGGGATACTTCGAGCTCGCGCGTGAGGGCACCATCTTCCTCGACGAGATCGGAGACACCAGCCCCGAGTTCCAGACGAAGCTGCTGCGCGTATTGCAGGAGCGGCGATTTTACCCGGTCGGGGGAGAGCAGCCGCGCACGACCGAGGCGCGTGTGATCGCGGCGACCCATCGGCCCCTCGGGGAACTGATCGAGCAAGGGCGCTTTCGCGAGGACCTCTACTTCCGGCTCAAAGTCATCGAAATCACGGTGCCGCCGCTTCGGGAGCGGCCCGGAGATATCGTGCTCGTGGCCAATGCGCTGCTCAGCCGCATTCGTGAGGAGACGCATCGGGACGTCCACCGTATCTCCGACGATGCAGTCGAGCTTCTTCAGGCGTACGATTGGCCAGGCAACGTTCGCGAGCTTGAGAACGCTCTCATGAGGGCAGCCATCGTCGCGCGTGGCACGGTTATCGGGTCGGACCATCTCGCGCTGGGGCAGGAAGCGCAACGTGATGATGGAGACCTGTCTCTCGCCGGCGCGGCTCGGCGCCACGTGAAGCATGTGGTGGAGTTGGTGGATGGTGACGCGGCGTCGGCTGCGAAGCGGTTGGGGATCAGTAAAAAGGCGCTGAAGGAGCATCTAGCGAGCGATTGACCCGATCAGTTCACCCGGATAGCGTTATCGCCATGGCAAACAAGAGAAGAAGAGTGGCCGCACAGCCCGCGGCCCTGAAGTTCACCAAGGTGAACGTGATGCTCGGCGGTGCCGGAATCGCGTGCTTGTCGCTCGGCTATGCGCTGCTCGCCCAGGGATCCATAACCGCGGCGCCGCTGCTGCTGGTGCTCGCCTACGTGGTCCTGCTGCCCATGGCGATCATCAAGTAGGCCCGCGCGCGGGCGGTTGCGCCGGCGTCACATCTCCAGTTCGAAGTCCGCGCCGGCCAGGGTGGACCCGTTGGCCACCGACTCCACTCGATGGCGGCCGCCATAATAGCGGCGTGTCGAGATCAACCTGATGGAGTGCTTGCGCAGCGCCTCGTGCTCTCGTCCCGGCGCCTTGCTTTTTGGTGGCCACGGGCAAACACCTGTTCCCGGTCCGTTTGCGATGTGCGAAGCCGGCGCGTGTCTATTGCTACATAGAGTCTCCAGCCCCCTTGAGGCGACTCCATGCACGCCTACGACACTCGAATCAGAAGTGGCCATGCTCTGTTCATAGCCATGTGTATGTGGTCCATGGCTGGTGTGACAGTCAGCGCGATGTTCGTCGTCGGCCTAGAGGACGATGTTGGCGTACCGTTCGAACTCATCGCCCTGGCCATGGCCTCCGGCCAATTCGCCATCTACGACAGCTCCGTGCGCGAGGCCGTGGGCGGCGTACTCAGGAGCCATGGCGTTAAGCGCACCGCGGGTCAGAGCCCCATGCGACTCCTTCAAGGCCTGAGCCCCTCGCAGGTGACCGCGATCGGTAGCGACGTGCTAAAAGATGCTGGGCGAGTCGGGAGGTGGTGGATCGGCGGGACCGCGATCCTCGTGGCCCCGCGGCAAGGGTCGGGCTCCGTCCGTTCAAGGGCCCATACGGCGCCGGGTCGCAAACCCGTTCGGGCAGGCCGCGCCATGGGCGAGGCGGGCTCCGGGGAGATAGGGTGCGGAGAGGGGGCTGACGATGTCTCGTCCTCTCGGCTACTGAGGAGGAAGCAACTCCACTTGGGGTGATCGGCAGCGCGTCCCGCCCCCCTTTGCGATCACCCTTCTAGAAGAGCCCCGATACCACTCCATCTTGAAGGTCCACTCGCATCGCGGCAGGCTCGGCCCCGAGTCCCGGTAACGTCATGATGTTCCCGGTTTTCGCCACCACGAAGCCAGCACCGGCGGACGGAGTCACCTCGCGCACGTGGATCCGGAACCCGGTGGGGCGCCCAAGCAACGCAGGGTCGTCGGAGAACGAGTAATGCGTCTTCGCGATACACACCGGTGCGTCACGCAAGCCGGCGTCCTCTAGCACCTCAATCTCCTTCGCCGCCCTCGGGTGGATGTCGAGTCCGTCGGCGCCATAGATCTCCCTCGCGACGGTGTCCATCTTCTCGATGAGGCCCATGTCATCGGGATATAGCGGCCGGAAGTCGGCTTCCCCGGACTCGAGCACGTCCCACACCGCGTCCGCTAGGTCGAGGCATCCTTGGCCGCCGCTGCCCCAGGGGTCGGCGACCACGGTCCGGACCTCCACGCTTGTACAGCCGTCTAAGACCGCCGCGATCTCGGCCTCCGTGTCGGTCGCGAACCGGTTGAGAGCGATCACGGGTGGCACCCCGAACTTTCGTATGTTCGCCACGTGTGCCTGAAGGTTGACCAAGCCGCACTTCACGGCCCCCACGTTCTCCGTGCCGAGGTGGTCCTTCGAGACCGCTCCATTCATCTTCAACGCACGGACGGATGCGACCACGACCGCCGCGCCTGGACGCAGTCCCCCGAACCGGCACTTGATGTCGAAGAATTTTTCGGCACCGAGGTCGGCACCGAAGCCCGCCTCCGTGACGACGACGTCCCCCAGCGACAGCGCAGTGTGTGTCGCGGTCAGCGAGTTACATCCGTGGGCGATGTTCGCGAACGGGCCACCGTGGATCAGCGCGGGCGTGCCGCCGAGCGTCTGGACTAGATTCGGATTCACGGCGTCCTTGAGCAAGGCGGCCATCGCACCCGAAATGCCGAGACCCTCGGCCCGGATGGGTTCGCCGCTGCTCCTGTAGCCGATGATGATGCGGTCCAGACGGGTCTTGAGGTCGCTCGTGCCGTGCGCCAGGCAGAAGATGGCCATGATCTCGGAAGCCGCGGTAATCACGAAGCCGTCCTGGCGAGGGACTCCGCCTGTGCGGCCACCGAGTCCGACCACGATACTGCGCAGCGCGCGGTCGTTCATGTCGATGGCTCGCGGCCAGGTGATCCTCGTCGGATCGATGCCAAGCGTGTTGGGCCGGTACAGGTGATTGTCCAGCACCGCGGAAAGCAGCCCGTGCGCAGAGCTGATCGCGTGGAAGTCGCCCGTGAAGTGGAGGTTGATCTCCTCCATCGGCACGACCTGGCTGTAGCCACCGCCTGCGGCGCCGCCCTTGTTGCCGAACAAGGGACCCAGACTCGGCTCCCGCAAGCAGAGGATCGGGTTGCGGTCTCGAAGGTTGAACGCATCCGCGAGGCCCACGGATACCGTCGACTTGCCCTCACCCGCCACGGTCGGGCTCATACCGGTGACGAGAACGAGTCGCCCGTCCTCGTTACCATTGGCCTTCACGATGTCGAGCGGGATCTTCGCCTTGTAGTGGCCGTGGGGGAAAATCTTCTCTGGGCCGAGCCCGATCTTGGCTGCGATTTCCTGAATGGGGCGGAGGTCGGCCTCCTGGGCGATCTGGATGTCGCTCTTGATATCTGACTCCACAATGTGGTTTCCATTTTCAGCGCGCGGCCAAGATCGGGCCCAGAGTGGTTGGAGCGCAATGGCCGGTGGGCTCACCCCTTCGACTACGGCATGCTGCCGCCGTTGGTCTTCATCGACGGAAGCCTCCCTACCCAAGGGATAGGTGTTTCTCCCGCGAGACATCCACACGCAGGCGGATGTCGAGACTGTTTTGCAGGTTGTCCGATGCGGGGCGAAGTGAGGGTGGCCCGGTGAGTCGAGCTACTTGCCGGCCGATCCAACCCGCTGCGGAGGGCGGCGGTCGCTAAGCCTCGCGTGCTATGCGCGGCAACCGCTCGAAGCACACCAAGCCCGAGATCCTGCTCCGGAAGGCGCTCTGGGCGAGAGGGCTCAGGTACCGGCTTCATGCGAAGGATCTGCCGGGGAAGCCTGACATCGTTTTCCGGCGCGCGTGGGTCGTCGTCTTCTGTGACGGCGACTTCTGGCACGGGCGTGACTGGGAGCAACGCCGGGCGAAGCTCGCTGATGGCGCGAATCCGGACTACTGGATCAACAAGATCGCAAGCAATCGTGAGAGGGCGGTGCACCAGTCCCAGGAGCTTGAGGCTGCCGGGTGGCTGGTGCTGCGATTCTGGGAATCGGAGCTGCTCACGGATGTCGAGGCAATCGCTGACGGGGTCGCCCGTGCGGTGCGTCTCGATCGGTCGTAGAGCCCTTCGTTTCCGGCTTGCTCGCTTCGGGAGGCTAGTGCATCCTGCCTTGCAGAGATCGGCCAGCCGTCCTTAAAACCGATCAAAAAATAAACCCGACGTTCGCTATTCGTATCGTTGGTATAAACTCAAACAATTCGTCCTGTGGAGCTCCGATGAGTCGCTTTAGGCCAAATCCAAGGCCAACATAAAAGTTGTCGTCTGGTCCTAGAACAAAACTACGATTCAGATCAAAGCCGTAACCGAAGTAGGTCCCACCGTCTACCGCGGTAATGCCCATCTTCGCACCAAATGCCCATCCGACAGGAGCGTTGTACGTCCGGGTGCGGTTACTGCCTGGGTAAAACCGCCAGAACACGTCAAAGTTGACATATTGGTGAGTTTCGACCGGAGTTTCATAATCGTAGATGGGATAGCCGTATTCGTCTGTCCCTATAATCGGGGGTTCCCCATACGTTTCGTTTTTTATGGTGGATCCCCCAAAGCCAATTGAGCTGGTCCGAGAGATGACACGCTCGTACTCCGCATTGAAGAGCTCGAACAGAAGTCCAAACGGGTTGGCCGAAATGACGTTCCGTGGCTGAAAGTCTTCACGTTGTTGAGCCGTGAGTGGCAGACCTGACAATCCGAAGATCAGGATAGCCAGGGAAACCACAAAGCTTGAAGAGTTCATCTTGACCATTGTTTTTTTTCACCACAGAAATAGCAGTAGAGCAGGGGGGAGCCGGTAGCGTGTCAGAAGCTGTCCCGTGCGCGATTCACCTATTACTCGTTAAGACCGATTGCGCGTCAGAAAGCGCGCGCCGGCTTCCTTAATTAGTGGTAGGCATCATGAGGTGCGCCCAGGGTGTGTCCTGGAACATGACATACGGCTCGTTCGTCGTGTGATCGGTATTCATACCAGCCAACGAGGTAGGGTCGACCGGGAAGATCATCACGTGAGGGCCTGTAACCACGCCATCCGCGGAATTCTCAGGTGGTCCGGCAAAAGGATCTGTGTTGCTGTTATCGTATGATCCCATCAGCATATAGGAAAGGCCCATCGTACCCATCTCCGGTTCATCCCCCACCATCCAGTAGCCCACCCATTCCATCGCAGGACCATCGAAACACATCGGATCGAGGCCAGGAGTATTGGACCTGTCAGGGAAACAAGTCCAACCGTTATCGCCCTCTCTGAGCATCGATGGGTCCTCGCCCTCAGCAGCAGGCCAGTCCAGTACCGTCGCACCCTCAGAAACAATGTCGGGGGCAGCGCTCAACGCACTAGCAACCTTGTCTTCTGCGGATGACTCAGCAGTAATTTCTGCCGAAGCCATCTCTGCCATCTGCTCTTCCTCCCCCGTCTGCTCCATGGGGCCGCACGCGGCCAACAGAATAGAAACGAGTAATATCGGGAGCGGCTTGAATAACTTCATGAGACATCTCCTGTGTGTGTAACGCTCTGTACTCCATTGACCGCTAGAGGCACAGCCCGGCAGACAACCAAGGCCGAAGACGACATTTTACAAGTTACGCATCTGTACCCCCCTCCTAATGACGTGCCCCTAGGTGACGTGCCCCCAAGTGTGGTAGCACGCAGTGCCACGAGAGCGCTCCGGCTTTAGGTGAGATCGCAACTATGCTCACTCACACCTCAGATCCGCAACTCTGATCGTGCCCCCGTCCCACTCAAGCCCGCAACTCAGGACGCGCAAAACACTGCTGGATAGCTAGGTGTGGCTGGGTGCCACGGAGGGGGTTAGTTGCCGCCGGGGGGACAGGGTGGGTAGGTGTTGATGTCGCCTTCTTCAATCCACTCTC
>Ga0310345_10003260_pt1 | contig 15561 bp, 9 predicted proteins | sample HC15DNA20500_MG_FD_204667 | JGI IMG/M metagenome (GOLD analysis project Ga0310345, IMG submission 204667) | Marine microbial communities from station ALOHA, North Pacific Subtropical Gyre - HC15-DNA-20-500_MG | ecosystem: Environmental > Aquatic > Marine > Oceanic | place: Pacific Ocean: North... | reverse complement strand
TAGAGAAAATATTATTGAGGAATAAGAATGCCGTATCCAATGAAAAGTAAATTAACTCCAGAGGAAGTGATCAGAAAGGTTCTTGATGAAGCTCATTCAGACGGATGGAAGCTACAACCTATAATTGCAAGGCATAAACTTTCTGAAAAGATATGGGAACATATAATGAATAATTTCCCAGAAGTTAGATTGGCTAATGAAATAGTGAATAAGTACTATGACGAATGGGATGAAAAGCCAACAGTTACTCAAGAGGAATATCTTGAAGGAATATGTGCTGAATGTGATTAGGAGAATATATGATTACAATAGCGAACTGGATCGCTAACCTATTTATATTGGGCTTGTCCCTGATACTTTTAGGAATCGGGGCAGGTTTAGTGTTCGTAGTGATTGGTGTAATAGTGAAAGAAATAAAAGACAGAATGTAAATTAAGGGTTGCGGTGTGCCGTGGCCCTTTTTTTATATAATAGACTTGAAGTGTTGATTAAAGAGCGAGCATAGCCCCTGTTTGAGGCCTAAATAGCCTCACTACGGGGAGATTATGACTATAGGCATACCTACTATCGCCTAAATAGACTTATGAGCATAATTAGGCAGTATACTGGGTAGTTTATTCTGTTGATGGTAGATCACCTAATTTAGCCATTCTTCTTCTTTCATTATGATGCCCTAGCTCAATGTCTAAAGGATTTACATTATTTGTTCTCATAAATTCTGCGACAGCTAGCCCTAATTCCTTGTCTTCAGAAAATTTATCTTGGTGAAGATAAATAGCATCAATCATTCCAAGCCATTGTGAGGAGTCTTTAGCTCCAGCCTGTTCCCATTCTCTGATATAAGGCGCTGCCATATCTAATGCTTCTTGTTGTTTATCTTCAGGTGTTGTTGGTGGTTCAGAAGCTTCTGTTCCAAATCCGAATTGATCTTTTGCCATGATTAGTTCTCCTTATTTTTTATCTTGGGTTATATGTGCCTGATGGAAGTCCAAGCATTCCTAAAAGTCCTTTATATCTCCACGACCCTGAACCTTCAGTTGGATGCTCAAAATATTGACTAGAGCCGGGCCCGCTGCCTAATTGTGAGTATTTTGTTGGGCCTTTAGGAGTTTGATAAACACTTTCAAAATATTTCTGAAAATCAGAACCCGGGCCTCTACCACGCTGCGAAGATGTGTGTGTCATATAATCCCCCCTTGGATTAGATGATCTAATAATGCTTGTAAGATAATCGTCTATTTCATCGCCAACTGCGCCGCCACGAACTCCTGAGACTCCTACGCCAGATAATGAAGGCAATCCTCTACCTCCTCCTGTATAATAACTTGCATCAATTCCGCCTGTATAGCCTGCGTAAGGATCATCTAGTCCACCAAGCCTATAAGGGCTTACACCAGCCCCCTCTAATGCAGCACTTCTCTCCCATGGAATATTCATTGGGCCTTCTTCGTTCCGCGCTTCCTTTAGATTGCGGTTCAATTCGGATGAAACATTTGCAGTGTGAAAGTATCCACCTTCATATATAGGTCGTCCTTCATCAGAATAGTTAACTATTTTACCACTTGGATCGCCCCAATAAGCAATATCCTGAGCTTTATCTCTAAGTCCTTCATGTTTTTTTGCAAAGCTTTTTGACTGTAGCCCTCCCGGTATTCCTTTTATGTATTCTAATAGTTCTAGTAATCCTGCCATTTTAGTTCTCCTTGTTATCCCAATAGTTACCAATATCTTCGCTATTCTCATCAAGATTATTAGCGATGTATTCTTTACGCATCTTTTCTAGTTGAGCTTTGTCATATCTAGCAACAAACTTGTCTGTTGGTAAACGGAAGAACTGCTGCATTCCTCTGCCGAAAGTTGTTCCGTATGGTTCATCGAAAGTTTTATCCAGTGACCTAACTACTCGGCCAAATGGAAATAATGTATACATATAATAATCAGTAAAGCGATCCCAGTCGCCATTTAATACCATAGCAAATGACTGTGGTACTCGAGCAATAGGAGGAGTGAGTATTTGTAAAGGAGCAATAGCTCTCGGGTAAGTCCCGAAGAAAGCTCTGTCTCTTTCCTTCTTATTGCCATAGAGTAACTCAGCTAACTCTCTCATCCAGTCGAATGGTGGAGGAGTGACTGTATCAAATAAACTATAAGAGAAGGCTGCGCCTAAAGCAATCATCATTGCGTTGATAATAAATAGTCTTTCAAAGTCTTCGTATGGTTTAGTTCCTTTTTCAAAGCCATACACCTTCGCCTGTTTATATACTTCTCGCTGGAATCCTATCTGGTTCTGTACGAAAAGTTTAAACCTAGTTAATACCTTACCTGTGGCAGTACGCATAAATGCACCACGGCCAACACTGTGATATATAAACTGGGTAGCTTCTACACCTTCTAGAGCATGATCTATGAATGCTTGATTGTTTAAATCTATTTCACCTGACATACCACTAAAGAAATCTCTTTTTTGCAGCATATGTGCAAGAAAAGAATTAGCACGCAGCCAGCGTTCAGATGCTTGCATTGGGAAAGCACCTGTCTTTAGGATAGCTTCACCCAGACCATAACGATTAGCTAACTCTCTTATGGTCTCCATGTTGGGGTCAGGGTTACGTTTTAATAGCTTAATAAAATCATTAGCAAACTGTTTAACTGCACGCTGATTTTTAATTGCTTTTACTTTAGGGTTTAATTCCAGTTCATTCTGGATATACTGTTCAATTACACCTCTTTCAATAATAAATTGTTTTAAATCTTTTTTAGTTTCTACTGGCTTGCCATTATTTAAATATAATGTCGGTGTACCATCTGCATCATAAAGAATATTTTTCTTTAACCACTTGAAGCTTGTAGCTCTAGCGAAGTTCCTCATTCCTGTCTTGGTAATAGTGTTTAAAGAACCACCTACCAGATTGCCTGTAGCTGTACCAGTATTAGCTAACAATGTTAACAGCTGATACTTTGCTTCGAGTGCACCATATTTATGTATTAGTCTGGAGAAATATTCATGTCTTGCTTTTTCAGTTTGTGGAATCCTGAATGGCAGCTTGCCGCCAAAGAACTGAGATATTCTGTCCAGTTGTCTGATCATATTGTAATCACTTGTACCATAATACATATTCTTCTTTAATCGCAGTGGATCGCTTTGATGCATAGCTTCTAAGACCCACTCGGAAAAAGTAGTCCTATACCCCAAGGAATCACGTAAATACATACGATAGAACTCAGCATGTTCATTGGTATGCTTACCAAATGGTTTATTCTTAATCATGGTGTCTATCTCAACACTAGCCATTAAAGAACCAATGTTTTTAAGTCTAGATTTAAGTATTGATTCTTTATAAGACTTCAAAGCATCATACTCACGCATATATGCTGGCATCTCTGATTGTCTTTCAAGCAGGTTGCCAGTCCTTGAATAGAAACCTATATCTTCAAGGGTTTTATCTATTGTAGGCAGGTCTCTGTCCCAATTAACATCCAGTATAGTATCAAACATGTGTCTTTCACCATACAAAGTGATGTGTGAATAAGCATCATTTTCAAATTTGATAGTAGCAGCTACATTATCCATGATAATCTTATCTATGTCTTTTCTGTTACCAGTTTTTTTATAATCATCTAAAATCTGTTTCAACTTTTTACGCTGATGTTTCCACATTGCTGGCAAAGATTGTTCTAAGTCATTAACATACTTACTGTATAAGTTTTCATCTTTTATTATTTTGTTGAATTCCTGTTCAACCCTATCACGGAAATATTGATCAATTTCTCTTTTCTCACTCTTGGTCGGGTTCTTACGCCAAACATGAGGAAAATAACTTTCTCTGTCCCTTACCTTAATGGGCTTAAATGGATTTTTAGTTCTGTCATTTAAAATAAATCTTTTTCTACTGCCTTTAGCTTTCGATGCTTTTTTACTAAGAATATATTCATATTGTGCTCTTAAAATAGCTTCTGTAGGAATGTCGGGTATATCTTTACCTGTCCACACTGGATTAATAATTCTTCTATAAAAATTATTGAAATCAAACTCACCGTTCTTCCAAATCATATAGTCGTTTACTTTGATCATAGATTTGGCAGCAATATCTTTATCAAGCTGCTTCCATCCTTCATCTTCAGATAAGCGTTTCTTATCACGTATAAGATGAATGGTGGATTTAGAAAACTCTTCCAGATCGTTCTGGATTCTCTTGGTCAGTGCATCGACCATTTGCTCACCAGTCCAAATTTTCTTTTCTTTATTTATAACTACCTTGAATTCTTTTTTAAAATAATTCCCTAAAGACTCTCTGGTAATCTTGCCCTCCATCAAGTCAATTGCATTGTTAAATAATTTTACTCTTTCATTTGGAGTAATGTTTAATATGTTTGCATAAGTCTTTTCATCCATGTTCTTCAGCATATCATTGGCTTTAATTTCTGATTGTGATACCATAGTATTCAACCAGTCACGAATACCGCCATGTGTTGATAGAACTTTCTTAATTTTCTTTATCTTTACTCCGTCAGAAGTTTTTACTGGTCTCATAACCTCAGCAAATATTCTGGCTTCAAAGGCTGCAGTTTTCTTATCTAACGTAGCAGGTCTATTGTAGTAAAATATCCTCTGTATACGCAATGGGTCTCTAGTTTTAGTTGCAGGAAAATGATCATTTACCATTTGATCAACCCAACTACGTTTATTTTTAGGATTATAATATTCAAAATAACGTAAGAGGTTTTTTACATCTGCTCTAGTTATAGTTGAGAAATCTCTACCTGCACCTTCAAATGTATTAGTAAACTCATAGAATGCATCCTCTGGATGCTGACTCCAGAATGGATGTTCTGAGATGTGCTGCTTGAGTCTATTAACAGCTCTCTCAAACTCCACTCCACCAACAAGGCCTTTACCTTGAAATTCTACAAACCTTTTATCTACCTTGGCAAAGCTCTCTGATACCTTGTTATAAGAAGAAGGCTGATGCATATAGTCAATAAATTTATCTATCTGCGGAACCTGAGTTTCTTCAGGGAGTGCTGCCAACTTGCTTACTTTCTCCAGTTCACCAAAGAATTCTCTGATCGCACTGTCAGGAATCATTCTTGACTGCCAAGGAATTCTGCTAAACATACCATAAGGCTGTCCTTTAGCAAAAGGACTTAACATATACTGATCTAAAAAGGAATGGTAAGAATTAGGGTTAACATCTTCACCCTTTAATCTCAATTGTAAATCCATCTTAAGTTCCATTACTTCATTATCATAGTCTGTAAAATAAGTATTAGTCTGTTCTTCATCATTTCTCATATCAACATTTCTATACTTCAACTTTATTTTATCAGCTTCCTGAGTAATAATTCTTAGGTTACGGATTACATCTTCCCTGCTGCCACCTGCTGCAAGTACCTGACTTTCTATCTCATGTCCTCGCTTCACTAAAGCCAAAAAACTTGCTACCTTATGGTTCTCTTTTAATAAAACTTCATTAAGTGCGTTGTAATCACCGCTTTCAATAGCTTTAATTTTTAACTTGTTTAAATTATTAGATAAACTAGCTATAGTATATCCTGACAGCTCTTTGGCAAGCGGGTCTTTTCTCAGTATAGTATTTAACTGTTGGATTAATTTTATATTAGACTCATAGGGATGAGAGAATATTAAATCACCAACACCATCATTTTTTGCTTTGCTTGCTAACTGTGATATTAATGCTGGATATTTTTTACCAGCATGATCGTTTAATACTTGCTGGAATTCCTCTAATGACATAGACATTCCTTGTCTACTGTTATCTTTACTCCTAGCATTAGGCTTAAATGAAGATATAATTTTATGAAGATCGCCTAGTTCTGAATTTTTTATATCAGAATAGGTTGCTTTTTCTTCTGGTATATCAAAACCTTCTTTTGCAGCATACTTTTTATACCATGCTTCAGGTTTAAACTCAGACTTGAATGCTGCATCAAATAATATCTGTGGAAACTTAACATATGAAATCATAGCAGGATAGTTACCAGCATCAGCTGACCTGTTTAACATTTCCCTAGCCAGCTTACGCATTTCATAACCGCCATCAGACTTTAAGTTCAAAACATAATGTCCTTTTAGTTTTCCACTTTTAGCATATACAGGAATATTTAGTTTGCCTTTATTAGCATTAGCCATATCAACCCATGCTTGCACTACCATACGGTTATTAATAGCCCAGCCTATACCATGGTTGCCATGAAATACATTCTTGGCTACTATCTTCCTCATTGAAGGTGAGAATATACTAGCCTGTCTTTCAAATGGAGTTGTATCTTTTCCTTCACCAAACATTGAGTCTAACTCTCTTGACTTACCATCTATTACTCTGCCATTATCCTCCCATTCTGCTTCGTTCTTTCTGTAAGCATCACGTATCTTCTTATCAAATCCATGATAGAGAAATACAGAATCTGAATCTTTATCTGCCCCGCCAAGATAGGCATCATCACGTGGATGAGTAATAACAGCATTCCCCTTTCTACCAGTAAAGCCTCTAAAGCGTAAAACCCTTGCACCGCTAATTGAATCGGATGGTACACGAATAACCATAAAATCAAAAGCATCATCAATGGCGTTTTTAATTTTACTATATACGCCTCTGCTTTTGAGGTCATTAACCACACCCGGATTTTCAATTCTTTTTGCTGCATCCATGAGATTACCAAGAGTAACTCCTCCCTTATGTTTAGGAAATATTTCTTTAAATAGTTTTGGATCAAATTTTACAGGAAGCGACCTATGATTATCATCAGCTAAAAATTCTCCAGACTTTAATTTCATATTGCCCTTTATGTATTCTACATCATAAGGAGCCATCCATCCCTTACCTGAGTGCTTCCATTTAGGTCGTAAGTACCTGTCAATAATATATCTTTTATAAGTATCGTTATACATTTTAGATGAAGGTTTAAAAGCATGTGCTACAGTTTCATTCGCTCCGACTACATTAAATATCCTTTTATTTCTGTAAACATAATCACGGAAAGCATCATCAGTAAAACTTAAGTCAGGCTCACCATCTTGACGCTCACTATCAACTTTCATGATATGATTACGTACTGTTGTAGCAAGATCGCTATCACCTTGAATTATCTTGTGAATATTTTCTATAGATATACTGTCAACATCAAGTTTCTTTAGATCAATCTTTGTTGCAGGGTCTTTTAAATAAGCTTCAACAAGTTTGTTAAGCTTGGGATCACCTTCAATCAGTGGCTTATATATTGTATTGAAAATATGATCTACTAGTTCAGGTGTTTGTTCTTCATTGGCATTACCAAATAACTGTCTTACAATAAGCTGTGGCTTTATAGACTTGTCTGTGTGCTCGAACACTCCAAGATCAAGCCTGAAATCACTTATAGGTATCTGACGCATATCTAATTGATCAGATACATACCTTCCATCTACAAAATCATAGTTACTACTTCGTATAAGTCCTTTATGCTTGGCAGCTGAATTCATTACAGCTATATCTAAGTTATTAGATAACATGTATTCATTCATTGCATCACTGGCTCTGCGACCTGCTGACTTAACCATAAGTACATCAGTACCTAAACGACTTACCATGACAGGTTTTATCATACCTGCATTCTTCATCAGGTCAGGAATAAACTCTTCTCCATTAGAAAAGCCAGACTTTGCTACCATCTGATCGAATACATCCTGTCTTAAATATATAGTTCCATCAGTCTCTGATCCATGAGGTCTCCATTCACCTTTACTATCTTGATACCACATATCAGGATGCTTATCTCTGTTTGGTATATAATCGTTCAATACTGCTACATTTAAAGTATTCTTATTATTGATTGGAAAATCTACAGGAATACTTTTTGTATGCATTAATTGTTCACGCTTGTTTCTGTCTATAACATTCCTAGCACCAATACTTGGATTCATTAACTGACCTATGGCAGTAAATCCACGTTCATCTCCGCCCTGCGTGTATAAGCCATGTCTCTGGGCTTCCCATAGTACATTGCTCTTCCATTGTTTTTCGTGACGAGCACTTAATAAATCTATATCTTTAACAGCGTCTCCGAACCATTCAAATTCTTTATTTAGGCTTTCATCATAGCTTTCTCTGATTTCAGCTTTGAACTTTTTTAGTTCTAAATTTTGTTGACCTTTACTTAATTGTTCTACATTAGGAAGAGACCGCAACTGTCCCCTAGCAAGTGAATCTATCAATTGTTCTACTGATACTTGGGGTACGTCTGTATGATACTTGCTTACTTTTAGAACGCCCTTGTCTTTCACTCCTCCATCTATGTAAGTATTCTTTAAATTCAAATGGTGTTCTATATTCCACCAGTCTTCTTTAGATACAAACTCATCTATTGTACCATTCTTCCAGTCTGGTTTACCAGCAAATGGTTTATTGGCTACTATAAAACCCTTGGTTTTATTCTTCTCACCTTTTGTATTAATAAATTTTATACTGCCTATTCCTCTAGCATCAAAATTTTCAGCTGGTGTTCCAATATCTTTTCCGTCTTTTCCTATAGGAACACTTTCATCCATTCTTGCTCCCCAGTAATCACCCTTGCGTTCTTTAACTTCTACTGCACCATCAGGAAATAGTTGTACAAGCAGCTGTCCTTTATTACCTACTCTAGTATCACCACCTTGTTCTGGAAATGGAGATTCAAATTCTTCCATGTCAAGAACAATACCTTCGTAAACAAGACTGCCAGCTTGTTCTCTGGCAATTACATTTATCTCTTCAGTTGTAGGTTCTCTTCCAAATCTGCTTCTTGCTGCATCATATAAATGCTGTTCTAAGTTAGCCTGTGTCTGCGGGTCTTGAGGATCACCCCAAGCATTAGTCTTTGCTAATGTAGTACGAGCTTGCTGGGCAACCTGTTCGTTTACATAATTCTTAGTAGTTTTTGATAGCTTGCCCCATTCTGCATTCTTCTCTGGATAGAATACTTCATCGGGAGTACCTCTTGCCATAGATTCTGACCAGAATTTTTGTCCTTCTTTTTCATAGGAAGGTCTAGCAGTATAACCAAAAAAACCACCCAATAGATACTGATATAACTGCATCTCTATAGGATGATCCTGTAAGGTAGTCGGGACTCCAAGCATCATAGAACCGACACCAGCCTTGATTAGCTGTTCAGCCTGTCTATGATTGGCTACGTTTTTGCTCTCTAATAGCTTGCCTATGCGTGTAAAATTACCTAAGCCACCAAAAGCACCACCTGCGATAGCTCCGTGTGTCATAGAGTTTAATATCTGATCTGGGCCTCCCCAAATAGAACTGACTGCACTGGCTGTACCAAGATGTACTGCCTGATCAAGCACACCTCTGGCACTTGCACCACGTTTCATAAAGTCAAGTGTTTCTAAACCAGCTTTAGCTACTCCTTTATTAACTAGACCACTTGCCCTGTCACCAAAGAACATTGGTACAGAGTATTTGTTTACAACTTGTGCTCCATGAGCACCACGCTCTAGTCCTCTTTTTACACCTTTTAAACCTAAAGCAGACGCACCTTTAGCTAATCCTCTTAATGGTATTGAAGTTATTGCGGGAGCAAAACCTATCAGGTGTCCCATTGAATGAGCTATTGCTTCGTAAGTATTACGTGGCGTTGTACCTACAGGGATTGTAGTAAAGCCTTCTACCATACCGCTTACTGCTACTTCAGCGGTACGTTTCATATCAAAGTTACCCTCTATTCTTTTAAAGGGTAACTCAACTTGTTGAGCTAATAACTCAAGTTCATCAAGTTGATCGTCTGTGAACAGCATGGGGTTGCCCCTGTACATATCAATAAGACGCTTAATTCGTATAGATTCAAAGCCGTTAGCCATTACCTAAGCGGCCAGTTTCCCCTTTGAAAGCCTTGCTGAACAGTATTATATCTACTTTGAGCGTAAGGAGGAATCATAGTTGGTTCCCATTTATTATAAGAGGGAAAATTTTGTGTATAATCCATAGGCGATGCTCCTCTAGAGCGACCAGCGGAAAGTAAGTTTCTACCTCTTTGACCAGCTGTTAGTCCTAGCATTCCTCCGCCACCTTGACCAGAAGAAAGTAAATTACCACCTCCCATATAAGGTGCAGCTGGAGCTCCTCCACCAGCAGCGCCGCCGCCGCCAGCTACGCCTCTGGCTCCTCTCATCATTCCCCAAGCACCTTTGGCTAAACCCATGCCGCCACGTACCAAGGCAGAACCACTTAATAGTGCAGCTGGTAAACCTGCGGCTGCGCCAATACCTGAGCCTATTTTTTCACTGGTACTTTCTCCGTAAACACTTTCTCCACGTGAGTATGGTTCCCACTCATTAGGCAGCATGCCTAGCAAACCTATGTCAGCCATGTTAAACAATCCTTTTTGGATTGGTTTATTTTCTCTTCTAAAATTCATTCCAACTTGCGAGGCAAGCATGGCTATCATTTCAGCTTCTTCATCTGTGAAACTTCTAGGATCGTCATTATACGCTCCTACTATTGCCATAATTTGATTCGGATCCATTTTATCTACCTCCAGCTATTAAGCTTAATAAATTTTGTTGTGGAGTATTGTAACCACTGAGTTGATTTATATACTCATACATCTTTGGATTAAGTTGTAATCCTTCTGGCAAATCCATTGGCTTAAATCGTTCATCCCAAGGATCAAATCCAGTAACACGCTGTGCCCATTCATCTTCACTTTCTGTCCAAGGTATACCTAATTCACCCATACCAGTATAAGCTTTTTCTAGTAATGACCTTTCTTCTAGGGCTTTTGTTTTTCTAGCCGTTGCTTCTGATATATCTATACTTTTAGCTTTTTGTTGCTGTAAGAGAAGATCAAGTAAGTTACGCTGTTGCTTACCATATGCATACTGTTCTGCAGAACGAGCCTCTGCTGATTCACGCAGTCCTTGCAAGGCATCAAACTGTCGTCCTCGTTCCTTTGATGAAACATCAAACTGACGTATCTGTTCTTGTTGTTGCGCATAGTTTGCTAGTTGTGCGGGCATTGTATTTAAGAACTGACTTATATACTGCCCTTCTTGATATGCCATTTTAAAACTCCTTGTTCATATTATTAACCGCCACCACCGTATTCTGATTTCCATGTTTGTGCATCAACCCAATCATTCGGAGGAGGTTCTCCTGTAAAGTATACAGTTGTTTCTGCGACATTACCAATAGCTGGTATATTCCATGTTTGACCAACCGTAGGATTTTCAGGTATAGTATCCCCTTGATAGTCAAATGTTAAACCTGCACCTCCACCTCCACGAATATTAGGATCAACATTAGGATCGTTTATAGTATCAGCTATTTCTCCAGAATGTTCTGTACCAGTTCCTATGCCAAACATTCCAAATTGCTCACCCCTAGCTTCTTCAACCCTACCCAATGTAGTCCACCAATCTTCTTCTTGCTCTCTACGCATTCCATAAATATCGCCTCTAAGACCAAGACCTGCCTGTTGTTGTTGTAATCCAAATTGACCGCGAATTCCTCTGGCAGCTCCTCCACCAAAACCAGCACCAGCAAATCCTCCTGCGCCCTGTTGTTGTGTCATTCCCATTAAACCAGCACGTGCTCCCATCATTTGAGCTTGCTGTCCAAGACCATATTGTTGATAGGCTCCTTGTTCCATTGCTGGATCATATCCTTGAAAATATCTTGAATAATCTTCACCAATATTTATTCCCTGACCTCTTAGAAAAGCAAGTGGGTCTTGCATGCCTCCATATATACTTGAATAAGGATTTTGGGCTGATCCTGTACCTGCTGATTGTGAATAATCTTCCCCTTGTTCATTGTACAACATACTACCAGAACGAGACCCAGTTGGCCCACCACCTCCTCCACCAGTTCCTGGCCCAGTAAAGCCACCACGTACATCACCTGTAGTAATAGGGGGTGGCGCTACAGGAGGAGTTAGTCCTCCGCCTGTTGGTGGCGCTGTTGTTCTTGGGCGAGATGTAGTTGGTATTATAGGTGTAGGCAAGGCTGGTGTAGGACTAGTTCCTCCGCCTGTTCCAATATTAGGGTTCTGAAATAGACTGGTTCCTCCGCCAGTTGTATCTCTAGGAGGTAAAGATGGTGTATAAGTTGTCGTTGTACCTGTTCCAATATTAGGATTTTGGAACGAACTAGTTACTCCGCCTCCAGTTATATCTCCTTTAGGAGGTGGAGGTAATAAATTAGTAGTTCCATTACCAACGGATTGTTGAATATCTGATATAATTGGTGCTGGCATTGGTTGTGGTGTATATAAAGGTGTTTCTGTAATACCTATAGACCCTCCGTTTGTACTAGCTGTAGTTGATGATATTGGGCTTGGTGTAGGTTGTGCAACGGATGGCGTAGACGTTACTTTTGGCGTAGGATCAATTGGATCAGTAGCACCTATTTCTGGAACTGGATCAGCTATAGGAGAGGAAACAGCGGGAGTTGCTGCTTGTGGAACAGGTGCTGCTTGTCCCACTGGAGCTACTTCTTGTACAGGCGCAACTGGGTCGGTAGCACCTATTTGAGGTGTAGGTGTAACTGGTGTAGGGGTTCCTACTTGAGGAACAGGATCAACTTGACGTGGCTCTACTTGTCCTACTGGAGCTATGTCCTGTTGTGGTTGGTTCCAGCCCGGTTCATCCGTAGGTGTAGCTGTCGTTACTGGTGTAAGTGGTGCTTGATATGGTGTTTCTTGTGGAAGGGGTTTGGGAACCGCTTGTTGTGCTGGAGCTATTTGTTGCTGAACAGGTGATGTCTCCATTGTAGGAGAAGCAGGTCTAGGAATACTTCCTATTGGACTTACAGCAGATGGAGCCTGCATAGTTGGTTGAGGTGTATTTAATATACCCATCTTTTGTACTGTAGCTTGTTGTTGCGGTGAACGAGTTGTAGTTCCAGCCATCTCTGGATTTTGCATACCATTCTCTCTAAAAGCACCATTCACTGAAGGAATAGGATATTGAGCAAAAGCATTTGTTGTTGCAGGCATAGGAGGCGGTTGTACTGCTGGCACAGGGCGTGGTTGCACTGCGGGAGGTGGTTGCATTACTGGTATAGGAGCTTGTTGCATTGCTGGATTCATAGGTCGTGGTAATGACTGACTAACAGGTGCTACATTTATTGGTTGTGAAACGGGAGTCTGTTGTTGCATAGGAGCTTGTTGTACTACAGGTCTAGTTACTTGCTGTTGTACGGGAGCCGTAGGCCTAGCTCTTTTCTGTGGCACAGGAGTTTTTTGCTGCGGTGAACTAGTTGGACGTTGTGTTTTTCTGTTTCTATAAGCCATTATTATTCCTATTCAAACATTATTTGTCTGCCACCATATTGATTACCCATAACCGCCGATCCAGCAGAGCTAGGTGCAATATTTTTATTTATTATAGAATTATAGAAAGCTCCATAAGGATTATATTGTTCTTTTAATGACTCCCAAGGTGTATATCCTTGCATACCAGATATTTGATTTAAAGGTACATTACCTAATAGTTCTGGAGTGGCAACTGAAGCTGGAAAGTCTATAGCTGGCATAGCTGGTTTTAACGGTGGTTTAGGAGCAGTCATTTGTAAAGCATCGGGGCTCCAGTTACTAGTTAATTGACTTAAAGCTTCATCGCCCAACATTTCTGGTTGCACTGGGGCAGAAATAGGAACATTAGGAGTCATTGGCGCTGTCATCGGTTTTCCCATGCCAGCAAACTTTTGTATTTGACTACCATACATTCCTGCAGTAATAGCATCTTGTAAAGTATTGACTGCTATCTGTTCTTTCATTCCTTTCCAGTAATCACCAACACTTTCACGCTGTTCTTTGGCTACATCCCTATGAAAAAGTCCATCTTTTTCTGCTTTAACTGGGTCTCCATATCTTTGCTGTCCAAGTTTTTTACCTATAAGGCTTCCCCCAAAGGAACCTAAACCACCTGCTAAAGCAAGCAATGGTATACCAGCACCAGAGCCAGCAAGCAAAATTCCAGCAAGAGTACCTGCTCCTCTACCTATTCCTCTGTACTTGTTTATACCAGCTTGTTGATCAAGAGACCCGCCCCAAAGACTTTCTAAATCTCCCCCTGATTTGGCTATGTCTCTTCTTAAAAAATAATCTTCTCTACCCATAATAGCTTCCTATACCGCTTGTAGACCAATGTAGTATTCTGTACCATTGATCCATATTTTTAATTTATGTGATGCTGCATCACCACTCTGAAATATATCTGTGTCAGCAATAACATCTTCTTCTAAGAATAAATGCAATGTTGATTCACTACTTGATGATGCGTCTTTTGATAATATAGATATTTGATTATCAGTATGAGCAGAAGGCGCAACACTATTAACTACAGCAACACTACTCATAATTGCTCTCCTACCTCTAACTGAATTATTAATAATTAAATCTTTATCTACATGTTGATTACCATCAGGACTTAAATATGTTCTCCACATAAGACCTTTATATTTAACGAATAAACCTAGTTGTTTGTTCGGTAGTCTTGACATTACCATTTCACCTTCAGCCATAGATTCTGGTGCTGGAGGTCTTTCACTAATAGCAATCCTATCCTGCTTGGAGTTATTTATTTTTCGTTCTTCTCTAGAAAAAGGCATTATGCTACTCTCTTTGATGGTAAAATTCTATACTCGACAGTGATATCATTTATCCATATCAAACTATCATTATCAGTTAATTTTAATGCAATACTTTGACAAGGCACTGGAGCACTAAAAATAAATTCGGCTATATCCCACACGCTTTTACTAGCTAGAAAAGTACCAGTTAAAGCAAAGCTTCCAGAGCCTTGAGAACTACTTACTCCAGTTTGAGCAAATGTTGTATTACCGTCTAAAGCAAATTGTATTATATTTGCTTGATTCGTAGCTCTTATATTTTTATATGTAATTAAAATTTTATATATCTTCTTTACTGAACTTGGGTCTCCAAAATCAATATCTTTAGTTACAAAACCTTGCGCTATACCACTACCATACCTAGTACTTTGGTTTCCTAAAGTTCTAAAACCTACACCCCATATATTAGCTTCTGTATCATCAGCTACTATTTCTGCTGTTGTTCCATTCCACCCTCTAACTGCTTTTATATTACCTGCTGTTTCTGATGTATAATCTATATCTCTAATAAGTATTTGTTCACTTTTACCACTAAAATAAATTAAGTCGCCTTGACTAATTTCATTTATTTCAGTCATTCCAAAACTTATATCTGTAGTATTTATACCGCCACTATCATCTAGTTCTATTGCGCTTAATTGATCTAAGTTTGCTCCTTCATCTAGAGCTAATACTGGATTATTATTCCAATCAAGTATTGGATTACTGTATTGATCACTATCAGTGAACATTGATACGTCATATACCCAAGCATTTACACCAAAATCATATATATAACATTGATTAGAATTGGTAGAACCGTCATTAGGATTTCTTAAAACAATTAATTTTTTTCCTTTAGGCAGCCATATCAATAATGGCATTACAATATAATCACTGCCAGTTACAAAGCTATCCCAGCTTGGTGATAGATCATATTGAGTAGTGCCTGATAGCATTA
>Ga0310345_10003258_pt1 | contig 15565 bp, 16 predicted proteins | sample HC15DNA20500_MG_FD_204667 | JGI IMG/M metagenome (GOLD analysis project Ga0310345, IMG submission 204667) | Marine microbial communities from station ALOHA, North Pacific Subtropical Gyre - HC15-DNA-20-500_MG | ecosystem: Environmental > Aquatic > Marine > Oceanic | place: Pacific Ocean: North... | reverse complement strand
GTCAGCGTCGCGATGCCGGTGGCGGCATCGAAGACGAAGCCCGCCGGCGCCACGGCGTTGGAGGTGGCGTTCGAGTAGAGCCGCGGCGCCCCCGCGAGCGGGCCGCTGTCGTGGAAGTCGACGGTGACCTCGCCGTATTGCGCGCCGTCGGCGCCGGAGATGCTGAGCGTCCACTGGCTGGCGGTGGCGCTGGGCTGCCAGGAGAACTGCATCCGCTCGGCCTCGCCCAGCGGGCTGTAATACTCGGCCGAGCTGAGGAACGGCTCGCCCGGGGTGGCCAGCCCGGTCTGCTGGGCCGGGATGTTGCCGCTGACGGTCATCTCGCCGGTGGGCGAGCCGGTCTGCGACAGGCTGCCGAGATTGACGGTCCGCAGATCGCCGAACTGGTTGCGGTCGACATTGCCGATCGAGGCGGTCTGGTCGTAGGGAAAGCCCGCGAGGTAGTAGCCGGCGGCGTTGCGCAAATCGCCGTTCTCGTCGGGCAGGAACGAGCCGGCGCGGGTCAGCATGAAGTTCGCCTCGTTGGTCTCGCCCGGCTGCTTGGAGACCACGAAGAAACCCTGCCCGCCGATCGCCAGATCGGTGGCGCTGTTGGTGGCGCGCACCGCGCCCTCGGTGCTGACATCGGCGCCCTGGAAGGCGCGCACGCCCGAGGGCGAGATGCCGGCATTGTCGCTCAGCGTGCTGGTGGTGACCATCTGCACGAAGCTGCGCCGGTAGCCGTCGGTGTTGGCGTTGGCGATGTTCTCCGAGATCCGGCCCACCGCCGTGGAATTGGCCCGCAGCCCGCTCACGCCGGTCTGCATCGCGTAGGAAATGCTCATCCTGCCTGTCCTTCCTTACTGTTGCCGCCGCGGACGTATCGGTCCGGGTCCGGTCGTTGCTCCGGCCGGGGCCGGGAATGGGCGGTGATGGTCATCAGCCATCCCCCGCGATGGTTTCGAGACGGCGCAGGGCTGCGTCCGCACCCTGCATCCGATCCGTGGCGGATTTTTGACCGATCGGCAGCGACAGCGGCGCGACCGGCGCGAGCGAGCGCGCCACCGCCGCAAGCTCCGGGCTGGCCGCGAGATCGGGCAGCCGCTCCAGCAGTTCCGCGACCAATTCCGCATCGCCGGCGCGATGCGCCGCGAGCAGCAAGCGAATTGCCTCCGACGTGCCGAGCGCAGGGCCCAGATCGCGCCACAGGCTGGCATAGGCATCGCGCGCCGCCGCCCATTCGCCGCGCTCGAACAGCGCCGCCGCGCGCAGCCGCAGGTAGCCTTCCGAGGGGATCTCCATCCGCGTCGCGATCACCGCCGCCCCGTCGCCCTCGGCGCTCGAGAGCCGCGCGCGCAGCAGCGCCAGCCGGTCACGCAGCTCCGGCACCGAGGCCGGGGCGGTGCCCAGCGCCTGCGCCGCCGCCTCGGTCTGGCCGCCGCGCAGAAGAGCCTCGGCCTGCGCCAGCCGCAGAGCGTCTAACCGCGCGGGCGCCACCTCTTCGAGCCCGAGGTCGCGTATCACCGCGAGCTGGTCGCGGATCGCGGCGTATTCGCGCGCCGCCGCGTCGGTGGCGCCGATCTCGTACAGCCTCTCGGCCAGGAGTTCCGCCTGAGCCGCGAAGCCCGGGCGGAACACCAGTTCGGGCGAAAGCCGCCGATGCGCCGCCACGAATTCGGCGATCGGCAGCTCGCCGGATGCGCCTTGCGCGTAGAGATCCTCGACCATCTCGTCGAGCCGGTCGCCGGAATTGCGGGCCGCGTCGCTTTGCGGGTGACGGCGCAGCACCTCGGTCAGCGCCGCGATCGCGGCTTCGGTGTCGCCCCGGCCATATTCGACCTCGGCCAGCCGCTCGAGCGTGGCCACCTCCAGCGCGTCGCCACGCCAGGAGCGCCAGCTCTGGCGCAGGAGCTGGGCCGCGTCCTCGGACGCCAGCGTGTCGGTGGCGCGCCCCAGATCGATCAGCGCCAGCCGCGCCCGCTGCGCCCAGACATCGCTGCCACCGGCGGCCATCGCGTAGCTGTCAAAGGCCATGACCGGGTTGCCCCCGGCCTGCGCCGCGCGGCCCAGAAGGAACCTGTAGGCGCTGCCGCCGCGCAGCTCCGGATGGCTGTCGAAGCGCTGCGCCAGCGCATGGGCGGCATCCCAAAGCCCGGCCTCGATCGCTGTCTCCAGCAATTCGGGCAGCAGCGCCGCGGCGAGGGCCGGCGGCAGCGCGCCGAGCACCTCCTCCGCCAGCGGCAGATCCTCGGCCGCGGCCGCCACGTCGCCCTCGCGCGCAAAGGACAGCGCCCGCCATAGCGGCCGCTGCGACCAGTGATCCGCGGCCCCGATCTGCGACCGCGCGGGCAGAGGCGCCGGTGTGGCGGCGCCAGACACCCCCCAAGCAGCGAGCGCGATCCGGTCGCGCCGCGCGGCGCGGGCGGGATCGAGGGCCGCGGCGCCTTCATCGTCGGGCAGGCCCGACAGGAAGGACAATGCCTCGGGTGCGAGCGCATGGCTCACCGAGAGCGCGGCGAGGTCGAGCAGCAGGTCGGCGCGGGCTCCGGCGGTCTCCGCCTCGGCCAGCCCCGCGACCAGAGCGGCGCGGCGATCGACATAGTCGACAGAGCTTGCCCCCCGCGGCACCGGATCGGCCGCGGCGGCATGTCCCATCAGGGACAGCCCCAGACATATGCTCAGTAATCTTGGCAAATTCGCCACGACCCCATGAATTGATAGGCACTATCCTTGATCGAATTCCTGAACGGCGCAACAACAGTCCGAGCTACGGGGCGCAAGCACCGGGAATCGTGGGAATCGGGAGACAGGCCGGGATGGACAACAGCACCTATGTTTCGCTGTCCCTCGCGACGGCGATGCGCAATGCGCTCGACGTGACCGCCAACAACATCGCCAACGCCAACACCGCCGGTTTCAAGGGCGAGCGCGTGGTCTTCGACAGCTACATACTGCGCGAGACCGGCACCGAAGAAACCCGCGAAACCGATTTCCTGATCGACCAAGGCTCCTACATGGACCCGAACCAGGGCGCGATGAGCCAGACCGGCAACCCGCTCGATCTGGCGCTGCAAGGAGATGGCTGGTTCGCCTACGAGACCGACGGCCGCACCGCCTATGGCCGCGACGGCCGCTTCGCGCTCGACCCGAACGGCGCGCTGGTGACGCTGTCGGGCGCCAAGGTGCTCGATCCGGGCGGCGCGCCGATCGCCCTGCCCCCCGATCTCGGCGGCGATGTCACGATTTCGCAGGACGGCACGATCTCTTCTCTGGCCAACGGCGTGATCGGTCGCGTCGGCCTGTTCGACCTGCCCGATCTGCAGGCCTATGAACGGATCGGCGCGGGCATGTTCGTGCCCCCCGAAGCCGGCGACACCGCCCGCCCCGCCACCGACGCCACCCGCGTCGTCCAGGGTGCGGTCGAGGCCAGCAACGTGCAGCCGGTGGTCGAGATGACCCGGCTGATGGCGATCCAGCAGGCCTATGAGCGCGCGCTCAAGCTGGTGAACAGCGAGGACGACCTGATGCGCGACATGCTGCGCCGCATCGGCAAGACGGCCTGACCCCCTTTTCACGGACCCGACACAGGAGCCCGACCATGAAAGCCCTCGGAATCGCCGCCACCGGCATGCTCGCGCAGCAGACCAATGTGGACGTCATCTCGAACAACATCGCCAACGCCAACACCACCGGCTTCAAGTCGAGCCGGGCGGCGTTTCAGGACCTGATCTACGAGACGGTCCGGCGCGAGGGCGCGCTCACCTCCGAGGCCGGCACGATGCGCCCGACGGGCATCGATATCGGCTTTGGCGTCGAGACCGCGGGCACGGTGCGGCTCAACACCCAGGGCGGGCTGATGGCGACCGAGAACCAGCTCGACCTCGCGATCGACGGGCGCGGCTTCTTCACGGTGAACCTGCCCGATGGCGGTCAGGCCTATACCCGCGACGGCGCGTTCCAGCTCTCGGCCGAGGGCCAGCTCGTCACCATGCAGGGCTACGAGCTCGATCCCGGCATCGTCGTGCCGGAGAACACCACCCAGGTGGAGATCTCCGAGCAGGGCGTGGTCATGGCCTTCGTCGGCGAGGACCCGGTCCCGGTGGAGCTGGGCCAGATCACCATGGCGACCTTCACCAACGAGGCGGGGATGCGCCAGCTCGGCGGCAACCTGCTGCAGGCGACCACCGCTTCGGGCGACGCGGTTCCCGCCAATCCGGGCGATGCTGGTCTCGGCATCCTGCGGCAGGGCTATCTCGAGAACTCGAACGTCAACATCATCCAGCAGATCACCGACCTGATCTCGGCGCAGCGGGCCTACGAGATGAACTCCAAGTCGCTGGAGACCGCCAACGAAATGATGACCGCCGCCAACCAGATCAAGTGATGCGCCGCGCCGCCATTCTTCTCCTCGTGCTTGCGGCACCGCTGGCCGCCGCCGCCGCGCCTTTGCCGGTGCTGGTGGAGGAGCGCGCGCGCGACCATCTCGGGCCGCAGCTTCCCGAGCGGGCCGAGTTCGAGATCGGCTTTGCCGGCAGCCCGCCGAGCGAGGCGGCGCTGATCGCCGAGTTCTGGATGGACCCGGCCTCCGGGCGCTTCGTCGCCAACGCCATCGACGATGTCGGCGGGCTGCACCGGGTCAGCGGCCTCGCCTCGGTGATGATCCCGCTGCCGGTACCCAACCGCCGGCTGATGCCCGGCGACATCGTGTCCGCGGGCGACCTAACCGAGATGCGGCTGCCGCAGGCCCGGCTCGGGCCCTATGCGGTGATCGACCCCGACGGCGTGATCGGCATGCAGGTGCGCCGGATGCTGCCAGAGGGCCGCCCGGTGATGGTGCAGTCGGTGATGCAGCCGCTGGTGATCGAACGCGGCGACGAGGTCAGCATCAGCTTCACCGACGGCGCGCTGCGGCTCAAGGCGCCCGGCCGGGCGCTGTCGGACGCGCATCGCGGACAGGAAGTCCGTATCGTCAACACGTCAAGCAACACCACCCTCACCGGCATCGCCGCCGCCGAGGGCATCGTGGAGGTCTCCCGTTGAGCCGCACCCATCTGCGTCCCCTGCCCGTCCTGTTGCTGGGGGCGGCGCTCGTCTCCGGCTGCGGCGGGGTGCGCGACCGCTTCGACCGCGATCCGCAGACCACTGCGATCGCCGTGAACCCGCTCACCGTGCCCGAGGCGGCCTCTGTCTCGGTGCCGATGCCACCGCCGGCGCCGCCGCGCGTCTATCAGCGCGCCGAGGCGGCCTCGCTGTGGGAGCGCGGCGGCTCGGGCGGCTTCTTCGCCGATCAGCGGGCGAGCCAGGTGGGCGACATCCTCACCGTCGACATCCGCATCGACGACCGCGCGCAGCTCCGGAACGCGGGGCAGCGCTCGCGCGACGGCCAGAGCACGATCGCCTTCCCGACGCTGTTCGGCTACGGCACCCAGATCGACAAGATCCTGCCGGGCGTCGGCCCCGAGGACCTGCCGCAGGGCGACATCGTCGATATCGGCTCGACCACCGACGTGTCGGGCTCGGGCTCGATCACCCGCAACGAATCTATCGAGCTGAAGGTGGCGGCGCTGGTGGTGCAGATGCTGCCCAACGGCAACCTCGTCATTGCCGGGCGGCAGGAGGTCAAGGTGAACCAGGAGCTGCGCGAGCTTCGGGTGGCGGGGATCATCCGGCCCGAGGACATCCAGATGGACAATACCATCCCTTACGAGAAGATCGCCGAGGCGCGCATCACCTATGGCGGGCGCGGCCAGCTGTCGCGCACCCAGGAGCGCGGCTATGGCGAGGATGCAATGGACATCATCTTGCCCTACTGAGGCGCAACCACCGCCACGATACCGGGCGACAAGGGACCGAACGCAACGCACGCGATGGTCCGATGAAATCCATGATCCTGATGATCTCCGTGCCGCTGGCCTGCCTCGTGGGCGGCTACGGCGCGGGGATGTTCCTCGTCCCCACCGAGACCCTCGTAGCCTCGGCCGAGCCGACGACGCTCACCGATGCCGCGCCCGGCCGCCCCGGCGATCACGAGGCGCTGGGCATCCCGCCCGCCCCCGTCGATCCCGAAGCCGACGCCCATGCGAAGGAGACCTCCAATGCCGATCATGCGGAGCCCGAGGCCAAGCCGCTCCTGGAGATCGGCCGGCTGACCGTGCCGGTCCTGAAACCGCGAAGCATCACCTATGTGGTCGCCGACATCGCGTTGGCGATGCCCGAGGCGGCACTGGTGGCAAAGGTCGAGGAGTCTCCCGAGACCATGCTGAGGATGCGCGACGCGGTTCTGGCGTCCCTCACCGAAGCGGCCACGACGCCCGCCATGGCGGGGCCCGCGATCGACACCGAGGCGCTGTCGAAGCGCGTGCTGGCCGATCTCAAGGCGATCGGCATGCCGGTCGAAGAGGTGCTGTTCCCCAACATGTTCAAGCAGGACGTGGCGCGGCAGGACATCCCGCGCGCCGAAACCCTGCCCGCCACGGCGCAGGTCACGCATTGAGACCGCTCCCCGAGCGGCCCTGAGGGCCGCTCGGGAAAACCCTATCCGAAGTATTACTGAACGCTGATCAGGCTGTCGGGGGAGATTTCCGCCCCGGTGTCGAGCTCGAGGATCGGCCAGCCATCGCGGAAGGCCACGCGCTCGACCTGGCCGCTGGCATAGGTGGTGTGAAACACCGACTCCTCCTCGGCATCGAGCGCGACGATCTCGACCTGGAAGGTGCCGGCAGGCACCGGCAATCCATCCGGATCGCGCCCATCCCAGACCACCTCGTGCCGCACCCCGTTGCCGGCGGGCAAACCGTCGATCCGGCGCAGCTCGGTCCCGTCCTCGCCGAGGATGCGGGCGGAGACTTGCGTGGCCTCGCCGCTGAGCTGATAGGAGAACCGCGCCTCGCCGTCGCGCAGGGTGATCAGGTCGCTCGGCGCCAGAACCTCGCGCCCGAGCAGCATGATGTCGCTGCGGGTGCCGCTATCGCCGAGCTGGATCTCGATCCGCTCCAGCGTCTCGTTCGTGGTGATCGACTGCTCGACCTGCGTCAGCTGCGCGAGCTGCGACACGAAGGCAGTGGAATCCATCGGCTCCAACGGATCCTGGTTCGAAACCTGCGCGATCAACAGCGTCAGGAAGCTCTGGTAGTCGGTGTTGAGCTTCTCTCGCGAAGTCGTGGCCTTCGAGGACGCGCTCGCGCTCGCGGCATTGATCGGGGACAGCGTTTCCATGGCGGGCTCCGGAGATTCAGGTCAACATGTCGAGGCGGCCTGCGCCGCCTGCGGATGGCGTGGCGGGACCCGTGACGGGGTCGATCTCGGCATCGTTCTCGATTGCCGGAACGGCCGTCGGGCGGTCATCGCCGCGATCCCCACCGTTCCCGCGATCAAAGGACTCGAAGCTGAGCTGGCTCTCGTCGAAACCGGCCCCCTCATTGCCCAACAACGCAGCAAGGCCTTCGCGGTCGCCGCGCAGCGCCTGCAGGACGCCCTGGTTCTCGGCGCGGATCACGACGCGGAGCTGCCCATCCTCCTGGGTGAGGTCGATCTCGATCTCGCCGATCCCGCCGGGCGTCAGCGAGATCCGCGTCACGCCGTCGTTCAGGGTGGCATTCCGGATCTGGCTCGCGACCGCGCGCGAGAAGCCGCTCGCCAGCTGCGGTGCTGCCGGCGGCGGTGGAGCCTGAGGCTCCATCGGGGTGCGCGATGTAACACCGGCATCCAGCGTTCTGGGGGCCGACTGCGCCGCCTCGAAGGTCACCGGCTCGCGAAGTGTCGGCTCGGCCGCTTCCGGCCCGATCCCCGCCTGCTGCGCCAGGGCCTCACCGAGCAGGGCCGAGAAGCCACGCCGCGACGGTGTTGCGGCCTCGACGGTCACCATGGGTTCGGCATCATGCCCTGCCGCTTCGGTGGCATCGGTGGCCGCCGCGACCTGGTCGCCCTGCGCTGCCAAGCGCAGGCCGGGAATGCTGCGCGCCGGGGCGGGCCCGGCCGCCAGAACCGTCTGCCGAGAAGGTGCGGCGGGCATGGTCGGCTGCCCATTGGCAAAGGGTGCAATGGCTGTCGCCTGAACCGTCTGTATCGCGGCTTGGCCAGCCTGCGGGGGCAGTTGCTCCCCGGGGAGCGTCATCTGCCCCATGCTTGCTGCCTGATTAGATGGCATGGCGATTTGTCCGCCCGGCGTGGCTCCGATCCGCATCTGTAGCGGCATCGCGGTTTCCGCGCCTGCCGAAGCAGCAAGCGGTCCCATTCGCGCATCACCGACCAAGGTCGCATTGGAGGGGCGCAGGGAGACGTGACCCGCTTCGCCGAGCGGCGATACCGGTTTTGGTGTGGATGGACCTGGCGTGGCGGCCCGGCCCGACGCCTGTGCGGCAGCAGCACCTGCACCTTGGCTCCACCCTTCGGCACCGAACGTGGTGGCCGGGACGGCCGACCATGCGGGCAAGGTAGTCGCGAGCTCGCCCATGGGCTTGCCGGCTTCGCCGAGCGGCGATACCGGTTCTGGTGTGGATGGACCTGGCGCTGCGGCCCGGCCCGACGCCTGTGCGACAGCAGCACCTGCACCCTGGCTCCACCCTTCGGCACCGAACGTGGTGGCCGGGACGGCCGACCATGCGGGCAAGGTAGTCGCGAGCTCGCCCATGGGCTTGCCGGACAGCTCGGACAGGATGACCGACAGCCCGGCGATCGTTTCTTCAGGGGCAGCAGCCATGTCATCGGAGCCCGGGAGATCGTCGAGGCGTGCCGAGATGTCGGTGCCATGCGCCGCGTCGAAATCCGCGAGCAGGGCGCGCAGCGCTGCATTCGTCTCGGAGAGGCTGGCCGCGCGTGCGACGGGGTCCTCGCCCGCCTCGACGAGCGATGCCGCCCCCTTCTCCATCAGCTTTGCCGCCGCCTCGAACAACCCCTCATATGGCGGCGCCGGAGGCGGTGCGGCCGGACGTGATGGCGCGCCCGTGTCGCGGCTCGACGCGAGCATCGCCTCGAAGGCGGCGGGATCGCCCGCCGTGCCACGTCGCATCGCCGCGCCATGCGCCGTCCCCGAAGAGGCTGCGTTCTGCGTCAGGGGGGTCGGGAACATGGCCATGGGGTCGTCAGCTATCGCCCGCGGCTTGATCCTGCGCCGCCGTCGTGCGGCCCAGCACGGCGCCGATGCGGGTGCCGATCGCGCGCAGCCAGTCATCATGGCTGCGCGCGCCATGCGCGAAACTGATCAGGTCCGGCACCGCCAGTTCGATGGCGGGCGCGCTGAAGCTCGCATCAAGCGCGCCGAGATAGTCGCGCAACCGCGGGCTGGCCAGGAAGAGCGGCCCGCCGAGCAGCATGTCTGGCTCCGAGCCCCGCACCGCGCCACCGGTCCAGAAGCTGGCCAGCACCGCCGCGAGGCCGGCCCGGAACGGTGCCGCCACGAGGCCGAGACGCTGCATCCGCGGGCTCGCCGCGAAGGCGTCATAGGCCTGCGCCAGCAGGTAGAGCGCGTCGGTCTCCTGCTCGACCGGGAACACGCCGCGCTGCACCGCGTCGACCAGCAGCTCGCCGACCAGCCGGCCGGCGAGCTGCGAGCGCGCGGCATCGCCCGCGCCCGGCCGCAGCGCGGCCCGATCGAGGATCACCACCAGCGCGCCGTAAGGCGCGACGAGTTCCAGCTCTTCCTCGATGACGTCGCCGAGCGCGAGCGCCGGCATCAGCTCGGCCTGCTCGGACATCACCTGCCCGCCAAGCCCGTCGCCCCGCTGCAGGGCAACGCGCCGCATCGGCAGCATCGCATCGAGAATGAGGCCGAAACGGGCCTCGGTGTCACTGTCGCCCGCGCAGGCGATATCGCCCCGCCAGATGGCTTCGAGAAGGTCACTGCTCTGCATCGATCCGCCCTGTTGTCCAGGTCTGGTAATTGCCCCGCCAAACGCCGCTTTGCGGTTCGTCCGACGCTTTTGTCACCCCGACGCGGGCCTGTCCGCGCTGCCTTTCGGGGCATGTTCAGATTGATAGCAAATTGAGGCCGAATTGGGGCACCCACTTCGTCGCTGCCCCCTGAGCGCCATGATCGTGATCTTTATGCCGCAGCCATGTGGCGCGAAGGACTCGCGCTCAGCGGGGCCGGCCGACGGCGGCGATGCCGGGCTCCGGGTATTCGAGCAGCAGCCCGATCCGCCTGTTTTGCGGGGCTTCGGGCCGATCCGCATAGAGCGGGATCGTGTCGGCGAGACCGGTGACCCGGCTGATCCGCTCGGCCGGAAAGCCGCTGTCGATCAGCGCCCGGCGCGTGGCGTTCGCGCGGTCGGAAGACAACTCCCAGTTGCCATAGCCATCCTGACGCGCGAAGGGCAGCGAATCCGTGTGGCCGGTGATCGCCAGCGGCTGGGGCATGTCGCCGATCGTCTCGCTCACAATCTCGATCAGGGCCTGTGTCTGCGGCACGATCCGGGCCGACCCAGTGGCGAACATCGGGCGCTCCTCCTCGTCGAGAATCTGCACGAGCAGCCCCTCGGGCGTCCGGTCGAGCCGCAGATTGTCGCCGATATCTGACAACGCCGGTGTCGCCGCGATCCGCTCCGCGATCTCGGCCTCGATGGCGTCGAGTTCCGCGTCGCGGCGATCCACCCGTTCCTGCATCTCGGCGGCGGCCTGCGCCATCTGCCGCGTCTCGATTTCTTCTGCGCTGGGCGGCGCGGCCTCGGCGGGCAGGTATTCGACCACCACCTCGGGCGCCTTGTCGCGCAGCCGGCTGTCGAACACCTCGAGCGGGCTTTCCGTGCCGAAATCCGGCATCTCCGGCGCATCGTTCGGCGGCACCCCGTCCGAGGCCGCCACGTCGCCCGCCATCTCGACGATCTGGCCGCTCAAAAGCCCCGCCGCGCCGCCGTCATTCACCGCCGACAGCGATGGCGTGAAATATTCCGCCAGCCCTTCCAGCGTCTCTTCTTCGCTGGCGGCTAGAATCCACAGCAGCAGGAAGAACGCCATCATCGCCGTCATGAAGTCGGCATAGGCCACCTTCCAGCCACCGCCATGGTGGTCATGATGGCCGTCGTCCTCGACTTTCTTGATGATGATGGTCTGACCGGCGGCCATGCGCTGTTCTCCTGCCCGCGGCCCGTGGCACGCGTTGCGATGACGCGGCGCCAGTGGCGCGCCGCGTGGCTATTCCTGATAGGGGGAAACGATGGGGCCGACGTCGCTCAGCCGACGGACTCGCCGCTCTGGCGTTGCGCGTCGCGGCTGTAACGGCCAAAGCCGACCTTGCGGGCGTAATTCGCCTTGCGCTCGGAATAGCTCGGCGCGACCAGCGGCATCTCCTCGGGCAGGCCGAAGGCGGCGCGGTACTCGGCCTCGGTCATGCCATGCTCGGCGCCGAGATGCCGCTTGAGCATCTTGAACCCCTTACCACAGCACAGGCAGAACACCTTGTCCTGGGTCACCGCCCGCGACACCGGGATCGCCGGGGTCATAGTGCCGGACCCCGCGGGCGAGGCTTCGTGCCGGCCGCCATCGCCATTGGCATCCTCATCGAGGCCCAGCTCATGGCTTAGCTTGGCGACGAGGGCCACGATATCGTCCGATCCCACATCCGGCCGCGCAGCATAGGAGGCCACGATAGCGCTCAGAAGCTCGGTTTTCGAATTCGATCTGGTCATTTCCACCCTCTCTTTCAGGGAGCGCGCGCCGCTCGGCTCTGCCCGACAGTGGTCGCAGGTCGGTCCGCCGAAATGCAGCAAGTCGAATTCTTCGACGGGTCTTTCTCTATCCTTGCACGTGCCTCAAGAATAATCAACGACTCCCTCCATTCTTGGCGGTATGTCGCCGACACCGATAGTTCGGCGCTGCCATCGGGTATTCGGGCGGCAAACCCCAGCGCGAGCGGTACTCCTCGGGGGTCAGATGCAGGGTTTCGCGCAGGTGCCGGCGCAAGAGCACCAGCTTGCGCCCGGTTTCGAGGCAGATGATGTAATCGGGTGTCACGCTGGCCTCGATCGGCACAGCGGGGCTTCGCTCGCCGCGCTCAGGCGCGGGACTCACCGCGCTGCCTCGGATGCGCCGGCCAGAGCCGCCAGCCCGGCCCGCGCCGGTTGTAGAGCACCCGCCACCTCCTCCGAGACCGAGAAGGGGCTCCAGCTCACCATCAACGAGCCGCCGACCAGCACCATGCCGGCCAGCACCAGCGCCGCGCGCAGCGGCCGGCCAAGACTCCAGCCCTCCTCGACCTGCACCATCGGTGCCTCTGGCGGCGCCGCCAGAGCCGGCAGCAGCGGCCGCACGAAGATCCCGCCCGCGGTGATCGACACCTGCGCGTTGTGAGTCTGGCGGCGGAACCGGGCGGCCCATGCCTCAGGGAACTGCTCCTGCGGCATGTCGATCACCAAGGGCGTTCCGGGCTGCCAGTCCGCCAGCGCCCCGCGCGGCAGCACGAAGCAGCCGAAATCGACGCTGTGGCCGACATTGCCCACGGTCACTGGCATCTCGTTGCCCTGCGCTGCCTCTGGCTCGAGCGTCAGTCGCACTCGCGCGCCCTGCCCGTGCAGATGCGCCGAAACCAGCGCGCATTCGCGCCGCGCCGGATCGTCGGCAGCCTCGAACCCCTCGGGGAACAGCCGCGGCTCGGGCTCGGGCTGCGGCGCACGCCGGGCGCTGCGACGCTCGCTCACCTGCGGCAGGTCGCTCTCGATCTCCTCGGCGAAACGGCGCGCGTCGCGTCCGATCACCGCCTCGGGGTCGAGCCCCTCCTCGCGCGCGAAACGGTAGTTGATCGCGTAATCCTGCGCGCTCTCGCTCAGCCCATCGGTCGATGCGGCGAGCGCCAGAAGCTGCTGCTCCTCCGAAAACCGCACCCGCCGCGTGGCAAATCCCTCGACCGGCGGCACCACGGCCAGCGTTTCCGCCGCCTCGCCGAGGCTTTCGCGCAGAACTTCGAGCACGCGCCCCGCTTCGTCGCGGTGATGCACCATCAATTCGCAGCGCCCCGCGCCGTCGAGCCGCACCATCAGCTGCATGCCTTCGGGCCAGTCGCGCATCACGCCGCGAAGGCTGTCCTCTTCGAGGAAATAGGCAAGTGTCTCGACGCTGCTCATTTCAAACACCACTGCGGCAATCTTGGGAACTATCCTTGTTTATGCTTGAATTGGTGTCAATTATCCTTATCCGATTTAAGCGGAAACACGCGATGCTGTGTCGCGGGCGCAAGGTTTCGGAGAGCTGCGATGACCCTAATCCTCGGACTTGGCATGGTTTTCGGACTGGTCTTCGGCGGTTTCATGCTGTCGGGCGGCAAGATGGACATCGTGCTCTACGCCTTGCCCTACGAGGGCATGATGATCGGCGGCGCGGCGCTCGGCGCCTTCGTGATCGCCAACTCGATGACCGTCATCAAGAGCTCGTTCAGCGGCCTGATCAAGGTGCTCAAGGGGCCGAAATGGAAGGCCTCCGACTACGAGGCGCTCCTGAACCTGATGTACGAGCTGGCGCGGCTCTACAAGCAGAAGGGCATCCTCGCGCTTGACGAGCATATCGAGACCCCAAAGGACAGCCCGATCTTCCAGCGCTACCCGAATATCCTCAAGGACCACTTCGCGACCGAGCTGATCACCGACAGCTTCCGGATGCTGGCGATGCAGTTCGACGACAAGTACCAAACCGAGGACGTCATCAACCGCAAGATCAAGAAGCACCATCACGAGGCTCTGGGCGCGGCCGGCGCGATCCAGACCATGGCCGACGGCCTGCCCGCGATCGGCATCGTCGCGGCCGTTCTGGGCGTGATCAAGACCATGTCCTCGATCGACCAGCCGCCGGAGGTGCTGGGCAAGATGATCGGCGGCGCGCTCGTGGGCACCTTTCTCGGCGTGTTCCTCGCCTATTGCATGGTGCAGCCGGTCTCCAACCGGCTGAAGCAGATCGAGGACGAGGACGGCGCTTTCTACATGATCATCCGCGACATCTTCGTCGCCATGGTCGCCAACCACCCGCCGAACATCTGCGTCGAGATCGGCCGCGGCAACATCCCCACCTCCAAGCAGCCCGACTTCTACCGCGTCGAGGCCGCGCAGAAGGAGCTTCCGGCGGCATGATCCGCCTGGCTCTCATGGCCGCCCTGCTGGCCGGTCCCGCCATCGCGGCAGGATCGGCCGAGCCGGAAGAAGAGACCCCGGCCGAGGCCGCCACGGGCCTTGTGCCAACCCCCTACCCCCTGGAGCCGCCCGAGCAGGTCAACGCCTTTCCGCCCGAGATTCTGGCGCGGATGCGCGAGGCGCTGGTGGCGCTAGAGGCCGCGCGCGGTGGCCAGTAGGCGCGACCGGGCGCTGGGGCTGATCGAGCGGCTGCACCGAGTCGAGATCGAGGCCCGCGCGGTGGAGCTCGGCGCCCTGCGTGACCGCATGGCCGAGCTGGAACGCCAGAGCGCCGAAACGGCCCAGGCGCTGGCCCGCGACGGTCGCATCACCAGCATCGAGACCGCCCCCTATGTCGGGGACTACATCCGCGACGCCCGCGCGCAGATCGGCGCGCTCGACCGGGCGCGCGCGGCGCTGGAGCCGCAGGCCGAGGCGCTTGAGGCGGCGATGCGCGAGGGATTTCGCGAGATGAAAACGGTTGCCACGGTGGCCGCCCGCGCGAAACTGCGCGCCGCCCGGGACCGCGCCGCACGCGAGGCCGCGGAGACCGACGAGATGGTGCTGCTGCGCTGGGGCCGCGAGGGCTGAACCCTACGGCTCCTGTTGAGCCTGCCGCGGCGCATGTCTATATGCCCCTCGCGCCACCCGCACGTGGCCCGACACGCGAGGGAGCCCCGAAATGTTGCGTACCCCCTACTACCTGATCGACAAGCAGGCGCTGCTGCCGAACCTCGAGAAGATCGCCCGCCTGCGCGAACTGTCGGGGGCCAAGTCGCTGCTGGCGCTGAAATGTTTCGCCTCGTGGTCGGTCTTCGACCTGATGAGCGAATACATGGACGGCACCACTTCCTCGTCGCCCTTCGAGGTGAAGCTGGGACGCACGCATTTTCCGGGCGAGACCCATGCCTATTCGGTGGCCTGGGACGAGGCCGACATTCCGGACGTGCTCGCCAATTCCGACAAGATCATCTTCAACACGATCGGGCAGCTGGAGCGGTTCGGCGCGGCGGCCCGCGATCACGTGCGCGGCCTGCGGGTGAACCCCGGCATCAGCTCGTCGAGCTTCGACATCGCCGACCCGGCCCGCCCCTTCTCGCGGCTGGGCGAGCACGACCCCGAGCGGATCGAGGCCGTCTGCGACCGGGTCTCGGGCTTCATGTTCCACAACAACTGTGAGAACGCCGATTTCGACCGCTTCGACGCGATGCTGGGCCAGATCGAAGACCGCTTCGGTCACCTCATCTCCCGCATGGAGTGGATCAGCCTCGGCGGCGGCATTCACTTCACCGGCGCGGGCTATCCGCTGGAACGGCTCGCGGAGCGTCTCAAGCGCTTTTCCGACACCCACGGCGTGCAGGTCTATCTGGAGCCCGGCGAGGCGGCGATCACCAACTCAACCACGCTGGAGCTGACCGTGCTCGACACGCTCGACAACGGCAAGAACCTCGCCATCGTCGACAGCTCGATCGAGGCGCATATGCTCGCCCTGCTGATCT
>Ga0310345_10003257_pt1 | contig 15571 bp, 12 predicted proteins | sample HC15DNA20500_MG_FD_204667 | JGI IMG/M metagenome (GOLD analysis project Ga0310345, IMG submission 204667) | Marine microbial communities from station ALOHA, North Pacific Subtropical Gyre - HC15-DNA-20-500_MG | ecosystem: Environmental > Aquatic > Marine > Oceanic | place: Pacific Ocean: North... | reverse complement strand
AATCGTCCGCGCAATATTTGCGTTCGGTCTCGCCACCGAGGCCAAGTTCATGAAACTCCACGCCATAGACGAAATGCATCCCAAGCGTTTGAGCCATCTCCGCGGTCGTGTCGCGCTGGCCGGTGCGGGCCATGCCGTTGTCCATTTCAGACAGGAGCACGATCTGCGGTCCGAAGGGTTTCAGGTGCTCAGCGCTGCGATCGGGAAACAGGCAGCGCTCTACGTTCCAGGCAGCAACGGTGAAACCGGACGGCAGGAAGGGGAGGGTGCCTTTTCCACCGACCTGCAGCACATTCATCGCATCAACTTCAGCCATCAGCGCCGAATGTGCGTCGGGCGTGCGCGGCGCATCACTGATCCGCTGCCGTTGATCCGGCGTCACCTCGGGCAATTTGCGGACTGTGGGTGTCATAGCCGACGCCCCTCTTCTGGATGGAACAGGTGAATGGCGGAAGGATCAATGCGCAGACCGGCTAGGCCCGGTGTCGCATCCGATTCCTTGCCCACGCTGACGGTGAAAGGATGGCCGGCAAGATTGCCGTGAAGAAGGCGGTTTGCGCCAAGTTCTTCCACGACATCAATCTGGAACGGCACCCCGTCATCAGGCGCGGCGAGGCTGACATCTTCCGGACGTACGCCAAGCTTCACCACGCCCTTGTGATCGGCAGGTTCGGCGATCCTGATGGTGGTTTCCTCATTCAGACGCACCGAGCCATTGCCGTTATAGTCGCCCGGCAGCAGGTTCATTGGCGGCGCACCCATGAAGCTCGCGACAAATGTCGACGCAGGCTTGTGATAGATCTCCGCCGGCGTTCCGACCTGCTCGATGCGCCCGTCATTCAGGACGAAGATGCGGTCGGCCATTGTCATGGCTTCCACCTGGTCGTGGGTCACATAGATGGATGTCACGCCAAGTCGGCGCTGCAGCTTGCGGATCTCGATGCGCATCTGGTTGCGCAGCTTGGCATCCAGGTTTGAAAGGGGTTCATCGAAGAGGAAGAGTGCGGGGTCGCGCACGATGGCACGTCCCATGGCCACGCGCTGGCGTTGCCCGCCCGAAAGCTGCCCCGGCTTGCGGTCGAGATATTCGGTGAGGTTGAGAATATCGGCAGCCTCACGCACCTTCTGTTCGATCACAGGTGCTGGTGTACCGCGATTTTTCAAACCATAGGCGATGTTCTTGGCAACGGTCATATGCGGGTAGAGCGCATAATTCTGGAACACCATCGCAATGTCACGCTCGGCGGGATCAAGGTCATTGACCACGCGGTCACCAATCCGAAGCTCCCCGCTGGTGATATCTTCCAGTCCCGCTATCATCCGCAGAAGCGTGGATTTTCCGCAACCCGACGGGCCGACGAGAACGACAAATTCGCCATCGGCAATGTGGAAGCTGCAGGGTTTGACCGCCTGGTTTCCCTTGCCATAGGTCTTGGAGAGATTGCTTACGCTGACTTTCGCCATTGTCTGTACTTTCTTATTTCTCGGACTCGACAAGGCCCTTCACGAACCAGCTCTGGAACAGGATGACGATGGCCACCGGCGGCAGCATTGCGATGATCGCAAGCGCCATCATGCGTCCATATTCTGGGATCTGTGAGCCTTCGGCCATGGCCTGGATGATCTGGCGGATGCCGCGCACCAGCGTGAACAGGCCTTCTTCAGTGGTGATGAGGGTCGGCCAGAGATACTGGTTCCAGCCATAGACAAACATGATGATGAAGATGGCCGCGATCATGGTGCGTGACAGCGGCACGAGGATGTCGATGAAGAACTTCACGGGTCCCGCACCATCGATCCGCGCAGCCTCGACCAGTTCGTCGGGCACGGAAAGGAAGAATTGACGGAAAAAGAAGGTGCCGGTCGCAGACGCCAGTAGCGGCACGATCAGGCCCGTATAGGTGTTCGTCAGCCCAATGCCCTGGATGACCTCGTATGAGGGAACTATGCGCACCTCCAGCGGCAGCAGGATCGTCGTGAAGATGGCCCAGAAGGCGAAGGTGGCAAAGCGCAGGCGGAAATAGACGATCGCATAAGCTGCAATCATCGACAGCACGATCTTGCCCACAGCGAAACCGACACCGAGAATGAACGAGTTCATCAGCATGGTTGTGCCGGTGATTGCACCCGTAAAGCCGCCCTTGGCGAAGAGCGCTGCATCGAAGTTCTTCACCAGATCGTCCCCGAAGCCGAAGGAAAGTCCCTCGCGCTGGATATGCACCGCTTCGTGACTGGCAGTGGTCAGCGCCAGATAGACCGGCACCAGCATGAAAAGCGCACCGGCAATCAGGATCGCATGGTCGGCAATGGTCGAAAGACGTACGCCGCGGCGTTTGCGGCGTGCCGGTTCAGCGGTCTGTGAGACGGAGAGATAACTGTCAGCAACGGCCATCACGAGCTCCTCAAGCGTAGTGAATCCGCCGCTCAAGCAGGCGGAACTGGAAGATTGTCAGGGCAAGCACAAGCACCATCAGCACCACAGACTGTGCCGAGGATCCGCCAATATCGTTGCCCCGGAAGCCGTCGACAAAGACCTTGTAGACAAGTGTCATCGGATTGGAGGCGGGGTTGTTCTTCACCAGCGTGTCGATGACGCCGAATGTATCGAACAGCGAATAGGTGATGTTGATGACGACCAGGAAGAACGCCGTTGGCGCCAGAAGCGGAAAGGTGACTTCCCAGAAGCGGCGGAAGCCAGACGGGTTGTCGATCATCGCCGCTTCACGCACATGGCGCGGAATGGACTGCAGTCCTGACAGGAAGAAGATGAAATTGACGGGGATCTGGATCCAGACGGACACGACGATCATGGCCAGCGCGGTATCGGCATAACTGACACCCAGGCGGTAGTCGTAGCCGAGAAAGGCGAAGAACTCGGTGATGATGCCGATATTCTGGTCAAACAGCATCACCCCGACCAATCCCGCAACCGGCGGCGCGACAGCATAAACCCACATCAAAAGCGTGCGATAGGTTTTCGCGCCACGGATGACCTTGTCCGCCTTGACCGCAAGCAACAGTGATATGGCGAGCGCGAGAAAGGTGACAAGCGCGGTGAAGAAGAGCGTGAAGCGCGCGACCTTCATATATTCGGCGGAGGTGAACAACCGCGTGTAGTTGGCCATGCCGACAAATTGCGAACCGAAGCCGAAGGGATCTTCGAGATAGAAGGAGGAGTGGAGCGCGCGCCAGGCCGGCCAGTAGAAGAACACGCCGATGATGATGAGCTGCGGTACTAGCAGCAGGATCGGCAGCGAAATGTGTGAAAACTGAGAGCGCTTCACGGATCAACTCGCATCTGGAATTTGGAAGAACATGCCGCCTGATGCGGCAAGACAGGCGACCAGGTGGTCGCCTGTCTCAGATGAGTGGCAGGCCTTAGCCCTGGCCGCCCTGCGTCTGTGCAAAGCGCTCGAGAAGCGCATCGGCTTCCTTCTTGATGGTCGCGAAAGCGTCATCAAGCGAGGTTTCGCCGTTCAGGTAGCGGGTATATTCGCGGTTCATCACGTCACGGATCTGGACGTAGAAGCCCATGCGATAGCCCTTGGTGTTGTCACCGGCAGGAAGCTGAAGCTGCTGGATGCCGATTTCGGCAGCCGGGAACTTCTCGTAGTGGCCATCTTTCTTGGCGAGTTCGTAAGCAGCTTCCGTGATCGGCACATAGCCGGTCTCGCGGTGCCACATATACTGTACCTCAGGCGAGGTCAGATAGCGGAAGAACTCGGCAGCAGCCTTGTTCTCTTCATCCGAGTGACCCGACATCGCAAAGAGGGCAGCACCACCAATAAAGGTCTGCGTCGGCTCTTTCGTCACCTTCTCCCAGTAGGGCAGGTAGGTGGCGGAGAAGTCGAAGTCTGCTTTCTGGACGAGGCCGCCAAAGGAGCCGGACGAGCCGAGCCACATGGCAACTTCACCAGCCTCGAAAGGCTTGGCATTGTCGTCCCATGCCGCGCCGTAGAAAGCGGCCAGATCATTGTCGATCCAGTTCTTGAAGCTCTCGAAGTGAGCCTTCAGCTCAGGCGCATCGGCATTGATCGACACATTCACGCTGTCATAGCCGTTGTTCTCGGTGGCGAATGGCAGGTTGTGACGGGAGAAGAAGTTCTCCGTGAAGATCCACGGCATATGCGACTGGGTCAGCGGCGTATAACCGGCTTCCTTGAGAGCAGGAGCGGTAACGGTCTCGAACTCTTCCCAGGTCTTGGGCGGTGTAACACCGGCCTTTTCCATCGCCTCTACATTGTAATAGAGGATCGGGGTCGAGGAGTTGAACGGCATGCCGATCATCTTGCCGTCTGAATCGGCATAGAAGTAGCGGACACCGGCGATGTAGTCCTCGATATTGAACTCGACGCCATTGGCATTGAGGAGATCCTCAACCGGCACGACAGCGCCCTTGGCACCGATAACGGTGGCAGCACCGGCATCGAAGACCTGAACGATGTTTGGCTGCTCGCCAGCGCGGAAAGCAGCAATGGCGGCCGTCAGCGTCTCTTCATAGGTGCCTTTGAAGACAGGCGTGATCTTGTACTCGTCCTGGCTTTCATTGAAGTCTGCGGCGATCTTGTTCACGGTCTCACCGAGCGCACCGCCCATGCCGTGCCACCAGGTGATCTCGGTTTCTGCGTGAGCAGGTGCGGTGAGAGCGCCGAGAACGGCACCGACCGACAAGAGAAGCTTCGTTTTCATCAATTGTCTCCCAAAGGGGTTGCGCTGAGTAATCTCGCGGCCCGGGAGTTAGGCTTCTCTTGTTACAGCTCCATGTCGGAACTGTTTCAGATTCTTGACGATCAACAGTCGCCTGAACCGCGATTGATTGAGCAAGCGCTCAATCAATCGTCAGTCAGCCAGGATTGGATGTTCAGTTTGCAGCCGCAGATCTGGCTGCAGTCACCTGACGCAGAATGATCGGAGCAACCAGAACGGCTCCGACAATCGTTGCGTAAAGGTCCGGCGCGACGAACAGCAGTGCGGCAAAGCCAAGCAGAATGCGTTCATAGGTTCGCAACGGACCCATCAACCAGTTCGCGAAGGCGGCCGACAGCATCCAGATGCCAAGCATGGCGCCGATGGTGGCAAGGAAGAATTCACTCCAGCTGAAATTGTCGGTCACCAGAAGCATGGAAGGGGAGAAGACGAACACGAAGGGAACGAGGGCCTTGCCCATGCCGAGGCGGAAGGCCGTATTGCCGGCCTTGAACGCATTGGCACCGGCAATGCCTGCCGCCGCATAGGCGGCCAGTGCGACCGGCGGGGTTATGTCTGCCAGAACCCCGAAATAGAAGACGAAGAAATGCGCCACGATTGGCTGCACGCCAAGCAGGCTGAGAATGGGAGCGGCAACCGCGATCATGATCAGATAGTTCGCTGTCGTGGGAATGCCGCACCCCATCAGCACGCAGACCACCGCGGTCATGATGAGTGTGAACAGCAGGGTCAGGGTCGCGACACTTGCAATCTCAACCGGAAGGAAGGCGAGGGTTTCATGAACGCTCTGCGCCCATCCAGCGGCGACCGAGGTCACCATATAGGCAATCTTGAAGCCCACGCCGGTCAGCGTGACGACGCCGATGATCACGCCCACAAGCGCGGCTGCGGCAGTCACGGACAGCGAATATTTCGCGCCGACGACCATGCCGTCCCAGGTCTCGCGCACTGTCTGGGTTATGGCGGTCTTCACGTCATGGCGCAGGAAGTTCTGGATGACGAGCACGAGAAGGCAGGCAGTGATGCCCCAGAAGGCGGCAAGATACGGCGTCTTTCCCGAAAGCAGGATTGCAACCAGAACGAAGAGTGGCAGGGTGGTGAGCCATCCCGCCTTGAACACCGTCCACGCAACCGGCAATTCGTCCTTTGTAAGCCCGCGCAAGCCGCGCCGTCGCGCCTCCAGATGCACCTGCACGAGCACGCCGAAGAAATGCATGAAGGCCGGTACGAGCGCGGCGGTCAGGATGGTCGTCAGCGGCACTCCCAGATATTCGATCATGAGGAAGGCAACAGCACCCATCACCGGCGGCGTGATCTGCCCGCCCGTGGAGCTGGCTGCTTCGACCGCTGCGGCGAAGTGGCGGGGATAGCCAATGCGAATCATGGCCGGGATGGTCAGCGAGCCGGTGGTCACCGTATTGGCGATGGACGAACCCGAAATCGAGCCCAGCATGGCCGAGGAAAGGACCGAGACCTTTGCAGGTCCTCCGGAATATCGCCCGGCAAGCGCTGAAGCCAGATCAATGAAGAGCTGGCCGAGGCCAATACGCGTTGCCAGAACGCCGAAAAGCACGAAGTGGAAGACATAGGTCGAGATGACGCCAAGTGCGGTGCCATAAATGCCCTGGCTCGTCAGATAGAGGTGGTTGACGATATTGTTCCAGCTCGCACCCGGATGGGCGAAGATACCCGGCATGGCCTGTCCGAAATAGGCATAGGCAATGAACAGGAGTGCGATGACGGGCAGGGGCCACCCCATCGCCCGGCGGGTGGCCTCCAGCAATACGGCGATCAGCACCGTCCCCATGAAAACATCTATCGGCAGTGGATCGCCGACTCGAAAGGCGAGATCGTTGAAGATCCACGGCACATAAAGTGCGGAGATTGCACCGGCGATGGCCAGGAGCCAGTCGGCCAGGGGAAGGCCGAAGGGGCTCAGAATACCGCTCTTGGGCGAAGTCGGTCGGCTCCAGGCGGTAAAGAATATGAAGATCAGGGCGAGGGTGAAGGCAAGATGCAGCCCGCGATGGGTGGTCGCCTGCGGGATGCCGTACCCGGCCGTGTAGTAGTGGTAGCAGGAGAGAACGAACAGCGCGCCACCGGCGGCCCATCCCAGCAGGGACGGCAAGGGCCTGAAGCGGACTTCCGGATCGAAGCGCTCTTCCAGCGCTTTCATTTCCTCTTCGCTCAGCGCTTCCGCGCGTTCGGTCTCAGACGGTGTAACCATCCTGCAAAGCCTCGTTCAGATCGCCTTGGTCGCGCGTAGACGGTGGTGATCAAGGCCGGTCGGTGAAACCGGCCTTGATGCATGATTGAACCAGCGTGGGTGGATCAGTTGTTCAACACACCGGCTTCGCGGTAGAACTTCTCTGCACCAGGATGCAGCGGGATACCAACGCCATCCAAAGCCGTCTCCAGCGTGATCTGGCGGCCCTTGAGATGACCGGCATCGAGAAGCTTGCGGGTGTTGTCGTTCCAGAGTGCCTTCGTGATCTCGTAGATGAGTTCTTCCGGCTGCTCTGCGCTCGTGACCCATTGGGCACCGACGGAAAGTGTCGTCACTTCCTCGTCCACACCCTCATAGGTCCCGGCAGGCACCTTGTTCACTGCAAAAAAGCCGTGCTCGCTCACCACCGAATCCGCTTCTTCTCCTGCGATCGAGACGAGCTTGATGTCGTGCTGGCTCGCCAGCTCGGCGATTGCACCTGCAGGGAAGCCGCCGACGAAGAAGAAGGCATCCATGGCGCCGTCACGCATGCGCTCTGCAGCCTGGTCAGGCTTCAGGTAGTGTGCTTCCACCTGCTCTTCCGAAAGGCCGTAGGCGCCAAGGATGATGCGTGCATCAACCAGTGTGCCGGAACCCGGCTCATCAAGCGAAACGCGCTTGCCCGCGAGATCCGAAACACTCTCGATGCCGCTCGAAGCACTTGCCACGAGGTGGATGGTTTCAGGATAGAGATTGGCAATGGCGCGCAGATTCGATACCGCGTCGCGACCTTCCCAGATGCCCGTGCCGCTATGGGCCCAGGTGGCAACGTCGGACTGCGAGAACCCCGATTCCAGCGAACCACCGGCGATCGCATTCACATTGGCGACCGAGCCATTGGCCGAAAGGGCCGTGGCGATAAGGCCGGGCACACCGCAGGAACCGCCTTCCTCGCAGGGACGGGAGCCTGGAGGATTGGAGATCGCATTCGCGATCAGTCCGCCGATTGGATAATAGGTGCCGGCCGTTCCGCCGGTGCCGATGCGAAAGAACTGCGGCTGCTGTGCCAATGCCACGCCGCTGATGGCAAGCCCGCACAGAGCCGCCCCGAAAATCGCAAATTGTCTTCTATTCACGTGATCCTCCCTAAGTGGAACAGAATGCTGGATAATCTGAGCTATCACTGAATCTGTCAGTCAGCAAACTGACTTTACCTCTGGCACAGCAACAGTTCGACGCTTGGTAAATGTGAAGCCCTTATCCGCGGGGCGAAAGCTCGGTAATGAGAAGATCCCGGAAGCGGCTGCAAATCGGGCTGAGCGGGACCCCCTTGCGCATGATGAGCTGGTAGGGCGTCAGGATCAGCGTCTCCTTGAAAGGAAGCTCCTTGATCTCGCCATTGCCGGTCCGGGCTACAAGTTCAGCCACTTCTTCCGTCATGGCCGCGACCGCATCCGATTCCCGCAGATAGCTGAGTGCGACGAGCAGCGAGGCGGTGTCCACACTGTCCTTGGGAACGGGAAGTCCACGATTGATAAAGGCCTGCTCGACACCTTCGCGAATAGGCATGCCGCGGGCCTGGATGATCCAGGTAAGATTGGCGAGATCGATGTAAGTGACCCTTTGGCGACTTTGCAGCGGGTGGTCAGCACGGGTGAGATAGCGCACTACTTCAACCCGCCCGCGTCGCACATCAAGTCGCCGTGCATCGATATATGGCGGCACCCGCGCAAGAACCATGTCGTAGTCGCCGCGCAAGAGGCCGTCGACCAGTTCGGAGCTGGGGGCGACATTGACTGAAACCTCGGTGCGCTGTGCCTCTGTCTTCAGCTTCTGCAAAGCGGGAACGACGAAACGGACCGCCGGACCGGTTACCGCACCAACCCGCACGGTCCCGGCCAATCCGCCTTCAAGTGCTTCCAGTTCTGCTGTCGCGGCAGACATCTGCCCCAGACATATCTTCGCGTTCCTGATGAGAATTTCACCTGCCGGCGTTGGCTCCATGCCCTTCGGGTGCCTGTCGAACAATGGACGACCGACAATCTTTTCCAGCTCAGCCAGACTGCGTGAAGCGGCTGGCTGTGTGATGGCCAAGGCATCCGCTGCAAGTGAAAGCTGCCGGGTTTCGGCAATCGATGTGACCAGGCGCAGGTGCTTGAGGCTGAGACGGGAAGCTAGGTTTCGCATGAGCGATGCATACCAAAATGGTTATGACATTCCTATGAGATATTATTTGAACGGCAAGTCAACGCGCGCAATGATCGAACTGCGTTGTAGTTACAGATCGCACAGGTCGCGGCTCGCTTTGCCGCAGGGAGGAAATCATGAAGAAGTTTACCGCAGGGCTGACAGCCCTGGTCATGGTGGCGTGCCTTGGTGCGCCATCCGCTTTGGCGCAGGAAAAGGGCACGATCGGCATCGCCATGCCCACCAAGTCCTCGGCCCGCTGGATCTCGGACGGTGAGTCCATGGTCAAGCAGTTCGAGGAAGCCGGTTACGAAACCGATCTCCAATACGCCGAAGACGATATTCCCAATCAGCTCGCCCAGATCGAGAACATGATCACCAAGGAGGTTGATGCTCTCGTGATCGCGGCTATCGACGGCACCACTCTGTCGAATGCGCTGGCCAATGCCGCAGCACTGGATATTCCGGTCATCGCCTATGACCGTCTGATCCGTGATTCAGGTGATGTCAGCTATTACGCGACCTTCGACAATTTCAAGGTCGGCGTTCAGCAGGCGACATCGCTCGTGAAAGGTCTCGAAGAACGCTTCCCCGATGTCTCCCCTTGGAATGTCGAACTGTTTGGCGGTTCACCGGACGATAATAACGCATATTTCTTCTATGATGGCGCGATGTCGGTCCTTCAGCCCCTGATCGACCAGGGCAAGATCGAGATCAAATCCGGCCAGATGGGCATGGACACAGTCGGGACGCTGCGTTGGGACGGTGCGGTTGCCCAGGCGCGCATGGATAACTTGCTCTCCGCTCACTATACCGACGATACCGTCCATGGCGTGCTTTCGCCCTATGACGGCCTTTCCATCGGCATCCTCTCCTCGCTGAAGGGCGTGGGCTACGGTTCCGGCGACACGCAGATGCCGATCGTCACCGGGCAGGATGCGGAAGTGCAGTCTGTCAAGTCGATCCTGGCTGACGAACAGTATTCGACCGTCTTCAAGGATACCCGCGAACTGGCCCGCGTCACGGTTGGCATGGTCGAGGCACTGCTCGAGGGCGGTGAGCCCGAGATCAATGACACCGAGACCTACGACAACGGCGTGAAGGTCGTTCCGTCTTATCTTCTCGAGCCTGTCTCCGTGGACAAGGGCAACTGGGAAGAGGTCCTGATTGGCTCCGGTTACTACGAAAAATCAGAATTCGAGTAATCGCAACTTGTACTGGCCGGGCGAAGCTTCGATGGCTTCGCCCGTCTTCGCCGGAAAGAACAACACCCATGTCCGTACTGCTAGAAATGCGGTCGATCACGAAAACCTTCCCAGGCGTTCGTGCGCTCGACAATGTCTCGCTGTCCGTTGAGGAGGGCGAAATCCACGCGCTGGTCGGCGAAAACGGTGCCGGCAAGTCGACGCTGATGAAAGTGCTGTCCGGCGTCTATCCTCACGGGGAATATGAGGGTGAGATCATCTTCGACGGAGAGGTCTGCCGCTTTCAGGGGGTGAATGACAGCGAGAAGGCCGGCATCATCATCATTCATCAGGAGCTTGCTCTGGTTCCGCTGCTGTCCATTGCCGAGAACCTGTTTCTGGGAAATGAATGTGCGACCAAGGGGGTCATCAGTTGGCAGGAAACCTACCGCCGCACCGAAGGCCTCTTGAAGAAAGTGGGTTTGAGCGAACCCCCGCAAACGCTGGTGGACGATCTGGGTGTTGGCAAACAGCAGCTTGTTGAAATCGCCAAGGCCTTGTCCAAGGATGTGCGTCTTCTCATCCTGGACGAACCGACAGCCGCCTTGTCCGAGGCTGACAGCCAGACACTGCTGGATCTGATTCTTGAACTGAAGGCGCAGGGCGTCACCTCGATCATCATCAGCCACAAGCTGAACGAGGTCCGTCGTGTTGCTGACACGGTCACCGTCATTCGCGACGGTGCTACGGTTGCGACCCACGACGCGCGGGGACGTGATCTCTCCGAGGAGATCATCGTGCGCGACATGGTCGGGCGTAGCCTGGAAAACCGTTATCCTCCACGCACGCGCCGCCCGCGCGATGAGCGTCTGCTCGAAGTCGACAACTGGAGTGTAACGCATCCCGAACATGCCGCGCGTCAGGCCGTGCGCGATGTCAGCTTCCACGTCAATGCCGGCGAGGTGGTCGGAATTGCTGGCCTGATGGGGGCAGGGCGTACCGAACTTGCCATGAGCCTGTTTGGGCGCAGCTATGGCCGCAATCACATCGGTACCGTGCGGATCAAGGGTGAACCCGTCGATCTGTCGACCGTCGGGCGTGCCATTGATGCCGGCCTTGCCTATGTCACCGAGGACCGAAAGGGGCTTGGGCTGGTGCTTGATGACGAGATCGTGCGCAACACCACGCTCGCCAATCTTCCCGCAGTTGCACGCAACGGCGTTATCCAGCCCGAAGAAGAAGTGCGCGTGGCGGAAAAATACCGCAAGGCGATGAATATCCGCACGCCGCACGTCTTCCAGAAAGTCGGCAATCTGTCGGGCGGCAACCAGCAGAAGGTCGTCCTGTCCAAATGGCTGTTCGCCAATCCTGAAGTGCTGATTCTCGACGAGCCGACGCGCGGCATCGATGTCGGCGCGAAATATGAAATCTACACGCTGATCAATGAACTGGCTGCCGAAGGGCGAGGGGTCGTGATGATCAGTTCGGAAATGCCTGAACTTCTGGGCATGTGTGACCGCATCTACGTGATGAACGAGGGCGCGTTTGTCGGTGAGCTTTCAGCCGATGAAGCAAGCCAGGAGCGGATCATGTCGCTCATCGTCACGCATTAGGGAGAATGACGCGATGTCCGAGACAGTGACCGCGAATGCCACCGCCACCCGTAGCTGGGGCAGCTATCTTACTTCACATATCCGCGAATACGGGCTGCTTTTCGCCCTGATCGCGATCATGGTCTTCTTCCAGATCGTTACCGATGGGACATTGCTGCGCCCGGTCAACATCACCAATCTGTTCCTGCAGAACAGCTACATCATCATCATGGCGCTCGGCATGCTGATCGTCATCGTCTGTGGCCATATCGACCTGTCGGTGGGTTCCGTCATGGGCTTCATAGGCGCACTGGCTGCCGTGATGATCGTGCAATGGGACGTGTCCTTGTGGGTCGCAATCCCCGCCTGCCTTCTGATGGGCACGCTAATCGGTGCGGCTCAGGGTTATTGGGTCGCCTATTGGAGCATTCCCTCCTTCATCGTCACGCTGGCCGGCATGCTGGTCTTCCGCGGCCTTTCGCTCTGGCTTCTCGAAGGTCAGTCGGTCGGCCCGTTCCCGCGTGAATTCCAGGCGCTGTCGACCGGCTTCATACCCGACTTCCTGCCCTTCATCGGTGATGGCATCATGGCTGTGACCGGCGACAAGCGCATGAACGGCTTTGCCATGGCCGTTGGCGGTGCGGTTGTTGCCTGCATCATCTGGCTTGGCCTGCGTAAGCGTCAGCGCAATGAGGCCTATGGCATCGAAGATGAGCCAAAGAGCTTCTTCATTGCGCGCAATGTCATCATTGCCGGCGCATTCATGTTCCTGATCTACAAGCTCTCCACCTTCCGCGGGCTGCCCAACGTGCTCATCACCATGGGCATCCTGACCATCATCTACGCGTTCATAACGGAGCGTTCCACGCTGGGCCGTCGCATCTACGCCATTGGCGGCAACAAGAAGGCTGCAAAACTCTCGGGCATACCCGCCGAGCGGCTGACCTTTCTGACCTTCGTCAATATGGGCTTCCTCGCAGCACTAGCCGGCCTCATCTTTGCCGCGCGCCTCAACACGGCAACCCCCAAGGCAGGCTTCGCGCTCGAACTCGACGTGATCGCAGCCGTCTTCATCGGCGGCGCTTCCATGTCGGGCGGCGTGGGCAAGATCGTTGGTGCGGTGGTCGGCGCCTTCATCATGGGTGTGATGAACAACGGCATGTCGATCATGGGTATCGGCATCGACTATCAGCAGGTCATCAAGGGTCTCGTGCTGCTCGCTGCCGTGATCTTCGACGTCTACAACAAGCAGAAGCGGGGCTGAGTGATGGTTGCGAAGACACACAAGGTCGCCATTGTCGGCGTTGGCAAGATTGCACGGGACCAGCATGTGCCAGCCATAGAGCGCAGCCAGGCTTTCGAACTTGCAGCCACCGCCAGTCGCAATGCGGAAATCTCGGGAACCCGCGCCTACCGGACGCTGGCCGAGCTTCTTGACGCGGAACCGGGCATAACCTGCATATCCCTGTGCACTCCGCCGCAGGCACGTTACGCGGATGCGCGTCTGGCACTCGAGGCCGGTCGCCATGTCATGCTGGAAAAACCACCCGGTGCCACCCTGTCGGAGGTTCATGATCTTGTCGAACTGGCCAGGTCGAAGAATGTAAGCCTCTATGCCACATGGCATTCCCGCCATGCGGCCGCGGTTGATGCGGCACGCGATTGGCTGGCCGACCGCAGAATCGACGCGATCAGAATCAACTGGAAAGAGGATGTGCGCCATTGGCATCCCGGCCAGGAGTGGATCTGGGAAGCCGGTGGCGTGGGAGTGTTCGATCCGGGCATCAACGGCCTGTCAGTGCTCACCGAGATCCTGCCATTCGCCATACATGTGGCCCGCGCTGAATTGTCGTTCCCCGAGAACCGGGACACGCCCATCGCGGCCAGTCTGCGTTTCCGCGCGCCGACGGACATTCCGATCACAGCGGAGTTCGACTGGCTGGAAGAGGGAAGTCCGCTCTGGGACATCGAAATCGACACGGATGGCGGCGCCTTGCTGCTGCGCGAGGGCGGAGCACGCCTTCTCATCGACGGCAAGGAGAAGGCTTCGGGCGGCGATGCGGAATATCCGCGCCTTTATGCGCGATTCGCCGAACTCATTCCCACCGGTGCGATCGATGTTGATCTTGCACCCATGCGCCATGTCGCCGACGCCTTCACGCTTGGCAAACGCGTGACCGTTCCCCCATTTCACTGGTAATCACCGAAAGGCATTTTAATGCAAACGCCACTGACCGGCATTCTCCCCGTCGCGCCCACACCTTTTCATGATGATGGACGTGTCGATGAAGAAGGCATGCGCCGGGTTCTCGACTGCATGATTGACCAGGGCTCCAATGCGATCTGCATTCTGGCCAACTACTCCGAGCAATTCGTGCTGTCGGATGAGGAGAGGGCGGTTCTGACCCGCCTCAGCCTAGAGCATGTGGGCGGTCGCGTGCCAGTCATCGTGACCACAAGCCACTTCTCCACCAATATAGCAGTCGCGCGCGCACGCGAAGCCGAGGCACTGGGCGCTTCGATGCTCATGATGATGCCGCCCTATCACGGCACGGGTCTCAAGGCTGACGACGAAGCCATCATGGAGCATTTCGGTGCCGTGAGTGACGCCATCTCCATACCCATCATGGTGCAGGATGCACCGCTTTCCGGGGTGAACCTGCCGGTTCCATTGCTTGCGCGCATGGCACGCGAGATCGAGCAGGTCAGCTATTTCAAGATCGAATGCCCCTTCGCTGCCGACAAGCTGGCCGCCCTCATCGAGGCTGCCAGTGAGCATGTGGTGGGGCCGTTCGATGGTGAAGAAGCCGTGACGCTTCTGGCCGATCTGGATGCCGGCTGCACCGGCACGATGACCTCGGGTATGTTCCCAGACAAGATAAAGCCCATCGTGACCAGCTATCTGGCAGGCGACAAGGCTGCAGCGCTTGAACATTGGCAGGCCTGCCTGCCGCTCATCAATCATGAGAATCGCCAATGCGGACTGCGCGCCTGCAAGACCATCTTCAAGGAAGGCGGCGTGATCGGCTCGGATTATGTGCGCCACCCCCTGCGCCCGATGAGCGCACGCACGAAGGAGCGTCTCGTCTCATTGGCGCGTGACCTGGATATTCTCGCCCTGCGTTGGGGCAAATAGAGCCAGCCGCAGCCCTTCAAAACCGCGCGAACAGGGCCGCATGTGCAAGGCAGCATGTGCGGTCTTTGTGCATGCAGATGAAAAGGGCGCGGAAACCCTGCCGCTCGGAGCAGCAACTTCGTTTCCACGGTAAATGCAGGCTAGGGAAATGGTGGGCGATGAGAGACTCGAACTCCCGACATCTTCGGTGTAAACGAAGCGCTCTACCAACTGAGCTAATCGCCCTTGCAGCCCCGCGCTTGTTGCGCGTTGGCAAGGCCGTCCGTTTAGGCGCTTCTTGAAATTATCGCAAGTCCCATTGTGGATTTTTGCGTTGATTTTAGACCTGTTGAAAATTCATTCGGCAAAGTGCGTTTCACCTGCTTGACAGTCGGACGAATACCCCCTAATTCAGCGCCACAACGCCGGGGCGCACTGCTTCGGCCCAACGAAAAGCGGGTGTAGCTCAGTTGGTTAGAGTGCCGGCCTGTCACGCCGGAGGTCGCGGGTTCGAGCCCCGTCACTCGCGCCACTTCCCACCACGGTGAAGTGGCTACCGCTTTCTCTCAAAAGTCAGCAG
>Ga0310345_10003256_pt1 | contig 15572 bp, 12 predicted proteins | sample HC15DNA20500_MG_FD_204667 | JGI IMG/M metagenome (GOLD analysis project Ga0310345, IMG submission 204667) | Marine microbial communities from station ALOHA, North Pacific Subtropical Gyre - HC15-DNA-20-500_MG | ecosystem: Environmental > Aquatic > Marine > Oceanic | place: Pacific Ocean: North... | reverse complement strand
GTATATTGCAGGAATGCCACGTCTTCGAGCGAGCATTCCGGCTTGGTGAAGGTTGCGTTGGCGCCCTTCTTCATCGCCGTCTTGAACGGAACATGACCCGGAAGCTGCCAGGACGGCACCATCTTCTTGACCTTGCGAACCACAAGATTGACGATGTGGCCCTTCAGGCCAAGCATGTCACCCATGGTTGTGACCACGACATGTTTCACATCGGTGTTGCCGATGGCCGTCTGCAGGGTCTTGGCGAAGTTTTCCAGAATGACGATCGCCTCTGCGCCGGAGTCCTTGAGCTGGTGCTCAAGCTCGCGCGGCGTGTAGAGCGGGTTGACATTCACGACCGTGTATCCGGCGCGCAGTATGGCCATCATCGCGACCGGATATTGCAGGACGTTGGGCATCATGACCGCCACGCGTGCGCCCTTTTTCAGGCCCAGCGACTGGAGATAGGCGGCGAAATCACGCGACGCGGATTCCAACTCCGAGAACGTGATCGACTTGCCCATGCAGGTGAAGGCAGGGCGGTCGGAGTGTTTACGACAGGCTTCCACCAACATTTCGCCAATGGAATTGTGGGTGAATGGCGGGATCTCCGCAGGCAGCACATCGGGATAGGTGTCGAGCCAGGGTCGCCGGCCATTGCTGCTGGCGCCTTTTGGCGCCTTGGAGGTGGTTCCAGCCTTCTTAGAAGCAGGTTTCTTCGTCGCCGAACCTGTCTTGGAAGCGGAGGACGACCTAGCGGTCTTCGCAGTGCCGGAGCGGCTGGACGTCTTGGCCGCGCCCGTCTTGGCCGAACTGTTCTTCCGGGTGGTCGCTTTCGGCGCTGAAGTCGACTTTGTGTCTGCAGTGGTGGCCTTGGTGGTCGTTGCAGCCTTGGCAGGCGCACGCTTGCGCGCGAGCTTTGTGGCCTCACCGCTTGCAGCTTCGGAGCTTGCCGCTTCCGCTGCTGGCTTTGCTGGTGCCTTTCGCGCCCGTGTCTTTGGGGCACTGGTAGGTTTCGTTTCGCTCGACTTCGCCAAAATTTCCCTCCCTGGAAAACGATGTTCTAACTTTAACGTACACGTCAACGGGAAAATGCAAGCCCAAATTTCAAGTACAACCTGCCCCTAAAGGTCTGAGAGCGCCTGCATTCATGGCACTACCTTATGGTGTGAATCCCTTGTGTAGCAAGGGCTTCCTGCAGAAGATCATGCTACTGGCCATACCCCTCATGCTCTTCCAGAAAAGCAAGCTCCTCAGAGGTGTTTTCACGGTCAAGCACGCGGTTGCGGTGTGGAAAACGTCCGAAGCGAGCGATGATATCGCGATGCTCGACCGCATATTTGCGCGCGTTCTCGTTGCCCAAGGCGGTGAACAGCTCAACTGCCCGCTCCTGATCCCCCAGCGCTTCCGAATGCATCAGCGGCATGTAGAGGAACTGCTTTTTCTTGGTTTCCAGTTCTCGGTCGAAGCCGCGAGAGACCGCATGATGGCAAAGCTCCAGTGCCAGCGGATCGTATGCAAAGGCGCGGCTCGTGCTGCGGTAGATGTTGCGCGGGAACTGGTCGCACAGAATGATGCCGGCAAGCGCAGCGTCGGGCTCCATACGCGCCTCATCGGGCTGTTTCTCCACGAATTCCAGAAGTGTTGGCTCGAACCGGTTCCGGATGGTGTCATCGACTTCTTGGCTGGTCTTGAACCATTGGTCCGGGGTGAGTTCGGAGAACCAGAATTCAAGCACGCGTTCTTTCCAATCAGGTTGCATCTGCAGTCCTCCCGCGACGGTTTTTTGGTGCTGGCACAGGCTGAACCCAATCGCTCTCACGCGCAACAATATTCAGGATATGTGAAATTATGTTGCGGCGAAATGAGAAAGGGGAGTTCCCACCTCGATTGAACTTTGCTTATATGCCCGCTCCAAGAGCCGGGATGGGACGGCTCACATAACTACAGGGAGAAACCTGATGAAAACCCGTTTGACGTTTGCGGCTGCACTCATGGCTGCCACGATGCTCAGTGGCGCTGCAGCAGCCAAGACACTCGTCTATTGCTCCGAAGGCAGCCCAGAGGGATTTGACCCGGCGCTCTATACCGCCGGCACCACCTTCGACGCTTCGTCGAAGCCTGTTTACAACCGTCTCGTGCAGTTCAAGCCCGGCACCACGGAAGTTGTTCCGGGTCTGGCTGAAAGCTGGGAGATCTCCGAGGACGGTCTGGAAGTCACCTTCAAGCTTCGCGAAGGCGTGAAGTTTCACACGACCGACTATTTCACCCCGTCGCGCGACTTCAATGCCGATGACGTGATCTTCTCCTTCGAGCGCCAGCTCAAGGAAGACAATGCCTACAATTCCTATGTTGAAGGCGCTTCCTGGGAATATTTCAACGCCATGTCCATGCCGGACCTGCTCGAATCCATCGAGAAGGTTGACGACTATACGGTGAAGTTCAAGCTGACCCGTCCGGAAGCTCCGTTCATTGCAAACCTTGCCATGGACTTCGCGTCGATCTTCTCGAAGGAATATGCGGACAAGCTGGCAGAAGCCGGCAATGAATCCGACCTGAACCAGAAGCCGATCGGCACCGGTCCCTTCCAGTTCGTCGCATACCAGCCGGATGCTGTCATCCGCTACAAGGCACATCCGGACTACTGGGCCGGCAAGCAGCCGATCGATGATCTCGTCTTCGCCATCACCACGGAAGCATCCGTGCGTCAGCAGAAGCTGCTCGCAGGCGAATGCCATGTCATGCCTTACCCGAATCCGGCTGACGTGCAGAGCCTGAAGGACGACGAGAACATCGAGGTGATGGAGCAGGAAGGCCTGAATGTCGGCTACCTCGCCTACAACACCAAGCAGGAGCCGTTCGACAAGCCGGAAGTGCGCAAGGCGCTGAACATGGCCATCAACAAGGAAGCCATCCTTGATGCCGTGTTCCAGGGCGCAGGCCAGGCTGCCAAGAACCCGATCCCGCCGACGATGTGGTCCTATAACGACGAGATCCAGGACGATCCGTACGATCCGGAAGCGGCCAAGAAGATGCTGGAAGAAGCTGGTGTTTCCGACCTTTCCATGAAGGTCTGGGCAATGCCGGTGCAGCGTCCCTACAACCCGAATGCCCGCCGCATGGCCGAGCTGATCCAGGAAGACTTCTCCAAGATCGGCGTCGATGTGGAAATCGTCTCCTATGAGTGGGGCGAGTATCTGGAGCGTTCGAAGGCTGAAGACCGCGACGGTGCGGTTCTGCTTGGCTGGACGGGTGACAATGGTGATCCGGACAACTTCCTCGCCGTTCTGCTCGGCTGCGACGCTGTAGGCGGTTCCAACCGTGCACAGTGGTGCAACGAGGAGTTCAACAACCTCGTACAGAAGGCCAAGACGCTTTCCACGCAGGAAGAACGCGCCGAGCTCTACATGGAGGCCCAGGAGGTCTTCAAGCGTGAGGCTCCGTGGGCAACCATCGCCCATTCGGTCGTTCACATGCCGATGCGCAAGGAAGTCACCGGCTACAAGATGGACCCGCTCGGCGGCCACTCCTTCGAAGGCGTGGACATCTCCGAGTAAGCCACTTCACTCTAAGACAGGAACCGGCGGCAGCTTAGAAGCTGTCGCCGGCTTTGCCGTACATGCTTCGGTTTTTTCTTTCCCGGCTGGCGCTGTTGATCCCGACCTTTATCGGCGTGTCCATCGTCGCCTTTTCCTTCATTCGTCTTCTTCCCGGCGATCCGATCATGCTGCTTGCTGGTGAGCGCGGCATGTCGGCTGAGCGCTATCAGGAACTGCGCGCGGTCTATGGTTTCGACCAGCCGATCATCATGCAGTATTTCAGCTATATGGCTGATCTTCTCCAGGGCGATTTCGGCACGTCAATCGTGACCAAGCGCCCTGTTCTCGAGGAATTCCTGACCCTCTTTCCCGCCACGATCGAACTGTCGCTCTGTGCCATCATCGTTGCCATCGCTGTTGGCGTTCCGGTCGGCGTGATTGCGGCCGTGCGGCGCGGCTCGTGGCTTGACCAGTCGGTGATGGGTGCCGCCCTTGTCGGCTATTCCATGCCGATCTTCTGGTGGGGCCTGCTGCTGATCATCCTGTTCTCCGGCATCCTTCAGTGGACGCCCGTTTCAGGCCGGATCTCGCTTCTCTACTTCTTCCCCCAGGTGACCGGCTTCATGCTGATCGACAGCCTGCTTTCGGGGCAGAAGGGGGCCTTTGCCTCCGCCGTTTCGCATCTCATCCTGCCGACCATCGTGCTGGCAACGATCCCGCTCGCAGTCATTGCCCGCCAGACGCGCTCGGCCATGCTGGAGGTGCTGGGCGAGGACTATGTCCGCACGGCCCGTTCCAAGGGCCTGCCGCCGCGTCGGGTCATCGGCCTTCACGCGCTGCGCAACGCACTCATCCCCGTCATTACCACAATCGGCCTGCAGGTCGGCGTGCTGCTTGCCGGCGCCATCCTGACGGAGACGATCTTCTCCTGGCCCGGCATCGGCAAGTGGATGGTGGATAGCGTCTTCAAGCGCGACTACGCCGTGGTGCAGGGTGGCCTTCTCCTGATCGCCGCCATCATCATGATCGTGAACCTGATCGTCGACGTGCTCTACGGTCTGATCAACCCCAGAATCAGGCACTGAACAATGTCACAAGCAAAAGACGCCAATGCGGCAATCGGCCTTGAAGGCGGCAAGCAGATTGCCGTCACCCGCCGCGCACGCCTTGCCGAATTCTGGTACTATTTCAGCCAGAACAAGGGTGCGGTCATCGGCCTTTACGTGTTTCTCGCAATCGTGGTCATCGCGCTTCTGGCTCCGGTGATCGCACCGCACAGCCCAAGCGTTCAGAACCGCGGCGCATTCCTTCTGCCGCCCGTCTGGCAGGAAGGCGGCAACTGGTCCTTCATTCTTGGCACGGATGCGGTGGGCCGCGACCTTCTTTCGCGCCTCATCTATGGTGCGCGCTTCTCGCTCTTCATCGGCGTGGTCGTCGTGTCGGTGGCCGTGTCCGTCGGTATTTTCATCGGCCTGATTGCCGGCTATTTCCGTGGTGCGGTCGATACCGTCATCATGCGCGCCATGGACATTATCCTGGCCTTCCCGTCCCTGCTTCTGGCGCTCGTGCTCGTTGCCATTCTGGGACCAGGCCTCGTCAATGCGATGATCGCCATCGCGCTGGTGCAGCAGCCGCATTATGTGCGCCTCACCCGTGCAGCGGTCATGAGCGAGAAGGGCCGCGACTATGTGACCGCCGCGCGGGTGGCAGGTGCGTCGAACATCCGGCTGATGTTCAAGACCATCCTGCCCAACTGCACCGCACCGCTTATCGTGCAGGCAGCGCTCTCCTTCTCCACGGCAATTCTGGATGCAGCAGCACTGGGCTTCCTTGGCATGGGTGCACAGCCACCGACGCCGGAATGGGGCACCATGCTTGCCGAGGCACGCGAGTTCATTCTTCGCGCCTGGTGGGTTGTCACCTTCCCCGGCATCGCGATCCTGGTCACGGTGCTTGCCATCAACCTCATGGGCGACGGTCTTCGCGACGCACTTGATCCCAAGCTGAAGAGGTCCTGACATGGCTGACAACGGACATCTTCTCGAAATCGAGAACCTCACCGTCGAATTCGATACCGCAGGCGGCGTGCTTCGCGCCGTCAATGGCGTGTCGCTTCATGTCGACCAGCGCGAGGTGCTGGCAATCGTGGGTGAATCGGGCTCCGGCAAGTCGGTCTCGATGCTGGCCGTCATGGGGCTTCTGCCCTGGACGGCGCGCGTGACCGCCGATGCCATGCGCTTTCAGGGCCGCGACATCCTCAATCTGTCGCCGTCGGAGCGCCGCAGGATCGTTGGCAAGGACATTGCCATGATCTTCCAGGAGCCGATTGCAAGCCTGAACCCCTGCTTCACCGTCGGCTACCAGATCGACGAGACGCTAAAGATGCACACCAATCTCAACAGCCGCCAGCGGCGTGACCGCACGGTGGAGCTGTTCCAGTCGGTGGGCCTGCCAAATGCGGGGGATCGGCTCAACGCCTATCCGCACCAGATGTCGGGCGGGCAGTGCCAGCGCGTGATGATCGCCATGGCAATTGCCTGCAATCCGAAGCTGCTCATCGCCGACGAACCGACCACCGCACTCGACGTGACGATCCAGAAGCAGATCCTCGACCTTCTCGTTTCCATCCAGGAGGAGAAGGGCATGGGCATGATCATGATCACCCATGACATGGGTGTCGTGGCCGAGACCGCCGACCGCGTGATCGTGCAATACAAGGGCCGCAAGATGGAGGAAGCCGACGTGCTTTCGCTCTTCGAGAACCCGAAGAGCAATTACACGCGTGCCCTTCTCTCAGCCCTGCCCGAGAATGCCACCGGCGACCGCCTGCCGACCGTCTCCGACTTCAACTTCGAAGAGGCACCCGCCGAGGGAGCACAGTGATGAGCGAAATCGTTCTCGAAACCCGCGGCATTACCCGCGACTACCATGTGGGCGGTGGTCTGTTTTCCAAGCAGAAGACCATCCATGCACTCAAGGGCATCGACCTGAAGCTGGAAAAGGGCAAGACGCTCGCCATTGTGGGCGAATCCGGCTGCGGCAAGTCCACGCTTGCCCGCATCATCACCATGATCGATGCGCCGACCAGCGGCGAGCTTTTGATCGACGGCCAGCCGGTCGACATCACCAAGGCCGGGCTTACCTCCGAGATGCGCCGCAAGGTACAGATCGTCTTCCAGAACCCCTATGGTTCGCTCAATCCGCGGCAGAAGATCGGCGACGTGCTCATGGAGCCGCTGATCATCAACGATAATGTGCCGGCGGCCGAACGTCGCGAACGTGCCATGCAGATGCTGTTGAAGGTCGGGCTGCAGCCCGAACACTTCAACCGCTATCCGCACATGTTCTCCGGGGGTCAGCGTCAGCGCATCGCCATTGCGCGCGCGCTCATGCTCAATCCGCGTCTGCTGGTGCTCGACGAGCCTGTTTCGGCCCTCGATCTCTCGGTGCAGGCACAGGTTCTTAACCTGCTCGCCGACCTGCAGGACGAGTTCGGCCTCACCTTCGTCTTCATCAGCCACGATCTTTCGGTCGTGAAATATATCGCCGACGAAGTGATGGTGATGTATTTCGGTGAAGCGGTGGAATATGGCACGCGCGACGCCGTGTTCTCCAACCCTCAGCACGAATACACGAAGACGCTGTTCGCCGCGACGCCACGGGCGGATGTGGAAAGCATCAGGAAGCGGATCGCGGCAAAGGCTGCTTGATCATTTCCTTGGCCGAAAGTGCCAAGCACACCCCCCTCTGCCTTGCCAGGCATCTCCCCCACAAGGGGGGAGATCAGGCGTGGATATGCGGGCGCGTCTTCCGGAAAACTAGCGGGAGCGTAAGCGCAGCGTGCAGCGTCATCCTGGAAGCCGCAGGCTATCCGGGACCTGTTGGATGGACGCACAGGGCGCGGCCTGGATCTCGCCAGGGCACAATTCAGAACCGACGGCTCTTGCTGCGGTGAGCGGCCGCGCCTCTCAATAGGTCCCGGCTCTCGCTTTGCTCGGCCGGGATGACGCTTGCGCTGGAGCGCACCACTACTCACTATTCGCTATTCACTACTCGCTACTCACCGCTCCCGCAGCGCCTTTACCTGCGCGACAAGGCCGGCCGTGGAGGCATCGCGGTCATCCGCTGACTTCTTCCCCTCGACGACCGGCTGGAGTTCGGTGGCGAGTTCCTTGCCGAGCTCGACGCCCCACTGATCGAAGGAGTTGATGCCGAAGAGAACCCCTTCGAGGAAGACCCGGTGCTCGTAGAGGGCGATGAGGCGACCAAAGGAATAAGGGTCGAGCGTCTCATAGAGTATGGTGAGCGAGGGACGGTTGCCAGGGAAGACGCGGTGCGGCGCGATCTTCTCGATATTTTCGGCGTCCATGCCCTTGTTCTGCAGCTGCGCGCGGGCCTCTTCCAGCGTGCGGCCTTTCATCAAGGCCTCCGATTGCGCGAGACAGTTGGCGATGAGCAGGTCGTGGTGGTGCTTCAGTTCCGGCTCATGCCCCTTGGCGGCGAGGATGAATTCTACAGGAATGACATCCGTGCCCTGATGCAGAAGCTGGAAGAACGCGTGCTGGCCATTGGTGCCGGGCTCGCCCCAGACAAGCGGACCGGTCGGCGTCACGGCATCGGAACCATCGAGGCGCACGCGCTTGCCATTCGATTCCATGTCGAGCTGCTGGAGATAGGCCGGCAGGCGTGCCAGACGCTGGTCGTAGGGGATGACTGCGCGTGCAGGATAGCCGCGTGCAACGCGGTGCCAGAAACCGATCAGGCCAAGCAGAACGGGAAGGTTTTCGCGCATCGGTGCGTGCCTGAAATGCGTGTCCAGATCACGCGCGCCTTCCAGTATCTTCCGGAAATTGTCCGCTCCAACAGCAATCATTATCGGAAGGCCGATTGCCGACCAGAGCGAGTAGCGCCCGCCGACCCAGTCCCAGAAGCCGAAAATGCGGTCCTGAGCGATACCGAAATCGGCCACCTTGTCGAGCGCCGTGGAAACGGCTGCGAAATGGGCACTGACAGCTTCCTCGCCCAGCGCCTTTGCAATCCAGTCCCGTGCGGTGCGGGCATTGGTCATGGTCTCGATTGTGGTGAATGTCTTGGAGGCGACAATGAAAAGGGTCGTGGCCGGTTCAAGATCCTTCAACGTATCGGCGATATGCGCTCCATCGACATTGGAGACATAGTGAAGGCGCGGCCCGTCGTGAAAGGGTGCGAGTGCCAGTGTCGCCATGGCGGGCCCGAGATCGGAGCCACCAATGCCGATATTCACCACATCGGTGAAGGGCTTGCCGCTGGCAGACTTGATGCTGCCGGAGCGCACTGCTTCGGCGAATTTCGACATCGCCTGAAGCACCGATTCAACGTCGCTCGCGATATCCTGCCCATCCACCTTGATGGCGCTGTCGGCGCCGGCACGCAGGGCAGTGTGAAGCACGGCACGGTCTTCGGTCATGTTGATGTGCTTGCCGGAAAACATTTCCTCGCGGCGCTCGGCAAGCCCCGCAGCCTGCGCGAGCTTCACAAGGTGATCGAGCGTCTCCTCGGTCACGGCGCATTTGGAATAGTCCAGAAGCAGATCATCAAGGCTGGCTGAATAACGCGCGAATCGATCCCGATCTTTCGCAAAGGCGTCTCGCAGATCGAAGCCGGCAATCGCCTTGGCGTGTTCTTTCAGGGCTTCCAGTGCAGCTTCATACGCGCTCATCAACAACCTCTCCTGACGGTTCGGCGGCAATCTAGGGCGCGGTGCTGCAAATGTGAAGCGCAGCCAAAGCTATATGATATAAGGGTTTTGGTGCAATTCTTTGGTCCAGGCTTGCGAATTTAGTAAGGCATATATAGCATCCGCCCGCGAGAGGTTCGATATGCCAACAAGAAATGACACGGCCCTGTGGGCAGGGCTCTTCAAAATTTCCCCCGATTCCGGACAGACACTGCAGGCGCAGATCCGTCAGGCCATCGTTTCCGCCATTCTGGACCGCCAGATTGCGCCGTCCATGCCATTGCCATCCTGCCGCATCCTTGCGGACAAGCTGGGCGTGGCGCGTGGCACCGTGGTGCTGGCTTTCCAGCAGCTTGTGGACCAGGGTTTCCTGATCGCGCGTGAACGCCGCGGTCACTTCGTCAATCCGGAAGTGTTGGCCTCACCGCCCCGTGCCGCCCGCAAGGGACCGAAGAAAACCGGCCAGATCGACTGGAAGGCGCGTCGCCAGGTCTTTGCATCCGACATGCCTGAAGGCATGAAGCACGGCGACTGGATGCAGTATTCCTACCCGTTTGTTTACGGGCAGTTTGACCCGGCACTCTTCCCGACGGCGGAATGGCGCGAATGCAACCGCATGGCACTGGCGGTTCTGGAAATCCGAAACTGGGCGGCCGACATGGTCGACAAGGATGATCCGCTTCTGATCGAGCAGATCCAGGCCCGGCTTTTGCCGCGGCGTGGCATTTTCGCCAATCCCGACGAGATCATCGTCACCCTGGGTGCGCAGCATGCGCTCTACATGCTCTCCACGCTTCTGATGATGCGCGGCGCGCGGGTCGCGATGGAAAATCCGGGATATCCGGATGCGCGCTCCATCTTCCGCCTGGCGGGCGCCGAGACGCTGCCCGTCCCGGTCGATCAGGAAGGAATTGATGTCGAGGCCATCCCGCAGGATGCCGACTTCGTCTTCACGACGCCGAGCCATCATTGCCCGACCATGGTCCCGCTCAGCCGCGCACGGCGCGAGGCGCTCCTGGCACGCGCGGAGGAAAACGACTGGGTTGTCATCGAGGATGATTATGACAGCCAGCTTGCCGATGAAACGCCGCAGGAGGCCTTGAAAGGCCTCGATCATACGGGCCGCGTCATCTATGTCGGCTCAATGTCCAAGACGCTCGCACCAGGCCTGCGCCTTGGCTATATCGTGGCACCGGCCGATCTGGTTGCCGAATTGCGCGCGTTGCGCCGCTTCATGCTGCGCCATCCGCCTGCAAACAACCAGCGTGCCGTGGCCCTGTTCCTGTCGCTCGGCCACCACGACGCACTTGTGCGCCGCTTGTCCTCGGCCTTTGAGGAACGGCGGGAGAAGGTGCTGGAAGCGATCCACACCTATATGCCTGAGTGGAGCGCCTGCGATGTGAGAGGCGGCACTTCACTCTGGCTGCAGGGGCCACCCGGCACTGATACCGAGGCGATCGCGAAAGCGGCGGCCCAGCGCAGCGTGCTTGTGGAACCGGGTCCGCGCTTCTTCGACGGACCTGAACGCTCCTCGCCCTATATGCGACTTGGCATTTCATCGATTGCGCTACAGCAGATCGAGCCGGGTATCCGCGAATTGGCGGCGGTGGCGAACCGACGTTCGGTGGCGGCCTAGACGGCCGCCATCACCACGCCCGCAGCTGCGCAGAAGATGACCACCACCCAAGGCGGAAGCTTCCACAGCGTGAGCAGCATGAAGGCTGTCGCTGCAACGGCAAAGTCCAGCGGCGACAGCACGCCTGCGGTGAAAACCGGGTCGTAAAGGGCCGCGGCAAGAATGCCTACAACAGCGGCATTGGCGCCCTTTGTGGCAGAGGCCGCCAGCGGGTATTGCCGGATAGACGCCCAGAAGGGCAAGACGCCGACAAGCAGAAGCAATCCCGGCAAGAAGATGAATACGAGTGCAATGGCGGCTCCGGCGGGTCCCGTCGGGGTAGTCTCCATTACGGCTCCGAGATAGGCGGCGAAGGTGAATAGCGGGCCGGGAACGGCCTGCGCTGCACCATAGCCTGCAAGAAATGCATCCGCGGAAACAAGACCCTGCTGAACCGTGCCTTCCTGCAGAAGCGGCAACACCACATGCCCGCCACCGAACACAAGCGCGCCTGCGCGGTAGAAGATGTCAGCCAATTGAACGAAGCCGCCGTCGCTTGCTCCGTGCAACAGCGGCAGGCCGATGAGGAGAAGGGCAAAGAGGCTGAGCGCGATGATGCCAGCCAGCCGGCTGACGGGGAAGCTCAATGCAGCTGCGCCAGCGTCTTGTTTGCGCCCCAGCACAGCCATACCGGCTGCAGCGCCCATCAGTATGGCCAAAACCTGTCCAAAGGCGCTGGTTGTGATCGCAACGAGCGCGAGGGCGGCCAGCGCAATCGCTGCACGCGGCCTGTCGGGGCAGAGCGAGCGCGCCATGCCCAACAATGCATGCGCAACGATGGCGACGGCAACCAGCTTCAACCCATGAACGAGGCCCTGCCCCAGCGGCCCCTGAAGACTTTCTGCCATGAAGGCGAACAGGACAAGAAAAAGCGCGGAGGGGAGTGTGAAAGCGGTCCAGGCAGCAAACCCACCGAGTGCCCCGGCGCGCTGCAGGCCAAGGCCGAAGCCCACCTGGCTTGAGGCCGGTCCGGGGAGAAACTGGCACAGTGCCACCAGCTCCGCATAGGCTTCATCGGTAAGCCAGGCGCGGCGCTTGACCAGTTCATCGCGGAAATAGCCCAGATGCGCGATCGGACCGCCGAAGGAGGTCAGGCCAAGCTTCAGGAAAGCCGTGAATACCTCCACCGCAGTACCCTTGCCCGCATCGCGCTCTGCTTCAACGGCAGCTTCCATCTGACTCCCCCAGATCACTCGCCCGGTCTGATATGCCGGCTCAGGTTGAGGGCCGGCCATAGACTTGTTCCATGACAGGACTATTTCACGCCACCTCTTGCAGGCAAGGCTGATGGACAAGAGGGCAACGCTGCGATAGCCAGAACAGGACGCGAAGGTGAGGAGACTGTCATGGCAATGGAGATCGAAGGTCAGGAACGCATCGAGGCGCCGGTCCAGAAGGTTTGGGAGGCGCTGAATGATCCTGAGGTTCTCAAGCAATGCATCCCCGGCTGCCAGGATCTGGAAAAGAAATCCGACACCGAATTTGCCGCGACTGTCTCGCTTAAGATCGGGCCGATCAAGGCCAAGTTCAATGGCGCGGTGGAACTGACCAACTTCAACCCGCCGCACTCCTACACGATCTCCGGCGAGGGCAAAGGCGGGGTCGCCGGCTTTGCCAAGGGTGGCGCTGATGTCTCCCTTGAGGAGGACGGTCCGGAGGCAACCATCCTTTCCTACACGGCCAAGGCCGATGTCGGCGGGAAGATGGCACAGCTCGGCAGCCGCCTCATCCAGTCAACATCGAAGAAGCTGGCCGCGCAATTCTTCTCCGACTTCAACGAATGCGTCAGCGGAAAACCGGCCGAAGAAGCCGTGTGATGCTCAACGCTTCGCAGTTCCGGTGAATTCAGGTGCGCGCTTTTCCAGGAACGCGCTGACGCCCTCCCGATAATCCTGTGAGCGCCCGGCCTCACGCTGCAACTCACGCTCCAGATCAAGCTGCGCCTCCAATGGATTGGCCGCGGCTGCGTGTATGCCCCTCTTTATAAGGCCATAGGTGTGGGTGGGGCCATGCGAGAGCCTGTCGGCCAGTGCCAGCGCTTCATCCATTAGCCGGTCATCCTCCACGACGTCCCAGATAAGCCCCCAGTCTGCGGCTTTTTGCGCGTCCAGTGCATCGCCTGTCAGCGCAAGCGCTTTCGCACGCGCTTCGCCTAAAAGGCGCGGCAGGAACCAGGTACCGCCGGAATCGGGAACAAGCGCGATTTTGGCAAAGGCCTGGATGAAACGGGCAGACCGCGCCGCCAAAACGATGTCGCAAGCGAGCGCGATATTCGCGCCGGCCCCGGCAGCCACGCCATTGACCGCACAGATGACCGGCTTGGGCAGGTCGCGGATTTGGCGAACAAGCGGATTGTAGAACTGCTCTATCGTGCGACCGAGATCGGGACTGTCGCCCAGAATGGCCGGGTCTCGCTCGGAAAGGTCCTGTCCAGCACAGAACCCTCTCCCTGCCCCGGTCAGAACAATCGCGCGGCAGCTGTCGTCCGCTGCGCAGGCCTCCAAAGCCTGGCGGAGGGCCAGATGTTGCGCCTCGTTGAATGCGTTCAAGCGGTCCGGGCGATTGAGGGTGACGAGCGCTACTGCCTCCCTGCGCTCGAAAAGTACCGTCTCCTGCGTCGCCATGCCGTGCCTCCCTGGGAAATCGAAAGATCTAGATGACACCAAGGCGGGCGAAGGTGCAATCGAAGCTATTGCTCGAAGACGATCGTGGGGGCAGACACATTCTCTTCGGCCAGGCCAAGCTGCTCCAGCACACTCCGCGCAATGGCTTGATATGTCTGCGCCTGCGCACCTTCGGGATTGCTGACGACCACCGGACGTCCAGCGTCGGACAATTCCCGCACATCCATTGTGAGGGGCACTTCGCCCAGGAAGGGGACATCCAGTCGCTCGGCTTCCGTGCGCGCACCGCCATGGCCGAAAATGTCGTAACGCTTGCCGGTGTCTGGCGCGATGAAATAGCTCATGTTCTCGACAATGCCGAGCAGCGGCACGTCAACCTTGCGGAACATGTTGAGCCCCTTGCGGGCGTCGATCAGCGCCAGATCCTGCGGCGTGGAGACAATGACCGCTCCGGCCAGCGGCACCTGCTGCGCCATGGTAAGCTGCGCGTCGCCAGTGCCGGGCGGCATATCGACAACCATGAGGTCAAGTTCGCCCCAGGCGACATCGCGCATCATCTGGCGCAGCGCCGACATGACCATCGGTCCGCGCCAGATCATCGGCGCTTCCTCTTCAACGAGAAAGCCGATCGACATGACCTTCACGCCGTAAGCTTCCATCGGCTTGAGCGTCTTGGAATCGACCATTTCCGGTTTGCCTGTCAGGCCAAGCAGGCGCGGCATGGATGGACCGTAGATATCAGCGTCGAGAATGCCGACCTTCAATCCCTCACCAGCCAGAGCCATGGCGAGATTGACCGCGGTGGTTGATTTGCCCACGCCACCCTTGCCGCTGGCAACCGCGATGATCTTTTCGACGCCGGGAATGCCTGCCTTCTGGCTGCTGCGGGGTGAAGGAGCGGGGCGCGGCTCAGGCTTGCGGGACGGCTCGGTTCCCATGCCACCGCCTTCCTTTTCAGCGGTCAGCGCTACCATTGCGCCCTTCACGCCCGGGATTTCCTTCACTGCCTTTTCTGCAGCCGCGCGCAGTGGTTCAAGCTCCTTGGCCCGTTTGGCAGGAACGGTGATGGAGAAGAACACCTTGCCGTCCGCGATGAAGATTTCCGAAACCAACCCCCGGGAGACAATGTCCCCCTCAAAATCAGGCCCCTTGATTGAGGACAAACGTTCCAGAACCGCTTCGCGTGTGGGTTCGCTCATAAACTCGTCTCCTGCGTTGCCCTGCCAGATAAGAAGTTTTCGCGTCAGAACCAAGCCTTGGGAGCAAGGAGTCGGGTGAAAATGGAACCTTGTTCCGCCTGCAGTCATTGGGACGAAGTGAAACTTGCACGGAGGGAGGCAGTTGTTTCGCTTTTCACGTCGCCGATTGCTCCTTGGAGCATCCGCAGGCATTCTTGCCGGTGTGAGCCCTGCCTTGCTCTCGAGCCGGGAATATTCCGGCGAGATGCCTTACAGACCGACCCCGTTTCCAGAACCCAGCCACTATGACCCCACCCGCCGCTTCCTGACCGACGAGGAACGAGCTTTCCTCGAAGCTGCAGTTGACCGACTTATCCCGGCTGATGACTGGCCCAGTGCTTCCGAGCTCGGCGTTGTGAACTTCATCGACAGCGAGCTGGCGGGCCCGTTCGGGCGCGGAGCCATCTATTACACCAAGCCTCCATTCATGAAGGGCACCGAGCAGCAGGGCTACCAGTCTGGTGAGCCCGCGAAGCTCTACCGCACGGCGATTGCTGAAATCGAGGAACGGGTTATCGAGAAACATGGTGCGCGCTTCGCCGAGCTTGAGCCGGAACAGCAGGATGAAATCCTGACGCAGCTGGAAGAAGGCGAGATGGAGCTTGGCGAGGCCAGCGCCACCGACTTCTTCACCATGCTGCTTCAGAACACCAAGGAAGGTTATTTCGGCGATCCGGTTCATGGCGGCAACCGCAACATGGAATCGTGGCGCATGATCGGTTTTCCCGGCGCGCGCTACGACTACCGCCCCTATGTCGACTGGCACAACAAGCGCGTTGTGCTTGAGCCGGTTTCCGTCGC
>Ga0310345_10003253_pt1 | contig 15579 bp, 14 predicted proteins | sample HC15DNA20500_MG_FD_204667 | JGI IMG/M metagenome (GOLD analysis project Ga0310345, IMG submission 204667) | Marine microbial communities from station ALOHA, North Pacific Subtropical Gyre - HC15-DNA-20-500_MG | ecosystem: Environmental > Aquatic > Marine > Oceanic | place: Pacific Ocean: North... | reverse complement strand
CCTCGGCGAAACCCTACTCGATTCCGATCGATCATCCCGGCAACACCACTGCCAGCCGTGTCCACCAGGAACTCTACGGGATGAAGCCCTACGTGGTGGGCTCGGGTGGGAGCATAGCAACCTGTGGACTGATTCTAGACCACCTCGGAATCCACACCGTCAACCTCTCCTTCGGCCTGGATGACGAATGTGCCCACAGCCCCGACGAGTTCTTTCGCCTGGCCAGTTTCCAGCGGGCCCAGTCAGCTCACGCTCGATTCATCGAGATCTTCTCCGGTGGGATGTGAAATCGAGCAGTGAGCAGTACCGGAAATAGCCTGAAGCCAACAGAACTGCGGACGACTTTGCTTTATTCAGCAGCAAGAGGCGAAATTCGGAGGAGAGAGCAGGACAACGGCAGGATCCCCTCTATCCTCGATCTGAAGTTTCCCCTTGAATGACAACTGCCAACTGCTACTTCACCACTTCACTGCTCACTATTCCACTGCTTACAACCGAAGACCCCCTCACTCAGAGATCCAGTAGGAATAAAAGCGGGCTTGGCGGAAGCGAAAGCGCAGGCTCACCTGTTGATCGGAGAGTCCGGAAATATCGCCTGTTTTCCAGGGAATTTCGACCTGCTTAAAATCGCCTTTAACTCGCCCTGAAACCGCCTGCACTCTGCCTTCCAGGTCCAGTACCTCGACCCGCAGGTTGCCCTCAGGGGCGTCCACATTCACCCACAGCTTTCCGGCCGGCAGGGCGAACGGCTTGGTTATAAGTGTTCCTTCGGTCTCTCCGGCGTCCAGCGAGACGAAGCCGTCGCGTCTAAGGACGGCCAGACAAATAGCTCCATTATCGTTTTCGAGGCCTGGGATAGGTATATCTCGACCTTCTGGGTACTTCCCTACATAGGTAAAGGTCCCCCGATATTTGAGCGCCGTGTAGTAGAACCAGAGTTCATCACCTCGCTCCAGGGGGTAGGAGGGACCGATGATCTGGGTCAGGTCGTAGGCCCCGGCACCCATAGGTGAGGACCCGATAAAGCTCCTGCGATCGCCCAGACGCTTCCAGGTCTTCAAATCTCGGCTCGAGACCAGCTGCACCAGATGAAAGCCTATGGTATTGGGATAGTTGGGCACCCGGGCGATGGCATGATAGAGGGCTGGAGTCCCTATGTAGAGGCCCTCGTAGCGAAATACACCCATGTTGTAGACGTCCACGTTGAATACCGATGGATCGATCTTGAAGATGGGGAGTGGCTTCCACATTCTGGCGTCTGCGAGGCGCTCTTCGATGTTTCTGCGACCCAGTTCCTGATCCCGTTCATCGGCGTGGAAAATCAGCTCCGGGTCCGTCCACTGCCCGAAGTCCTCGCTGGTCGTCAGGTAGACAGAACGGCCATAGGGTCCCCCCTGCTTGACGGTTCCGATGTATAGCTTCCTGCTCTGATCCAGGGAAAAGTTCTGCTCGTCGCTGCTGCGAATGGGGGGGACATCCAAGACCTTCCAGCGATAGCCGTCAGGGGAAACAGCAAGTTGGTTCGGAGAGAAGGACTTGAATCGGCGGGCGGGATCCACGTCGATTGGGTCGTAGAGAACTCGCCCCACCTTCAGGTCCGACTCTCGTGTCCCTAGACTCCAATGAAGCCCATCCTGACTCTCCCACCAGCCTTCCGCCATATATCGGAATATCTTCCGATCCGGATCCCAGAAAGGCGCGGTCCGCGTCTGAATAGCGCCTCCCTTGGTAGGATCTGGACGGATCACCGCTCCCTTCTTGACCGGGGCATGCATGGTTCGGGAAAGATTGTCGATGCTTGCGATGCCGAGATCATCGAGAAAAAGCTGGCGCTCGCCCCCGGTCACCTCAAAATGATTCTCACCCTGGAGCAGACCGATAAACAGCATCGCAATCAGAATCGTGAGCTTCATTCTTCAATCTCCATAACTTGTGCTAAGAAGGAACAGACCCCTATTTTGCACGAAAGGACAGACTGGTGGACTGTAATACTTGAAACTGTAGTGAATCCGCGAGCCATTCGGAGCCGCGAAACCAGGTCGAATTCCTGCATGATCCCTCACTGCTTCTCCTTCGAGAAGGATCAAGGGTTTCAGTGATCACGACATGGGTAAGAGCTTAGTACACCGTTTCATAAATACGGTAACGTTTGTGGCGAGCGTGACGGGGCGAGTTCGCGAAGCGACGACGAACTCGATGCCTTGTATCTTGGAGAAGGAGCCACAACGCTCAGGCTCGCGAGTATGATGAAGAAGACGGATATGATCATGCTTTTTCAAGATCGGAACTGGCGATTCACCGGTCTCTTTTTCTCCCTGCTAATCATGCTAGTGTCCTATCCCTTTTTCGGGGACAACGCGACTGGCGCCGCCCTGGGGGGACTGACTTCGCTACTGATTCTCGGAGCCGGTGTCTATGCGCTACGTACCTGCCGCTGGTCGTGGATCCTATCCGGGACTCTGGCCCTGTGCGCCCTTGGAGCGAGTCTTCTCTCGCTCCTGGGACAAGTCCGCGGTAGCGTGGACACCGAAATCTCTTTCACTGCCTACTACGTCGTGACGACGGTCGCCGTGTTCATGGAAGTCATCCGTTTGCGCCGCTTCAACATGGACAGCGTCCTGGGAGCGGTCAGCATCTATCTTCTGATCGGCGTCACATTCTGATCGCTCTTCGACCTGCTCGAGACGATCGAGCCGGGATCCTTCGTTTGAACGCGATCGCTGCCGGCGAGGCCACCCTGGGATTCCGGCGCCTGCTCTTTTTCAGCTTCATGACCCTGACATCCGTTGGCTACGGTGACATCACGCCGGTGACTGACCACGCTCAGTCTCTGTCGATCCTCGAGAGTGTCGCCGAAGTGTTGTACGTGGCGATCCTGGTGGCAGGTGTCGTCAACGCCTACCGGACCGACAGCTCAGACCCGGAAAACGAACGGGGTAAGTCATGAGTCAAATCCTCGTCATCCGCCTTCAGCCCTATAGGGCCGCAGCTCTGGGTTCGGACGGGGATATTGTCTTCCCGTAAACCATCTTCGGCGTCGAAATTCGGGCCGAAACGGTAGATCTTCCCTCCGGGCGCGGATCAGGTTGGGGAGTACCGCTTCGTCTACGGTAGACTCCGGAAAGCACGCAAGATCGGGAACCCCCAGATTTTTCCCCTCGTAGTGCGCGCGGTCCTCGTCCGGCACCGCGCTCCAGACGGGTGTGCGGGAGTATGCCCCCCTAATACGATTCGATCTCCCATTCGTCACGTCATAGGACTCAGTGTCCCGCCGACGGCCCGAGCGCAGCAGGGCCAGCACGGTGACCAGGAGGAAGTGGGCCGCCAGAACCGTAGCTAGGAAAGTTGGATCTAAGAAACCTGTTGACAGGAAAAAGGGGCATAAAGGGGCATAGGGTACTTCTCGCCATCACGGTTTCTTCATCTCCAACTGCCGTGACGGTGAGGTGTGTGCGGTGGCTCGGTCGGGAGCCGACCGCGGCGCCCAATGGCCCGGTAGCCAGGTTATCTCGGCGCAGAAGGCCAATACCGCGAATGCATTCAGCCTAACCGGATTTGCAATTTCCACTGCCAATTTGTGGGCGGCGACACAGCTGGGCGGGAGCTTGTTTGGGCTCCAACTCAGCAATCCGGTCGACACAGCCTTGGCATACGCCAACAAAGGCCATGGCGGCGGTAACGCCAAGAAGTATGGCCTGGAAAAGGATCCTATGGTGAAAAGCTTCATCGGCGGTGTCAACGTCTTCGGTGGAGAAGCGAGCACTCTACGATTCGAGTGGGGTCCTCCTGGGGCTCTGGGGGCTCTGGGGGCTCTGGGGGTCAGCGAGACACTTTCTGTGGGGATCATAACGTCGCGTGGCGAGTGCGTGATACCCTCGGCCTCTACTATGTTCCGGGAGGTCCTGGGAGGCCTTCGGTGGGAGCGTCGGGGACAACATTATCTTTGACCTGGCTGATGATCCGGGCAGCAATCCCGAAAGTGGAAGTGGCCTCGGTCATCCCACCTGTGGGGCCGACCGGTGATCCGGACGATCCTGTCGATAATGCAGCCGTGACCCTCGCCTGCCCGTTAGGCGACGGAACAACAGCAAGCTGTTGCTCTGCCACAACCAAACTGGAAGAAGGAGGTAGTGGTGTACCTCTGAACCCAGTCCGGGACAACTTGGATCGTGGGGATTGACCAAAAACGGACCTTGGGTGAAGCACAGGGGAGATTTGGATGTCGTGCACTCTTTCGTCGATTGATCACTTAATATTGCTGGCGCTTCGAGTCATTCAAGGCTGCTGGACCTGGTCCAGAAAGGCGGCGAGGAGTCCAACGTTTCGGGCAAACGTCTTGGAGCTGATAATCCTCTCCAAGGGTCTTTTTTCGCCCCGGTAGACTGACAGCGTTTGGTTTTCTCCTAGAGAGAATGCTTGATCTCCGATGGTGACGACCATGTCTTCTGCGGCGAAGAGAGACACCACGTTGTCTGCTTTTCCAATGGAGCCCTCCTCGACCCAGGCCCCCCTCGAGTCCAGACTCGCCAGAGTATTCTTGACCTGGGCTACCAAGTCGGTATCCGATGGGCTGGGAGGGCTTCCCTCCCAGGGTGAGAGTCCTTGGAGTCGCTCCGGACGCCCTACCGTCGACGGATCGGCCGAGAGCAGACCACGGTGCTCCTCGGCAATCTGGCCGAGCTGTCTGCCACTGGTCCAAAGGCCGTAGTGGGTGATCACCTTCTCATTGCTGTAGGTCAGCTCGTAGCCATCCAACAGGTCACTCTTCCCTCCCCTTACCCGGACCCGGCTTCCCTTGCTGATGAAAAGCGGACGATTGGTCTGAAGCTCATAGAAGCGGGCCAAACAAAGCTCATCGGGCGAACAGTCCCTGCTTCTGCTGAGGATCGAACTGCCCCAAACGTCCAGACCCGATCTCCGCAGGTAGTCGATTGCCCTGGGAACCGGCTCCAGATATTTCTTCTTGCCGGTCTCGCGATACAGGACCAGCAGAACCTTCAAGACCGCCAGGGACTCAGAGCCGGTCACCGAGGGTGGCTCGAAAATTCTGCCCCAGGCCGGGTGCATGTCAACGTCGTACTGCTGGGCCCAGGCAGGCTGAGGCTCCGGCATCTGAGCTCGAAGCAGGAAGTCTCCGCCCTTCTCTGCCGCCGCCCGATGGCGGGGTTCGCCGTAGATGCGAGCCGCTTCCAGGAAGGCGTCTATCATGTCCAGCATGGCGTTGTCGTTGAGGGTGTAGTGGCTGCGATAGTCCGGTCCCGGCCACCTTCGCGACCAGGACTCAGGAAAGCTGGCTGCCTTTACCGGAAAGGCAGCCGGGTCCGGGAACTCGAAATAACGCTGGGGCCAGGCGCCATTGGGGTACTGCGCCAGAATCAGCTGGTCCAGTGCGTAGAGGGCAGCCTCGTGGATCACTTCTTCCTGAAATTCTAACTCCCGATCCACCCGCATCAGGAGTCTTATAGCGGCCTGCGTGACATTGTCGTCCAGGGTGGTCTGGGGAGGTGGTTTGCCGGCGTCCCCATCCGATTCGGGTAGGCGCTGATCCAGACAGTCACCATCGATTCGGTAGGGATAGTTTTTTCGCTTCGTGGGATCCAGTTCGATGATGTAGTCCCATCCACCAGAACAGTGTTGGCCGCGCGCCAGAACTTGAGCCGTTTCCCGAGCTGCCTCCAGATAGAAAGCATCTCCGGTGGTCTCGTAGGCCCGCAAGTAGGCCAGTCCTACTACGGGAGTCCCCCCTCTCTGAACCGTCACCTGAGAAGATCCTTCGGCGGACTCGGAACGGCCGTATGACAGGTCGGAGCTGTATCGGAAGTGGTATCCGCCCTGGTTGGAGACCTTGGTCCGGAAGAATTCGACGGCTCGGCGCAGCTCGCGCTGGACTTCTTCCCTACCTGCAGGCTGGTCGACTGCCTCCTCGGGCGAACAGGCCGAGAACCCGAATCCGGCCAGAATGGCGGTGAAAAACCAAAGGAGTATCCTTCCTTTTCGACCAGAGTGTGTGAACATAAGAGTCTCAATATTGACCCTTTAGAACGAGTTTCTCAAGAAGATTTCCCAAAGAGTATCGGCTGAGGGAGGCGAACTGAAGATGAAAGTAAGAACTGTGCTACTTCTAGCCATCGGACCTGCCCTGGGTCTCATCACGCCAGTTGAAGGTCTGGAAGACGTCCTGGAGATCGGCTCTCGTCTGGAGCTGATGCTGGATGAACACCTCATCGACCGCATGAGCGGTGGCGCGGCGCTACGGCTTCACAAACCAACGCCTCGCGAACTCTCGATCGTCCACGACGAGCCTTGGGAGGGAAACTCGTGTGGATATCACGTCGTGTTTCAGGACGGTGAGCTCTACCGCATGTACTACAAGACCGCCTCGCAGGAGCTCCTGGGAGAGCCGCCCTCCCATAAGCCTTTGGTTGGCTACGCCGAGAGCAGGGACGGAATCCACTGGACCAAGCCGCAGCTGGGTCTGTTCGAATTCGACGGCTCCAGCGCGAACAACATTGTCTGGAATGGCAGCGGCCTGGAGGCGATGACTACGGTCGGCTTCGCTCCGTTCAAAGACACCAATCCCGATACCAAACCTGGAGAACGCTACAAGGCAATGGCGGGAGACCCTCGCAAGAGCGAGGTCGCTGGAATGTACGCCTTCAAGAGCAGCGACGGCCTCCGCTGGGAGCCCATGAGCCCGAAACCTGTCTTGCGCCCCACGATTCCAAACCACTTCGACTCGCAGAACGTTGCCTTCTGGGACAGCGTGCGGGGTCACTACCTCTGCTTTCAACGAGCCATGCGAGACGGAAAACGGGACATCGTGGTCTCCCAATCATCGGATTTCCTCCACTGGAGTGAACCAGTCTGGATCGAGTACCCGGGAGCTCCCAGAGAGCAGCTCTACACCAATCAGATTCTTCCTTACTATCGAGCTCCTCACATCCTGCTGGGCTTTCCTACCCGCTACATCGATCGGGGCTGGTCCGATGCCATGGAGGCTCTCCCGGGCCTGGAGCATCGGAAACTCCGCCGTGAGGCCTCTGAAAGGGAAGGTAGTGCACTCACCGATGGACTCTTCATGAGCAGTCGCGATGCCAGGAACTTCCGACGCTGGGACGAAGCCTTCATCCGGCCTGGGCTCAGGCCCAAGGACAACTGGGTGTACGGGGACAACTACCAGAACTGGGGAATAGTTGAGACAGCGTCGTCGATCGAGGGTGCACCCAACGAGCTGTCGGTGTACGCGACGGAGAGCTACTGGACCGGCACCAGCAGCCAGCTGCGACGCTACACTCTGCGCGTGGATGGATTTGCTTCGGTGGGGGCTCCCTTGGGGGGAGGCGAGTTCGTCACGAAGCCACTGACTTTCCAGGGACAGAGTCTAGTGATGAATTTTTCGACTTCCGCCGCGGGGGATGTTCGGGTGGAGATTCAGGATCAATCAGGCCGACCGCTCGACGGCTACTTGCTTGCTGACTGCGATCCCATCTTTGGGGACGAGTTGGAGCGAGTGGTTCGATGGAAGGGCGGTAACGAACCTGGCCAACTCGAGGGCCAGCCGATCCGCCTGAGATTCGTGATCCGGGATGCCAACCTCTACGCTTTCCGGTTCAGGTAATGCTTGATTCCTTTTGAGAAAGAAAGGCCACCCGCTCCAAGCCGATGGGTTCGAAGGGATAATCGAATTCGACTCAAGCCTGCTGCCCCTTACCATCGCGGTGGACTCCAGGCGCCGTGCGTCGAGCCGAAGGCTCGAAAGAAGAAAACTTCGGCCTGGCGACCGAAGCTACATTCAGGCGTACCTTCTTCAGGAGCCCAGTCCCTCGCAGGCCGCCGGCTGCTTCGGCTCACGGTAGGCTACGGCGAGTTCGGGCGTCTCGATCAGCTTGTGCCCCTGCTCACGGGATCTCATGACGAAGTCGATCAGTCTGAGGTCAGAAGCGTACGCTCCACCGGGTTGGCCGATTGGCGTGTGATGAAAAAGTCTTCGGCGTAGCGAACCAGGCAGCTGAAGCTGTTGGCGTTGACCGACACATAGTAAGCAAGCGTGGACAACAGATCGGGACGTCCCCTGATCTTGGCAGGCAGGGTGAATCCACCCACCAGACCAGCAGCGCCCAGAACTGCGGCCTTGAAGCCGTCATTGTAGTGGAGCAATATTGCCATCGGGGAAGCTACTCTTTCGGGGGCGTCTCCGGCCTCGCCCTGAGAACACTGGGCCACAGATACTGTACATTTGCAGCAGAGAATCGTGAGAAACATAGGTGTTCCGGACCTCGGTCAACCCAAGGAGCTCTAATCATGAAAATATCCGATCTCAAGACCTACGTCGTAGCGAATCCCCCTCCCCACCACGGAGGGGCCTATTTCGTCTTCTTGAAGCTGACCACCGACGATCAGATTGAGGGCTTCGGCGAAGTCTACGGTGTCCCGTTTCATCCCCATAAGGTCACACAGCTGATCGAGGATGTGGTGGAGCGCTATGTACTCGGCTGCGAGCCCTTCAAGATCGAACGTCTCTGGAGAATTATCTATTCCAGCGGCTACAGTCAACACCCGGACCTGACCCTGGCGGGGGTGCTAAGCGGCATCGAAATGGCCTGTTGGGACATCATTGGTAAATCCCTCAACCAACCCATCTACAACCTCCTCGGGGGCCAGGTTCACGAAAAGCTTCGCTCCTATACCTACCTCTATCCGGAAAGCGACGAGATGACAGAATCCACTCGGGAAGAGCATGTCCTGGGCGTCGCCGACGTCTTCGGTGACGCCGATCTGGGACCGAAGCGAGCCCTCGAATACCTGAAACAGGGCTTTACAGCCCTCAAGTTCGATCCGGTCATGCCTATGTCTGCCTTCGATCCCAGACAGCTTTCTCTGGAGGCACTCGACAATGCCGAGCTGGTAGTCAAGAACATACGAGAAGCTGTCGGCGGGCGCTGTGACCTGATGATAGGGACACATGGTCAGATGACGACGTCCAGCGCGATTCGCCTGGCCAAGAGGTTGGAACGCTTTGATCCACTGTGGCTGGAGGAGCCGGTTCCGCCCGAGAATCGGGAGGAAATGGCCCGGGTCGCCCGCTCCACCAGCATCCCCGTGGCATCTGGGGAGCGCCTCTCCACAAAGTATGAGTTCGCCGAACTCCTACAGAAGCAGGCGGCGGCGATCATCCAGCCGGCGCTGGGACGCGTCGGAGGCATCCTGGAGGCGAAGAAGATTGCGGGCATGGCCGAGGCCCACTATGCGCAACTGGCTCCCCACCTCTACTGCGGACCGATAGAGGCAGCCGCCAACATCCAGATCGCCACCTGCAGTCCCAACTTCCTGATCCAGGAGAGCATTGAGACCTTCGGAGGCTTTCATACCGAGATCGTCAAGGAGCCCATTCAGTGGGAGGACGGGTACATCATCCCTCCCACCAAACCCGGCCTTGGCATCGAGCTCAACGAAACTGTGGCGGCCGAAAACCCTTATGCGGGCCCCATATTCATCGAGATGGAAGACCGGCCTCTTTGAAACGAATCAACTGATGTGCGCCCCCTGTGTCTCAACGTAGACAGAGTAAAGCGACTGGCTGGCGGTCATGAAGAGTCGATTCCGCTTGGTGCCACCGAAGCAGACATTGCCACAAATCTCAGGCAGGAGAATCTGACCGATCCGATCTCCATTGGGCGCGAAGATGTGGACGCCATCGTAGCCCTCGCCCACCCAGCCGGCGCTGGCCCAGACGTTGCCGTCGACATCGGCCCGAATGCCATCCGCGAAACCCGCCTTTCCGTTGAGTTCCATGGAGGTGAATTCGCTTCCGCTTATGAGCCTGCTACCGTCGCTGACATCCCAGACCTTGATGTTCTTGGGCGCCTCGGGATAGTGCGACGCACCTGTGTCCGCAATGTACAGCTTCTTGTAATCGGGTGAGAAGCAGAGTCCGTTAGGTTTGAAGATCTCGTCTGTCACCAGGTCCATCTTGCCGCTTTGGGCATCGATTCGGTAAACTGCTTCCTTGATGTGGAGCTTGCCCTTGTGACCTTCGTAGTTCATCAGGCTGCCGTAGCCGGGATCGGTAAACCAGATGCCCCCATCGTGCGGATGGACTACAGCGTCGTTGGGCGCATTGAGCGGCTTTCCCTGCCACTGGTCGGCAAGCACTGTGACGCTGCCGTCGTGTTCATAGCGGACCACTCGACGGTTTCCGTGCTCGCACGAAATCTGGCGTCCCTGGAAGTCGAAGGAATTCCCATTGCTGTTGCCCGAAGGGTTGCGGAACGTGCTGACGTGGCCATCCTCTTCCAGCCATCGCATCTGGACGTTGTTCGGAATATCGCTCCAAACCAGAAATCGTCCTACCCCATTCCAGGCTGGCCCTTCCGCCCACAGGGTTCCCAGGTGCAGTCTCTGGATCGGTGTATTCCCCAACTTATACTTGGCGAAGCGTTTATCCAAGGTCACGATGTCGGGGTCCGGATAACGCACCGGTGCGGCACCCGGAGCGTAGTCACGCTGACGAGCCGCGATGCCCACCGCGGCGACGGTCGCCGCGATGAAAGACCGGCGTCCCATGTTTCCAGTTGAGGCCGTGCCTGCGGCTCCGTTCCCTGTCCTCGATTCCCTTCTCGAGATCCCCCCCATACCTTCTCCTCCCTTGAGCTATACACACCAGTCGAATTGGACTCGGCCCGCGAGGCGCGGATCGAGACCTCACCAAAGTGACTCTCTGGAACAACCGGTCAAGATTATCACGGAGCTCGACTCCCGGGGTGCGATTTTTCAGAGAGCTCCAGGTCAGTGGCCCCCCAGCGGCACCATTCGGGAACGAAACTTGGAGTCCCGGCTGTGGCGGCGGTCTCCAGGCCGCCGTGTATCGAGCCAAAGGCTCGAAAAGAAGAATAGTTCGGCCTGGAGACCGAACCCACGTCGATCCACCGGAGCCAATTGAAGTTTCAGCTTAGTGCCCCCGAGCGGTGCTGCCCCATTCGAGAAAGAAACTTCCGGCTACTGGGGATTGGTCCGTCACTGCGTGGGGAAGAGTTGTCCGGCTCTCTCCTCGGAACCTGGGCTCATGTTGCTAACGGCTCAAGTCGTTCGCGGCTCTGTCGGACTTGGCTTCGTAACTCTGGTAGTTCACCCATTGGCGGCACCTTCGGAGGACAGGAGACGTGCGACGTTCAGACGTTCGGACGGGCAGGAGTGCCCGTCCTACAAGGGTTACGGCTCGGTCAAATGCTGGCCCTGCACCTTCCTCCCGCCGATGGGCTTCCCACAAGACCTGGGAAGAGAGCAGAACCAGAACCCTTGATTCGAACCGGATTCTTGTCTATCTTTACTAAACTCGGCTGGGTATCTTCAAGCCACAGGATAGGCATGCAGGAGCAGAGATTCACCATTGGACGTGATCGCGGCTGCAACATCCCCATCGCCGACGAATTCTGGCCTACTGGTTTGGCCCTGAGCCAGGACAGACCCCGGGACCGGGTCCCGGACCAACACGAGACGCTTCCGAAGTGGACACTCCAGGAGTCGAACCCCAATTGGCTGGAATCTGGGAGCACATCTGGACCGACGGCAACAATCGCTACGCCTGCCGTGCCCAACTCGATGCCGACGGACAGTACGCCTACCTCTCCAGCTTCATCCAAGTATCGGCAATGAACAGGGAACGATGCTAATCTTGAACGGCACCTTTCGCATTCTCTCGAGTAGCACCGGCCGCACGGATTCGGGTACCTATCGCGTTCTCAGTTCCGACCGCCTGGAGATGTCGTCTACTGTCAACAGGATTACCACCCTCTGGGACCGGGTCCCCCACCAGTCTGCTGAGCCTCAACCGACCCCGGCACCTCTGGTGGTGCAGCATGAGAGCCTCACCGAGCAGGCGGCCGAACACCTCAGAAACCGCCAAGCACGCCTCGCCCGGCCGTTGCTGCAGCAAGCTCTCGAAATCAATCCCGATGACGCACGGGCACACGCCCTGATGGGCTACCTCTCTATCTATTACGATGGTGACATCAACAAGGGAGGCCGGCACTATCGCAAGGCCTACAATCTTGGCGGCACCATCAACTTCAGGCTGCTCCACGACCTGGGAGATGGAATGTTCATCCGAAGTCGTCCAGGGACCCTCGAGGTCTCGAGGGAAAGAGTGCTATTTCGACGTGATGACGGCGTCAGGGTGTTCAACACAAGCCAGTCGAACATTCGTGAAGCAAAGAAGAACTCCAAGCTTACCGGCCTCTTAAAACGGCCGCGCGCCAAGAACTCGTTTCACATCAGGGTTGGCGGAGACAACTTCAACCTGGCTCTCACCACCTCATCCGTCAGGCAGGAGGTGGATCTGATTCTCAGCTTCATGCGAGGTTTCAGATCCAGACGTTTACGGTCCGCCGACCCCATAAAATCGTACCCAAGAGAAGGAGAAGATAGATGGAACTGACCTGGGAACTGCGAGACTACGACCGGGAATTCTTCGACAAGGAACTGGACAGCTTCGTTCCAGACCGGATCTTCGACGCCCACGTTCACCTCTATGAGAGGTGGCATTGGAAAAATCAGACCCCTCTGGAGCCAGGACCCGAGACCGCAAGCCTCGAGATTTTTCAGGACCAGATCCAGTGGATCACTCCAGGCAGGGAGACTCATGCCCTCTGCTTCGGAGGAGGTCTATATGAGGACACCTACCGAGTCTCCAACGAATTCCTCGCAGCCGAGGTGGCGAAGGATCTAGCCTCGAGAGGACAGTTGATCGTGTCTCCTCGCATGGATCCTGAGGAGGTCCGGCAGGAGAGCCGCCGTCTGGGCATGGTAGGCCTCAAGGTCTATCACCTTTTCGCCAACAGGGCCAACACCCAACAGGCCGAAATCGAGGAGTTTCTGGTCGAAGAGCACGTCAGGATCGCGCATGAAGAGGGCTTTACCATCACGCTGCACATGGTCAAGAACCGGGCCCTGGCAGATCCTGGAAACCAGGAACGGATTCGATACTATTGCGAGACCTACCCCAACATCCGACTCATCCTGGCCCACACAGCAAGGGGATTCAACCCCGGCCACACCATAGAGGGAATCGATTCACTCAAGGGATTGCCCAACGTCTGGTTCGATACCTCGGCAGTCACCGAGGCCGGTGGCTTCGAAGCCATCGTCGACACATTTGGGCACCAACGCTTGATTTGGGGATCCGACTATCCGATCAGTAATATGCGCGGCCGCTGCATAGCAATGGGAGACGAATTCCTCTGGATCAGCGAAAACACCCTGGATTGGAAAACCATGTCGGTGACAGAGATAAGACCCTACCTGATAGGTCTGGAATCGCTCCGAGCGCTGAAGCTGGCAGCTCATCGCCTACGCCTTTCAGACCCGCAGATCGAGGATATCTTCTACAACAACTCGGTACAGATGCTTGGTCTTAGCTGAGTCGCTGATCAGTCCGGAAAATACTTTGGCGTTCGCCTGTTCGGCGTTCTGCGGTTTGTGATTTGGCCTTTCTTACTTCGGAGAAGGCAACCGCTGAATGATGAACCGCAGAATATCTAACAGGCGAATTTCGAAGGCTGGAGTGGAAACTTGATTCAGTTTCCTCCTGAGTGAAGCGCGTGGCTAACTGTACGTGATCAGACGAAACGCGGCCTCACTCTGAAGCTTGAAACGGAATCGGCCCTTCCAGCAGGCGTTTCTGCTGGGGGGTTGCCCGGGCCTCGAACCCAACAGCAATTGGAGCCTGACCTTTCCAGCTGCTATGAAAGGACGGAGCATACGAGTAGAACAAGGTGCGGCGCACCTCCGAGCCGCAATTGTGGACGGCGCCGTGCGACAGATCCTCTGAAAAGATGATGGCGTCCCCAGCCCGGCTTGGAATCGGCCTGACCAGGGGATGATCCGGCTCGGGCACCTTGCCTACCAACGGATTCTGAAAGTTACTCTTGTGGCTGCCTGGAATCACAGCAAAGCAACCATCTTCTATATCGACGTCGGTCAGAGTATAGGAGATCTTGACGCTGACGCAGCTAAACGCTCCATTATCGAATGCGTACTCCGAGTAGGGTAACAGCTCGGCATAACCATGATGAAACGCAATCGCTCCACCCGGGTTTCGACGCATAAAGGTCGTTCCATCCAGACGAAACGACTCGCCTATCATTGACTCGACGTAGGTAAAGGCGGGAGCCCAGTCAATCAGATCCTCGAAAGGACTTCCATAGGCGAGAATGTCACAAGTGTAATCCCCGAGTCCCTCGGGCCCGGACGCACCCACCGTGGCATAGGGACTGCCTTTCGTGTAGCGCCGCATCACTCCACGGCCTGAAGCCTCTTCATCGTCCAGGCATTCCATCTCGTCCAAGGCCTCGCTCATGATGCCGATCATCCCCGGCGGGAGAACCTGGTCGAGTACTAGATAGCCTTGAAGATCGAACAGGTATTTTTCTTCTGGTGTCATCTGCTTATCCCCTTCATATCAGCCCAGACCTGAGCTCAGATTATAGCCGGATACTTTCGTGTCGTGCACCCCTGACTGGAGCACAGCTTTAACGACGGAATACCGCTCTGTTATGCTGGAGAGAACGACGAGGACACTTTTTATCGGAAGCCGCACGAGACAAGATGCACGGAAACATACAAACATGCTGAAATCGAACGACTGGCGGCGGCGAGGACCCTGGGACTGTCCGGGACTCCCCCGGCTTCTCCTTCTTCTCGCCCTTGCCACCGCCGAAACCGCAGTCGCCGAGGCACCCAAAGTCCCAGGTTCTGACAGAGATCGACTGCCTCAGATTATCGGCGGTGCTCCTTCCGCACCCCAAAGCTACCCCTGGATGGTGGCCCTTATGGACTCGGAGTTCCTCAGTAACTCGGATCCTTTTCTGGCCCAATACTGTGGAGGCACCTTGATTTCACAGCGCTGGGTGTTGACGACCGCCCACTGTCTGTTCGACCCAAGTTTGACCAATTTACTCGAGCCAAGCCAGATCAAGGTCCTGGTGGGAACAAACGACCTTCTCTCCGGCGAGGGCCAGGTCCTAGATGTCGAGAGAGTAGTTCCGCACCCAAATTTCAGTTCCGATCTGAACACGGTGGAGGCCGACCTTGGCCTCATCGAGCTAGCAACTCCAGCATCCGCTGATCCGATTCCACTCAATCGGCTTGCCGACAACCCTTTGGCCTCAGAAGGCTCTCTAGCCTGGATCACGGGCTGGGGCTCAAGAGCTTTCGACGACGGAACACCCAGTGATTTCCCCCCCGAGCTGCACGAGGCCCAAGTGCCCCTGCTGTCAGTTTCTTCCTGCCAAGAACGTTATCCATCCACCGGTCTGAGTATCCTGGACAGCCACCTATGTGCTGGATTCCCAGAAGGGGGAGTCGACACTTGCATCGCTGACAGTGGGGGTCCGATCTTCCTATCCGACGGCGAAGGAGAATTCCTCCAACTGGGCATCACCAGCGCCGGTGAAGGCTGCGCGGGTACCTTCCCCGGGGTGTACACGCGAATTTCCAGTTATATCCAGTGGATCGACGAGAACACCGCCAGCGATCTCTACTTTGCCCAGTTTGGTGATGGGCAGGGATTCTCGTCCGAGATGG
>Ga0310345_10003252_pt1 | contig 15579 bp, 5 predicted proteins | sample HC15DNA20500_MG_FD_204667 | JGI IMG/M metagenome (GOLD analysis project Ga0310345, IMG submission 204667) | Marine microbial communities from station ALOHA, North Pacific Subtropical Gyre - HC15-DNA-20-500_MG | ecosystem: Environmental > Aquatic > Marine > Oceanic | place: Pacific Ocean: North... | reverse complement strand
TAACTGGGCTTTGCCCTGCACGTTGGAAAGAACCAATTAGACAAGATTTTACAGTAATTCGTGGAATTACTGTTTCAGTAACTAGTCGTCCTGATACTTGTACTTTAATACCACTAATATGTGCTGGTAGGCTAGTTTTATGTAGACTAGGGTTTGTTAGAATAGCTTCTTGGAAATCCATGAAAGTATTACTTGGTGCATTGTGGGCAAGGTATTGACTTAGAATATCACTATTTAGATATGGATAATATAGTCGAGTAGCAATTACACTAACTTCTTTTTGATGTAGTTGAGCAAGTGTAGTACTTAGTTCTGAAAAGTTTTTTCGAAATGAATCTACTCCATTAGTAGATGAAGCTTTACTATTACCAAAAGCACTATCACTATTAGAAGCAGTATAGTAGAAGAATTGAATAGTAACTTTACTATTAGTATGACTAAAGTTTGGTTTACTAATAAAGAAAGAAGAAGTAGAAGTAGTACCTGTAGTATTTACATTAGTAACTGAAGTTCCACTATTTTTCTTTGCTGTTGTGTTGTTGTTTAGTGTTCCAAAGTAAGCATTAATGATACAAATTGCGCTATTATTTAGTGAAGTATTTCCAGATAGAGTTGAACCTAGTCCTGGAGATTGTTTACTAAATGAATAACCACCAAAATTGTTCATTTGCATTTGTGGCTGTTGTAGACGACCACTACTTTTTAGATATACACTAGGAATTGTTGGCATAATAATGTTCATTTATATTGTAAAAAAAGAGGGTAAAGAAATGCTATGTATAAAATGATTCTATTTTAATTAATATTTCACTTTATAAGCCCAACATTTATCTAAAAAAGAAAATAGTACATTTATTTACTAGATAAACGGGTACAATAACCAGAAAGGAAGAAGTATTTAATTTTGTTTGTTTGTTTCTTTATTTAGTTATATTATATAATTAATTTTAATTAGAATGATTAGCGTCATTGGTTTTTCTTTTAAAAAAACATCAATAGCTAGGCTATTTGATTAGCCAAAAAGAAAATAGGATTTTATGGCCTATAAATAGTATGAAACTATACTGTTAAACTAAGAAAATAAGGCACTAGAAAGAATCGAACTTTCGTTAAACGTATTAACAGTACGCCACATTACCACTATGTTATAGTACCTACATTATATATATATAGTAACGGATAGCACTAGGTTACAAAAATTTTGTAAGGCTATACTAAAATATCCTTTTGTGTAAAGTATAGATTAAGCTAAGTAATGTCAATTAAATAATAATATATAACTACAGATATATTTAAGAGAAATCAGACTGCTGAGACTTGAACTCAGTACTATCACTCCCAAAGTGATCGCCCTGAACCATTAGGCCATCAATCTGTTTACAGTTAATTTTTACATTATCGCAGAAATAATATATATATATATTACTAACTGTAAATATGAATTATACCGCGCCAATAAAAATCGAAGATTTTTATAGGCGCCTGAATTTAAATTACTAATGATTATGTAAAAAAAAATAAAAATCTATTACAACATTTTTATTATCATGTTAGCTGGCGTCAATAAAAATTGGAGATTTTATAGGCGGCGCCTGATAATATAAATTAGCATTACTATACATATAAGATTTGTGTGAGTAGACACAAATAAATAACAGGATTAGAGGACTATAGAATAGTAGACAATGTTTTACGATTAAGTAAATCAATAAATTAGTAGTGCTAAACTGAATATATTACTATACTTACATTTGCACCCTATTAATTAAGAAGTAGTCTTCTTCTTATTTCTTGTAATCTAATAAGGTGTGCTTCGTGCTTAAGATGCTTTCAGCGCTTATCTGTCATGATTGTGGCTACCCTACGGTGCTATATCTAGAAGACGTAACAATAGGTACACCATGGAATCATCCCCAGCGGTCCTTTCGTACTAACCGGAGGTCCTTAATCGATTACTTTTTCCTTCAGAAGATAGGGACCATACTGACTCACGTCGTATTGAACCCAACTCGCGTACCTCTTTAATCAGCGAACAGCTGAACCCTTCCAAGCTACTGCACCTGGAGGATGAGATGAGTCGACATCGAGGTGTCAAACCGTTTGGACAATATGAACTCTCGCAAACGATAAACCTGTTATCCCTAGCGTAACTTTTATTTCTTGAGCGATGACCATTCCATTATGAATCACCGGATCACTATATCCTACTTGCGTATCTGATCGACCTATCAGTCTTTCAGTCAAGCATGCTTATACTATTACGCTTTAATAAACTTTACATAGTTCATTGGTTTCTGACCAATATATGCATACCTTTGAAGGCCTCTGATACTTTATTAGAGGCTACCGTCCCAGTCAAACTGACCACCTGATATTTTCCCAATTAATTATGTACATACTACCAATAGATGAATTCTCATTTAAAGTTAATAAATACTAATTAAAGTATAATACAACCTAAATGATAGTACAGAACATCTTACTAAAATTACCAATCCGAAGATCCGTAAGGTACTAACTTACATACTAATTTTAGTAGGAGTAAGCTTATGATTAATGGTAAAGGTAAGTTTCTTCTTTAGACTAGTCAAGGTATTTCACTAATGTAGAAAATATCTACTCCCTTGTATACTACACCTAGCTATAGAAGAAACAATATCAAGTTACAGTAAAGCTGCATAGGGTCTTCCCGTCTAACTGAAGGTAAACCGCATCTGCACGGCTAATTCAATTTCACTGAGATGCTTGTGGAGACAGCAGGGCCACGTTACCTCATTCATGCAGGACCACATTTAATGGCCAAGGAATTTCGCTACTTTCAGATCCTTATAGTTAAGACCGCCATTCACCATGGCATCAGTTAGTGACACTGTTTATTATAACTTGTTAGAAATAATAAAAAGATCACCTTCTTTACACGACATGGCATTGGGCAGAGTTCACAACTTATACAAGTACTATTCGTCTTAGCAAGTTGCTGTGTTTTTGGTAAACAGTCGCAGCCCTCGATTTTGTGACACTCAGAATAGAAATACTATTCTGGTTACCCTTATCGTCTAACTTACGGGCACAATTTGCCGAGTTCCTTCACAAGCATTATCTCTACGCCTTAGTATTCTCTACCTACGAACCTGTGTCGGTTTAGGGTACGGATTCACTATATATAGTGGCACTTATTTTTCTTGATCTATTAAATAGATAATTCAGTGTAATTCTAGTAGTTCTCATCAGATATAGACATTCGCCTATAACCCTTAGAGTCCGCATAACTCATGGCAGATTAACTTCTCCATGAAACCCTCTCGTATTCGGCGAGGAGTGTTTTAACTCCTTTCTACGTTACTCATGTCAGCATTTTCTCTTCAGTACTGTCCAGTAAATGAAACATTTACCTTCAATCAGATACTGAGTGTTCTGCTACCCTTACTTATAATAAAAAGAATTATTATTATAAATAGTCACGGTGTAGGTATATTGTCTAAGACCCGTTAATTTTCGACGCTTCTCTCCTCTAGTTAGACCACTGAGTTGTTACACTATCATTAAAAGATGGCTACCTCCAAGCCTACTTCATGGTTGTATTAGGAGTTAAACTTTCTTATATTCACTTAACAATATTTTGGGACCTTAACACGTGCTCTGGGCTGTTTCCCTTTTGTCTATCCACCTTATCATGAATAGACTGTGCCCTTATCATTCACTATTATCCTTCCGAGGTTAACCATCAATGGTAGAGTTGTGAGACCCCCCAATTTAACATAGTGATGTAAACATCTGGCTAATGTATGATGATCAGTGCTGTACATATAAAAGTGTAAATAAAGGCCCTACCTAAATAGGTTTCGCAGAATACCAGCTATCATCCAAATTAGATTGGCCTTTCACCCCTTACCACAACTCATCAGAGAATTTTGCAACATTCACCTGTTCGGCCCTTTTTTAGCCTGGTCATGGTAAGATCATTTGGCTTCGGGTCTAATTCATAAAACTATTTTTGATCCACTTATTACAGTCGCTTTCGCTTAGATTATTCATCTTGCTCTATAAATTAACTCGCTGACCCATTATGCAAAAGGTACGTTGTCATTTTTTACTAAAAACTCCAACTGCTTATAGGATCACTAGTTCAGGTTCTATTTCACTAGTCATCTACTTACTTTTCACCTTTCACTCACGTTACTCTCCACTATCGCTAGATATGTTATACTTAGCCTTGGAGGATGGTACCCCCTTATTCATACAAGGCTGACGTCCTCATATTACTTATTAACATTCTTACTTTCATCACATACAGGACTTTCACCTTCTATGGGATTAAAATAATAAAAATTATTTTAATGTCTACTTATTCCAAAGTACTATGCGTGTTAGTAAAAATTTTGGCTATTCTGGTTTCACTCACCATTACTCCCAGAGTCTCTTTTGATTTCCTTTCCTATTGGTACTGTAATGTTTTACTTCCCAACGTTCTATACTATTCGGTTTACCTTAGGATTGTATAAATATTCTGATTGTATCTATACTTTTAGTATTATACTTCCTTTTCAACATATCTGCTAGGCATCCCTAATAATCCCTTTAATTACTTAACCGTACACTCAACATTGTCATCGATACCTATATTAATTACTTATTACAACTTACAAAAAAAAATATCCTATTATATACACCCGCCCCAATAAAAATCGAAGATTTTTATAGGAGGGCATACACTACATCATGCACCAGTCATACACTACAATGTGTACCGGTGATACACTACTGTTTTATATACTATTTTATTATACACGTTACAAGATATATACATATTTATATATTATACCTGCCCGGCTTCGCCGGGCCGATATAAATAGCATTATATAGGATGATCCTATAAGGACGATAGTATTTATTATACTGTCAGATATTCGTATAATTGGCTATACATTCAAGTTATATATACAGTTTTCAGAAAATCTTCGATTTTATTGGAACTCTTAATTTACTCTGCGAAGCAGCCACTATAAAAGGAATAACCTAGCGGTGGTACTATATTAATTATTGTAAAAGTGAATTACGCTGTTTTTATAAAAAAGCAGTTTATTAGCACATCTTACATGTTAAATCTATTTGTGTGCTAACCATTCTAAAATTTTTGATTTAGTAGGCGGTATTAGCTATTAATATAAATCTATTATATTTATTATTATATGGGATATTCTTAATGGTAGGAGCAAAGTGCGATCTACAAGACCTTTTCTTTGAAAAGATAGTTTTTATAAAAGGAGCGCTTCGGGCCTTTTTATTTGACTATTATTTATTTTCTAATACGGTCCTATTTTTTATTTATTCTTTTTATTATGAACAATTTTCTACTTGATTTTCTAGCACTGGGTGCAATTCTTTCTGGAATTCTAGTTATTACATCTAAAAATCCAGTTATTTCTGTACTATTTCTAATTTCTGTTTTTGTTAATGTAGCAGGTTACCTTGTACTACTAGGAGTTGGATTTATTGGTATCTCTTACCTAATTGTTTATGTTGGAGCTATTGCTATTCTATTCCTATTTGTTGTTATGATGCTTAATCTACAACTAACAGAACTAAGTGCAGTTGGTACAGAATATACACAAAATCTACCACTAGGTACAATTATTGGAAGTCTATTCCTATTTGAACTAGTATCTATTGTACCGGCATTCGCTACTGGATCAGAAAACGGTACATTTAATATTAGCTCAGTAACTAATGTTCTACCTCAAGCTGAGCTAGGTATCCTTAATTGGTTTAATTCTGTATTCCTAGGTGTTGAATCAGCACAATATAGTCCACTTACAAATAGTGATGTACATTCAACATTTAATACTGCTTTCGGTGCTGCTGATACACAATTCGCTAGTTTCCTACAAATTCAAAGTATTGGTTATAGCATTTATACTACTGGAGCACTATGGCTTATTGTTGCAAGTGTTATTCTTCTTCTTGCAATGGTAGGACCAATTACACTTTCAATGAACAAAACTCCTGTTAATTAATATTTTTCCCCCCGCGCCAATAAAAATTGAAGATTTTTATAGGCGCCATCTACCCTTCTAAAAAATTACCCTGAAATTTTAGGAAATGAAAGGGACCCTGCCTACTAAATTTGCCTATCGGCGGTAAAATACACAAACTTATATAAGTATAAATTTTATAGACTTGTATTCTTTTTATGTGTCTAAAAATATTTTACTGGGCGTAGCCCGCCACTATAAAATTTACTATTTTTATTATAGCCTTACTAATTCATTTTCTTACTTTATAATTCTATTTATTTTTTATATCGGCCAATAAAATTTCTATGAAATTTTATTGGCCGGGCAGGTAGAATAAATAATAATAGATTTAAAAATAGATACTAAAATAAAACTATTAGTACAACGCCCTATAAAATCGAAGATTTTATTGGGCACTCTATAAAATCATTGATTTATAATAGATAGTAAAAAGAAATTAGTATTGTACATATAAAGATTTTATGTACAAGCGGATTATAAAATCAATTTATTGAAATAGTTTCCCTTTACAGGTAAAAATTAAAATATTCTTTTTCTTTAATTATCTTAATTGTTATTCTTAAATAACGATGATTAATATAGGAAAGGATGAATTTCCTTTTATTTTTACGTGCTGCTTTCTCTTTTTATATTGATTCTTTTTCTTTTCATAAGTAATCAATATAAAAGTACCACTTTATATACTATAGTTGAATATTATCAAATTTCAATATTATAAAGTTATTCAAAAAAAAGGACTATTTAACATAGTTGGCAAAACCGCCTATAAAAATAGACGATTTTATAGCCTTTTTAGAATACTATTTTCTTACTATAATTATTTTCAGTTACTTAGTAAAGATGTAGGGTTAGCAAAGCTATATAATCAATTAAATTAAATAATGTTTAACCTATTTCCGCTATTCAGCGCTACTACAGCAATTTTTAATGATGCACCACAACCTTGGCAAGTAGGATTCCAAGATGGAGCATCACCAACACAAGAAGGAATTACAGAACTACACGATTCAATTTTCTTCTACCTAGTAGTTATTTGTTTTGGAGTACTATGGGTACTATCATCAGTTATTGTTAACTTTAATAGTAATAAATCACAACTAGTATACAAATACGCTAACCACGGAACTCTAATCGAGCTAATCTGGACAATTACACCAGCTCTAGTACTAATTGCTATTGCTTTCCCTAGTTTCAAACTACTTTACCTTATGGATGAGGTAATTAGTCCTTCTATGACAGTTAAAGTAGCAGGACACCAATGGTACTGGTCATACGAGTACTCAGATTTCATTAATGAAGATGGAGAGTCAATTGAATTTGATTCATACATGGTTCCTGAAACAGATCTAGAAGACGGACAACTACGACTACTAGATGTAGATAACCGAGTAGTAGTACCAATCGATACACATATTCGATTTATCGTAACAGGAGCAGACGTTATCCACGATTTTGCTGTACCAGCTCTAGGACTGAAAATTGATGCAGTGCCTGGTCGGCTGAACCAAACATCAGTGCTTATTGAACGAGAAGGAGTATTCTACGGACAGTGTTCAGAAATTTGTGGAGTATACCATGGATTTATGCCAATCGCAGTTGAAGCTGTAACACCAGAGAAATACCTTGCATGGATCGATAGCCAAGCTTAATTTTTCCCCCCCTTATTGCACTAACTATTTTTACTTCAATATGATTTATACATATCTTTCTCGTTAGGCCTACACTTTACTATAATTTATAAGAAAGAATGATTCGAACAACAAAGTAATATAAATAAAGAAAAATATATAAAGTAGTAATTTTATCTCTTACCACCTAATAAAATCGTATATTTTATTAGGTGGTTAACTACTACTTTTTGCCTACTATAGGCAAAATAGAAGGCGTAATTTATAAGACCTACTAATAAAGCTGCAGTTTATAAATTAAATGGACTAATTAGCTTGAAACTAGTTATACTCCTACGATCTAAAAAATCAATGATTTTTTTGGGCTTTACTGAAAAAGTATCTTTTTCTATATTTTATTCAATATATAGGAAAGAAAAAATTTTTCTTTTTTGATTTAACCCTGTCTATACTTACTACTTTCATTAAAAATAAGTTTAATTGTTGTTATCTATTTATGTATATAATAATATATATATATAGCTATTTTTAAGCCTCAAAAATATTTCATTTTATAGGGCAGTAACTAAGTATAGACTTATTAACGTGCGTATTTACTTGTTATAATCTATAAACTTGATTATAATAAGTATAAAGTAGTAACGCAGTACAATTTTAATTTAAAAAATGTCTTCAATTCTATATAATCTACTAGAGATTCTGGTAGTACTAGTTCCTATTCTTCTAAGTGTTGCTTTCATGACAACAATTGAACGAAAAGTTATGGGATCAATGCAACGACGAGTTGGACCTAATGTAGTTGGTTACTATGCCCTACTACAACCATTTGCTGATGCTCTAAAACTAGTAGTTAAAGAGCAAGTAATTCCATCACAAGCTACAAAGAGTCTATTCTTCCTAGCTCCTATGGTAACACTAATTTTTAGTCTACTAGGTTGGGGTGTTATTCCTCTAGGACCTGGTCTGGCTCTTAGTGATTTCTCACTAGGTATTCTTTATTCACTAGCTCTATCAAGTATTGGTGTATATGGTATCCTATTTGCTGGATGGTCAGCTAATTCTAAATATGCTTTCCTAGGTTCTCTACGATCAACAGCACAAATGATTAGTTACGAGCTAATTTATAGTGCTGCTGTACTAGCTGTAATCCTACTTTGTGGTACATTCAATATTACAGAAATTATTGAAGCTCAACAAAGTGTATGGTATATCGTACCTCTACTACCTATCTTTATTCTATTCTTCATTTCAGCACTTGCTGAAACAAACCGTACACCATTCGATCTTCCAGAAGCTGAATCAGAGCTAGTTGCTGGTTTCATGACAGAGCACTCAGGTATGATCTTTGTATTCTTCTTCCTAGCCGAGTATGGAAGTATCGTTCTAATGTCTACTTTCACAGCAATTCTATTCCTTGGAGGATATAATATGTCACCTCAAGTACTATTTGCTGAAGATTCATTCATTAACCTACAAAGTATTGCTCTAGCTCTAAAAGCAGTACTAATTATGTTCCTATTTGTATGGATTCGGGCTACACTACCTCGAATGCGGTACGATGGGCTTATGACATTCTGTTGGACAGGTATGCTTCCTGTAGCTATCGCTCTACTAATCCTAGTGCCTAGTCTACTTATTGCATTTGATATTAGTCCATACTAATGAATAATTAATCTATAAATACCGTATACTTAATAGATAGTAAACAATGATATCTCCCCCTTCTTGGTAGCGCAATCCTTTGAAGGTGTGTGTTTCTATGTTGTTTACAAAAATTATATAGGTTAATAAAGGAATACAAAATATTTTCATATTATAGAGGGGGCATAGTATAGTTGGTTAGTATACTTCCTTTGCAAGGATGGGAGACAGGTTCGAGTCCTGTTGCCTCCATAAAAAGATTTTTTATATTATTTAGATTTATTTTATTTTACCTTATGGCGACCCGTAAAATAGAATGTTTTGTATAACAACTAAAAATCTTTGATTTTATAGACGCTATATATAATAAAAAAATCTTTTTTTATTCTAGTAATACATTAATACGTAAAATAGATAAGCCTCAATAGCTTAGATGGTAGAGCATAGAACTGAAGCTTCTAACGGATTGGTTCGATTCCAGTTTGAGGCATTTTATTTTTGCCTTACGGCGGTAGCTATTTAAAAATAGCCTATAAAATAGACTTTCATTTTTAAGATTTTTTATAAAAAATGAATTATGTATTAATATATCTTAGTTATAAATTTTTTTAGATAGATTTGTATTTTTATTACATTTTTAATATATTTACATGATAACCAACGATATAAGCAGACTGTTTATATATAGGTATAACAATAATGAAAAAGCTTTGTTCTCTATGTAAACAATGCAGATATGCTCTATTGGTTGGGGCGGTGCTCTGTAAAAGCATTGGCTGTATGCCGTGGTGAGTTCGAATCTCACATCTGTAATTTAATTAAAAAATAAACAGGCCATAGCTGTTTATAACATATCAAATAAAATACTTATTTATTATATGACGCTAATAAAACAGCTAGAATATTTATTACTACTACTAATTTTACCCTCTTTTATTTATAACTTAACTCTTATAGTCTCCCGGTTCTCCGATTATAAAATCGTAGATTTTATCAGGAACAGGAAAAAGGAAATAAATACGCCGTGTTTCTCCAGTTTCCCGAAGGGGGGCCTAAAAAAAAGAGAAAATTAAATTTATTTAGTGATCCTAGCATAAATCTACGATTTTACTTATAAACGGCCATTTGTAAATGGCTAGTACTATAAAAATAAAATTATTGCCATTCAAAAATCGAAGATTTTAGTAGGCGTATTTACACGCAATCTTTTTGTAATAAAAAAGACCTCTTCGATTTTAGTAGCGGCGTAGCCACTACTTTTAATAAGATCGGACGCGGGGAGATTCGAACTCCCGGTTCTCGGGTGAGAACTCCTAGACTCAAGCCAGGTACATTAAACCACTCTGTCACACGTCCATTCTATACCCATAAAATTGAAGAGCGCCAATAAAAATCGAAGATTTTTGTAGGCGCGGTCTGTTTTAACTAAAACTAGTAACTATTTTTATAATAAAACGGTACTTTTTTATAGGCGCGGTAAAAAGAAGATATATTGAAATTAAATGTTTAGTTATTTCACTATGACATAAAAATATATCTCCTATATATAATTACTTGTATAGGAATCGGTAAGCGTAATTAAAAAAAGTATTATAAACCCTTATAATTTGTAGGTATTTATTAAGCGACTTTTTTATTCTAATTTTCTTGCCTTATTAAGCAATCCAATTTTTATTATCTACTAATATAATAAAATCAATACCAGCTATTATATAGCAAAATTTCCGCTGAAGACATATAGAGGCGTTACTACCTTTATGGTTTACGGTTCATACCACGCCAATTCATTTACAATAAAAGATGTTATAAAAAGATTCTATTATTTTATAGTATTTATTTTAGCATCTAGCACATGAATTTATAAAAGCCCGCCCTATTTTCCGAAGGAACAATAATTTTAAAGTGTGCTAGCCTAACCTATAAAGATCGTAGATTTTTATAGTCTTTTACTATATAGTTATATAGTAAGGGTATAAGCGCATGCTTTAAATTATTAAAAATCTTTAAGCTTTTCAATTTCTATATGTACTTTTTTCTAATTTTACTATTTTATAAGTAGTTTTCATTTTAACTAGTTACATAGTTACTACTAAAAAATATTGCCATTCTAAAATCTTTGATTTTAGTAGGTTACGGCGTGCCATCTTGTAATTTTATAAGGCGCTAGTAAATATATAATAGGAAGTTTTAATTTAATTATTTACTTATATAATCATTTATAAGACCTTTTATAGATGTTATATATATATATATATATATTATATAGTAATTAAATAGGTATGTTATTGATGTATGAAAAAAGAAATCTTTTAATATAGATATAGTAATCATTCATTTAATATGATATACATATCTATAGTACTAATTTTTATTTTTATTTTATTAATTAGTACAGTAAACAAATAAACATCCTTTTTAACAGCCCGGCGGAGTCGGGTAAATAACACTAAATAACAATGAACACACAAAACACAACACTATCACGAACACAGTTTCAATTTCAGCCATTCCATCTAGTTACACCTAGTCCATGGCCACTACTAACATCATTTGCACTTCTAATCCTAACTTCAGCTGCTGTAATGTACTTCAACGGTTATGCTAACCCTCTAGGAGGTTCAGGAGCTCTACTAGTTGGAGTTGGACTAGCAACAACAGTTGCTGCTATGGCACTATGGTTCCGAGATGTAGTAGCAGAAGGAACATTCCTTGGAGACCATACAATCCTAGTACAAAAAGGAATTACTATGGGTGTAGCCCTATTTATTATCTCAGAGGTATTCTTCTTTGTATCAGTATTCTGGGCATTCTTCCACTCAAGTCTATCACCTACAGTTGAACTAGGAGCTCAATGGCCACCAGTTGGTATTGCAACAATTAATCCATTTGAACTACCACTACTAAATACTATTCTACTACTTTCTTCAGGAGCTACAGTTACATATGCACACCACTCTGTAATTGAAGGTAACCGACGAGGAGCTATCCTAGGAACACTAATGACACTAGTATTTGCTGTTCTATTTACAATCTGTCAAGGTATCGAGTATGTTAATGCTGGATTTACTATTGCAGATGGAGTATTTGGATCAACATTCTTCTTCTCAACAGGATTCCACGGAATTCACGTTATTATTGGAACTCTTTTCATTGCTGTTGCTTTCTTCCGAATGCTTAGCTACCATCTAACAGACCACCACCACCTAGGATTTGAAGCATCAATCCTATACTGGCACTTTGTTGATGTTGTTTGGCTATTCCTATTCATCTCAGTTTACTGGTGGGGAAGCTAATATAAATATTATATATCCCCTTTTATACTTTCTTTTTGCTGCCTGATCTATAAAATTTGGGTAAAAAATAGCAGCCTTACTATAAAAATATTTTTGTAGTAGAAGATAGAACCTTCGGCGTGCTAGATATTACCATTATATAAGAATAGTAAAACCCGCAAATTGTCCTTAATTCAACGGTTAGAATGTGTTTCCGATAAAGACATTATAGAGGTTCGATTCCTCTAGGACAAATTACATATTAATTATAATGACTGATAATATAATACTTAAATTAATCATATAAAAAAGAAAAGCCCTTACAAAGGATTAAACATTTTATAGCCCTGAAGGTTTTATTGAATTTATTGGTTTATATAGGTGTTGAAATAATTGAATCTATAAAAATATATATATTTCGTAGAAATAGTAATATACCTTAGAGGTTTCTATAAGATCTTTATAGACGCGGTATATTTACAGAACAGCATGAATACAAATTCATGAATAATTATTGAAGTGTTCTACTTCTTTATCTATTATAAATATTTACTTTATTTTATCTATCATAAAATAGCCTAAATAAGATTGAATAATTAAAAAAGAATTGTTCTAACGCTAAATAAAATATTTTTCTGCGTATAATAGATAAAATCCTTATCATAATATAAATAAAATAGATATATAAAATATATACTTAAAATGAATCTTTCTAATTATATTTAATGAAAGGGTAAAAAATTAAGAAAATAGTTAATGCGACTACTTAAATCACATCCTATTCTAGGTCTAGCTAATAGTTACCTAGTTGATAGTCCACAACCTTCAAATCTTTCTTACATGTGGAACTTTGGATCACTACTAGGAGCTTGTCTTGGTATCCAAATTCTTACAGGAGTATTTCTAGCTATGCATTATACACCTTCAGTTGATCTAGCATTTATTAGTGTTGAACACATTATGCGAGATGTTAACTACGGATGGCTAATTCGATACCTACACGCTAATACTGCCTCATTCTTCTTTATCTTTGTATACCTTCACATTGGACGAGGACTATACTATGGATCATACAAATCACCACGAACACTACTATGGTCAATTGGAGTAATTATTCTGGTTCTAATGATGGCTATTGCCTTCCTTGGTTTTAATGGCCAAAAATGGATGTGTTCTTATAATGTCGACATAACTACTATTCAATATCTTTCTATTCCTGCTCTTATAACTCCCAGTACACGTCTTCAGAATATTCTAGATAAACAGAATATTAAACCTATTCTTCTATTTGAAGATCTTACTAATCCTACTGTCAAAAAAACAGCTTATCGATCTCTTAAACCTTTTTCAGGTATTTATATGGTTGTAAACCTAGTTACTGGTCAATACTATATCGGAAGTGCTGTTACAGGTAATCTATATATGCGTTTCCACAAGCATCTATTTTCTCTTGCAGCTGGGCGAAGCCCTGATAAACGAGTGGCTAATGCTGTTAATAAATATGGACTATCTGAATTTGCATTTCTAGTACTAGAAATTGTTCCTCAAGAAGATAATACAGATAGTACTCTACTTCTTAATCGAGAAGATTATTATCTAGAGACTTTTAAACCGGAATATAATATTTCATCTCTTGCTAGTAATAGTATTGGATGGAAACATTCTGAAGAATCTCTAGTAAAGATGCGTGAGAATTATTCTGAAGAACGGCGACAACAAGTTGCAAATATTAACAAAGGAAAGACACTTTCTGAAGAGACACGTGAACTTATTCGTAAAGCAGCACAACTTCGAGAGCCTATGTCTATGGAATCCCGACTTAAATGTGCTGTAAATGTGCGACCTGTTACAATTACAAACCTAGATGGTTCTAATCCTATTCATTTTGTAAGTATTAAAGAAGCAAGTATTGCTATTTCATGTAATGAGAAAACAATTCGACGTGCTCTAAGTGGAAATGGAGTTATTAAAAAGAATTATATTGTTAAAGCAACAAAGAATATTATTGAATAATAAGTTATATAGATATACTGCAAGGTTTTATATAAGAATACATTTATAGTCCTATTGTTTTCCCCTTTTAAATCTGTATAGAGAATAGGGTTAATAACAATAGAATACCTCGACGGGGGTATTGGAGATTTTATAATCTCTGGCAATGCGAGTGAAAACGGTCAACGGAAGTTATCACCTTTCAAGACCGTCGGTTGTATACACGATCGCTACAGACTGGGTCACTTGTGGGTGCCTGAAATGGTGCCTAATGTACAGTCGGACATCTAAAGTAGAAACTCAACTACTTTTCAAGGCCTAAAATGATATAGATAATAGTAATATGATTATTTATTGATTAGGTACAACTACTATTTACTGTGATATAAGATAGTAAATAGATAGAGATGTTGTATGTTCTGCCATACGGACAAATGAGTCTATGGGGAGCTACAGTTATTACTAACCTTCTAAGTGCTATCCCATGGATTGGTCAAGATTTCGTTGAATTTGTTTGGGGAGGATTCTCAGTTAATAATGCTACACTAAACCGATTCTTCTCACTACATTACCTTCTACCATTCGTACTATCTGCTCTAGTAGCTATGCACCTACTAGCTCTACACGAGCACGGAAGTAGTAACCCACTAGGAGTTTCAGGTAATACAGATCGACTACCATTCCACCCTTACTTTACATTTAAAGATCTAGTTACTATCTTTGTATTCCTACTAACTCTATCTCTATTTGTATTCTACATGCCAAATGCACTAGGACACTCAGATAACTATATCCCAGCTAACCCTATGCAAACACCAGCATCAATTGTGCCAGAGTGGTACCTACTACCATTCTATGCTATTCTACGATCAATTCCTAACAAACTACTAGGAGTTATCGCTATGTTTATGTCACTTCTAATTCTTCTAGTAATGCCAGTTCTAGATACATCACGAATTCGAGGTAGTCAATTCCGACCACTAATGCGATTCTCATTCTGGACATTTGTTG
>Ga0310345_10003251_pt1 | contig 15589 bp, 10 predicted proteins | sample HC15DNA20500_MG_FD_204667 | JGI IMG/M metagenome (GOLD analysis project Ga0310345, IMG submission 204667) | Marine microbial communities from station ALOHA, North Pacific Subtropical Gyre - HC15-DNA-20-500_MG | ecosystem: Environmental > Aquatic > Marine > Oceanic | place: Pacific Ocean: North... | reverse complement strand
TAAGGCTATCAAATCAGGTGAGATCAGAGACACTTGGGTTGACAACGTCACGGGAGAAGAAGTCAATCATGGCCTGCGAATCGAGACCGTGATGAATGCCAAGTACCAACGAGGCAGACAATCAGTGTACCAATACCTCAGGATGACTTCGATTGTCAATCCTCACGCCACAATCACACTCACAGTCCGAGACAAAGATGGTGGAATCATTGAGGAGGGGCATTGGGAGAGGACCACCGACACACTGCCTAGAGTGGTTAAGGAAATCAAGCCGCATCCACATGGAATACATCTCGGAACTCTGCAGAGAATGCTACGCGAAGCTGAAGAGAGGAAAATGACCTCGTTCCTGAGGCATAACTTCTCAGGCATCAGCATGAGGGCGGCCAGAGAAATACTCGGGAAGGCGGGGTTGGATGAGAGTAGGCAGCCGCGTCGAATCAGGACTGAGGAAGCACAACACATAGTGGATTCATTTCAGAAAGTGAAGGTCCTCAATCCACCCACTGATTGTCTGTCGCCTATCGAGGATCTCCTAATCAAGAAGGGTCTGTCCAAGGCGATCGATTCTCGCTTCGCATCCACCGTCACAAGAGAGCCTCAGGTCACACAGGGGAATCCATTCCAAGTCGAGGTCGGTTTGGTGTTTGGTGGTGACCTCAACTCCGACAGCCCAATTGAGATTCTCAGATTCGCCAATCGAGTTCCTCTGATGTACCAGCAAGGCGGATGCCTTCTGACTAAAGCGTTGGAATCAGTAGATTGGAAAAGATATGGTTTGGAACAGCCCGGCGGTCGCGGAATCCCCAAGGGTCCCGCCGCGGTACTCGTTCACCTCGCTTCGACCAATGTGCAATTCACTAGCGAGGCAAAGGAAGCCGTGGCAGTTAACGAGGAGGTCTTGGAAGAGATCAGGAGAGCCCTGCTAGAGGTTGGGCGTGGATTGAAGAATCATCTGAAGAAGAGTTCGCAACGTAAGAAGGCGCAGGAGAAGTTTGAGTTGATCAACGTCATACTTCCAGAGATATCCAAAAAATCCTCTCAACTCCTTAACAGGGAAGAGCCCGATCTCGCTCCCGTCATCACCCAGATAATGAACGCTGTTTTCTGCGAGGAGGAGCTCGGTTGGGACAAAGAACGAAAGCTTGCCACTTGTGAGATAACCGTGTTCAACTACACAGCTAGGGCCCGTGCATACACTATTCTAGCCAAGTGGCCTGAAAGTGATTCTGTTGCTATGGAGGAAAATCCGATGGGAGGCAGGAAGGAGGCCTATGGGTTGTGGGCCTGGAGGCTCGATACGCTGAATCCAGGCGCTTCGGCCACCATCTCATTCTCGCTCTCAGGACTCGGTAGGGGTGATTGGGGCGATACTGACATCTTCTTCCGTGGCAATGGAGACATCATAGGAGCCACCAAGATCGACGAGAAGTTGCTCGGAGAGATGCGGAAGAAGGAGGCGTTGGATGCTGCGGTAGAAGAGGCTAGGAGTAGCGAGGACATTGTGATGGTGGGTCTGGCCGAGAGGGCGGAGAATCCATCCGAGGAGACCGTCGAAACTGACTGGGGATCTATAGTTCCCGAATCGGGGGTGGATGAATGAGCAACGGTAGGAGGAAGTCCAAGGAGGAGGTAATCGAGGCACTCCACAATGTGGCCTCTGAAATGCATGACAAGATGTCGAAGGGTATCCCCCCTACCATGACGCTGCCCGTGCGCTCGAAGAGCAACATAGGCTTCGACCAGAGGCTGGGGGTCTACAAGTACGGCAAGAAGAGGACGGTTCGAGACGCTACAAGCCTCGGTTCCGCGAGGCAGTTGCTGCGCTCGCTACACGTCACCGAGTTCATCGAGGAGATGATCAACAGCGGCAAGTCCTCAACCCTCAGGGAGATGTACTACATCTCCGAGGCGTGGGGTAATGGTAAGTTCCACTCGCAGAACGAGAGCAACAACCTCGCCGAGGACCTTGAGATAGTCACCAAGTGCCTGCGCGAGGATTTCCGACTCAGGCCTGAGGAGGACGGGGCCAGAATCATCGGAAATGTGACTTTCGAGGAGCGCAACCGACGCGGCGATTGGATGAGGATAAACTGCCGCGACGACGTGGGCGACTCGGGTTACGGTGTCCCATACAACGTAGAGTCTGAGAAGCTCAGACTCATCGAGGAGGATGTCGATTTCATCATGGCGATAGAGACTGGGGGAATGTTCGACAGGCTAGTGGAGAATGGTTTCGACGAGGAGGCTCGTTGCGCGCTTATCCACCTCAAGGGCCAGCCCGCACGCTCCACTCGCCGAATCATGCGAAGAATGAGTGACGAGTGGAAGAAGCCGATTGTGGTCTTCGCCGACTGCGACCCGTGGTCGTTCAGAATCTACGCCAGCATAGCATACGGGGCCATCAAGACGGCTCACATCTCAGAGTACCTAGCGAGCAAGGGCGCAATCTATCTGGGGATAACCGCGGACGACATCCTCGCTTACGATCTGCCGAGCGATGACCTCTCCAAGCAGGACCTAGGTGCACTTGAAGCCGAGTTGAGTGATCCTCGATTCTCGACAGGATGGTGGCAGCAGCAGATTGAGATGATGAAAGAGATGGGAAAGAAGGCCGAGCAGCAGTCGTTGGCCAAGTACGGTCTGGATTTCGTGACCGATACCTATCTGCCAGAGAAGTTGGCTCACCCCGATGTGGGTCTGCCCTACTGATTGAGAAGCCTGATAGCGCAACCCCACTACCTCGAACTGTGGCAGAAGGAGCGAGGTTGTGGGCGAGGCGGCTCTCAGGAGCGGCTTTCTTGCTGCTGCTTATCGGCGTCATATCCTACTGGCAAGCGGAGTCTTCGATATATGACAATCTGGATCCAGGTCAAAACCACCTCTTGGAGTTAGAGGCTGGGCAGAGCGGAGAGGTGTCTCTGATTGAGGCTGGGAAGTATGTCGCCCTGCGAATCGAGGAAGGTAGTGAAGCTGGGTTGAGATTAATCGACAGCAGCGGAGAGGAGGAGGAAGGGGCGACACCGGGTGCCTTTGAGGCAGAGCGTGAAATTCAGAATGGAACCAGATATATTCCGGTCAGAGTATTCACAGCAGTTGAGCCGGGCACATATACACTGCATAATGACGGTGATTCCACACTGTGGCTGGTAGATGATGTTTCAGCAGGGGTCGCGCTGTTGGAGAATAAATGGGTCGTGCTGATGTTCCTTGGATGTTGTTTGGGGCTGCCACTTGGTGCGGTGGCTCTGTTTCTGGTTTTCTTCGATCGGAGGCGTTCTAAGGAGAGTTCCACTCCATTAGTCGTGCCTTCCGAGGGCAGGATTCCTACCACAGACGAGTTGTATCGACAGTATAGGGACTCAACCCAAAGTGAAGCAGGACAGGATGTTCCCGATCCGTTCTTGGGACAAGCGCCGGCCAGTGAAGAGGCACAGCGAGAGGAAATTGAGGAGGATTGGCGCGGTTGGGACGAAGGGTAATTATTGCCTCTTTCTGATTACAATCATGGCCACCGAGGCGAGTAGTAAGGCGGCCCCTAGGTATCGTAACATCTGACCTACAGAAGCGACTTGGTCCCTCAAATCGCGGGCATCCTGGCACTGGCCCTCGTCCGCACCGATTATCTGGCCTATTGTCCCGGCCTCGTCATCGCATTCCTCTGCAATCCTCTCTTCTAGGTAATCATCAGCGAAAGAGGCCCCCCAAGACAATCCTAGCAACAGCAAACCTGCGATAACCAGTATTGTGACAAGTACGGTCTTGCCGGTTCCCATGGCAGTTTCACCAGTTCGACAGATATTATCCTATGCTCAAGTTGGGTTTTTAGAAGGCCTCCACTACCCAACCTCAGGTTGGGAAGTAAGTGGTCGGTTTTGATGAGGCGCTCTCGATACTCGAGAACCCCACCCGACGCCAGATCCTCAAAAGGCTGGTGAAGGAGCCGCACTACCCTCTGCAACTCTCTGAATTGCTGGATGTTAGCCAGCAGGCGGTGGTTAAACACCTCAAGGTCCTAGAGGAATCGGGGTTCGTAGATTCCGAGCGTGTCCCCTCAGAGAAGGGGGGTCCTCCGACTAAGATGTACAAAGTCAGCCAGTCATTCTCACTGCGGCTTGATCTCGGACCTGACCTTTTTCGCGCAGAGCACAGGAAGATGCCTGCCGGAGGCCCGATGCGCTTGTCCAACAGACTCCCCAAGGACCTAGATAGCGTCGTTGACCGACTGGGAACCCGCCGTAAACTGCCTATGGCCGAGGCCATGGGAATTCTCACCGAGCTTGAGTCCGCCTTAGAGCGCATAGACGAGCACAGAGACGCTGTGATCGCGCTTCACCAACAGGTGATGCGCAAGGTCTCGCCGAGCATTACTGATCATTCTGAGTCTTACGAAGAGCGTCAACTTGCACATGCTATGATGAATCAGCCTCGCAGACCCTTGGACTTGGATACCTTCTCACAGGGTCTGCGCATCCAGTCAATGCACGCTGAGGAGATGATGGAGAGTCTGCGCGAGCGCCTGATGCGGGACTTCGCAGCCAGCCAAGGCAGCCTGATCGCCGCCCGTGAGGGTACGCCACTGCCTTGGTGGTTGGCACGCTGAGTCTCAGAAGATTATGTCTTCTTCGTCGTCCAGATTAGCAACTAAGCTACTCTTCTCGGCGAACTCGGTTAGCGCTTCCATTCTGCGTCCATACATCACTACGCCGACGACCCCAATCAGAGCGAAAGTGACTCCGAGGATTATTGCCGGTATAGAGTACTGAGCAATCACTTCGACACCCACGTCTAGAATTCCCAGATTGGAACCCATCTTCTTGGAAACTTTCTGAATGTTGTTGGTCTCGTCGGTTTCGACGATGACGTTGTCAGGATCTACGACCACAAACACATCGTGCCTGCCTGCCTCCACCAAGTAGAGCAGAGCGATTTGAGGTGGGTCATCATCGTTAGAAGGCATGATTGCCTCGACGATTTGCCGGTAGACGATATTCTCCTCCTTGCATCCGTTCCTCTTGATTTCGGATTTTGTCTGGTCGTCAGCAGAGCACAAGATGATGTTGACATCGGTTGCATGGGCATTACCGTTATTGACAACTTGAACATTGACTGAGAGCATTGATCCAACATCACCTGTGTATGTTGCTACTTCAACTTCGAGAATATGCAAATCAGGGGCTCTCAGACGGAGTTCGATGATTTGTTCGTTTGTATCGCAGTTGGGCCGGTAGTTATCCGGGAGTCCGTCTTTGTTCTCATCGAGAGTGCAAGAGTCATCCCAGACCGCGGTCTCATCGTGGTCTCCGCCGGCCTCGGCCGAGCCGAATGAAGAGAGGACTTTGATTCCGATTTCCCTGTTGGCCAGAGCGGCCGCTGGATCGATTCCGATGATCACAACTACTTGCAGTGTGGAGTAGGCGGGCATATTTGGTAGGGTCAGTGCAGCGGTTTGTGCTGAGAGGAAGCAACCCTCTGAGGGTGCTTCATCACCCAAAACCAGAACGATGCAGGGCTTCTCTGTCGGATACTCTGTATTGAAGTCCTCGAGTAGCGCGAAAGAAATCTGCCACCCACTCAGCGTGTTCAGCCCTGGTACTGTGTCCCAACCCCCATCGGGGGCTATCGTGTGGTTGTGTAGAGTGGGTTGGTCATCCATGTTGCCGAAATTGGTCACGTTCATGGTGAATCTCACGATTCTACCAGGGGCGGTCGTCTTGATTCGACTTTCAACCAGCGGATCTACTTCGATCCTCATGTCATGGAACTCAACAATCTCGATCTGAAGTTCGATGGTGTCGCGCAACTTGGTTCCCTCGTAGGATTCTTCACTGAGAACATGTAAAATCAAGGTGTATTGGCCTGCATGGGTCATCTCAGGAACGTTGATCCATATTGGAATTGTCTGCGACTCGTCGCGATCCAACTCTTGGAACAGTATCCTCGGGACTTCTATATCCCAGACGTGCGACCCCCCGAACGAGTCGAAAATTGAACCGACGGCAATATCGTATCTGTCAGCTCCGTTCCCGATGTTCTCGACCGTAGTGTCCAATTGATAGGATTGGCCTGGATGTAATGCGAGTATGGTCTCGGGGACAGACGCCTCTAGGCTGTACTCCTGAATCACGTTGGTGAGCAGGACTACAGAGTCCCGCACACGCGGCGCGCCTTCGAGATGCGCCTTCACAGTGACCGAGTCCCCCAATCCGGCTGTGGCGTTGAATGGTGCACACATGATTGCCGTGACTGTGAATGGGGTGTCGATTACGGACCAGTAGCGCGGTGAGGTGTCGGGTATCCCGTTGCCACCGGGTGCTTCGGAGAAGTCCAAATCGACAGTCCAGTGGTCGAACCTCCATGTCTGCTCTGAAATCTCAGGAGGTCTTTCCTCGGGGCCGCCTGGTGTAGTGAATATCAGGTGGCCTGGGGTGAAGTGTTTGGTGACCAGTATGTCGAACTCAGAGCATTCTCCCGGTAACACGTACTGGGTAGTATCGCCTAAGTTGAAGACAATATTTCCGGTACTCTTTATCGAGACGTTGATCCATAACTCAAGGACATCGAAAGTTCCCTGATCTATAGACAGTACAGGCTCTCCAGTGGACCATCCTTTCAGATAAATCACGAAGGTTCCTGGCTCTTGAGAGGTGGGTACGCTGACTTGCAGGTTGCGGGTCACCGATTGATCTGGATCCAAGGATAAAGAAGTCGGGAAGGTAATACCCCAACCGAAAGGTAAGGCCCATTCGACTTGGCCCTCTAAGGTGGATGGGTCGTAGAAGGCGAAGGTGTCGTACACGTTTCCTGTATTCGTCACCGTAATCGAGAATATTGCGGATTGCCCCTGTTCGACGTCGACTTGGAAGTGGCTAGTGTCGAGATTGATACCGTGAACCACGTCCATCAGCGTGAGAGTAAGTCTCTCGTCTTGTATGGCTGGATCCTTGTAGGACACCGCGGACACCGTAATCGTCGCCAGCTCATCTGAGTGGGCCTGATAGATCGATGGAGCGCGGACACGCATGTACATCGGGATCACATCTCCTCCTCGGAGGAAAACAGGGGTGGAATCGAAAATCGGCGTGTGGTTCGTGGTGAAAAACAGAGAAACGGTCCAGTTGTTGGGAACTCCTTTCATGGTCACGGTGAATGTGTCTGCAACCAACTCGGCCGGTCCGGGGGTCGGATTCGAGATTGTCATGTTGTACAGAGTCTGCTCACCGGGCTCGATGGTGTGGTAGTAGGTCTCGGACTCATCGAGAGCGACCTCGACGAGACCGGTCAGCACGTGCACATAGCACAGCGTGTAGGAACCGCCGTTGCTTACTTCGCTGCACTTGTTGGTGTCTGCCCAAGCGACGTGGGCCCCGCTTCCTAGGTCATTGGCGAAAGCAGGGGGCTGACCGAGGTCAGGCACGGCGGGTGAGTTTGGACCCAACTTATCGGACGCCCACTCAGTAACCGGGATTATCTCCCATGGGTCAAGAATGCCAACAGCGAGTGAGTTCAGCGGGAAACCCTCAGGGTAGTCGTCGTTGGTGTGGTTCAGCCTAGTGTAGACGATTGTCTCGCCCTGGGTCTCGTTGGCGTTGTCTATCCAGGAAATATGGACGTTGTCGAACGAGTCCGTGATAATAGTGGGCATATGCGAGTTAGGGCCGAATGGCCGGTCTGTCGGTATGCCGTTGATCCCCTCGACTTCGGATACGGCCGAATCGACGATTTGCTTGATACCGTAACTTGGCAATCCCTCGGGAGCGCCGTCCCAAGCACCTGCTCCTCTCAGTCGCAAACGGGTGTAGTAAATCTCGTAATTGACGTCGATCTCGTAGCCGTAGGCACGCCCGTCCATCCAAACGAGGTGGGTGTTACCAGAGGTGTCAACTGATATGGCTGGGTGGAGGCTGTAGGCGTCATTGAGGGTGACTCGGGTGTCGTTGACCACGACCAGATTCCCATAGCCTAGACCATCGATTGATGGGCCGATGTCCTCGATGTACCTGTCGGCAGTGGTGTCGACGAAGGTGCCCGGGTCTCCTTTCTGCCAAGTCGGAGGGGGGTTCTCCAAAAGTGAGAGTGGATCTAGGACGGTCATGTATATCTCCCGAGAGTTGTTCGTAGAGAGGTAGACCAGAGCCTCGACCATCAATTCCAATTCAGCCGAGTTCGATGCTGTCGTCGGGAAGCTGTACATCTGCCCCTCGGCGTCGGTCAGACGCGTGTTGGTGCCTGGGCATGTCCTTGTGTTCAGACTCGTGAAGCCATTAGGGCATTGAGCGAGATCCATCATATGGGAGCCGACATCGGTGGAACCGGAGCCGAATCCAGCAGCGAGAAGCGGGACGGGTATGATACCAGCAATGACGCAGGCATCGTGAGCTTCGTTGATGCTCTGTGTGTCATCCGACTGCTGCGCGGGGTCGCCTCCGTACGGGCCCTCGTCGGAAATCGGGATGATGATCTTGGTTGCGTTTGGATTCCAGTGGTGGTCTAACTGGGTCGGAGGATTGCCCGGGACGCTGCCTTGGGCGTCTCTCCACGACAAACAAGCCCAAGTAGAGCCGGGGCCCCAGAATTCGCTGTAGTATCCGCCATCCTGGGGCAGATTTACTGCCCCGCCATTGTAGATCACCTCAGTCAGTTCCCTGATTCCACCTGAGTCGTCACCGGGAGTCAAACCTAGAGCTGTTTGGCGCGGGCCCTGACTGCCCGAGCCCCCGGTCTGGTAAGCAGCTGCGCAGTTACCGCTAGTGGCGGCGGAGGGCCAGTTGCCGCTGAGGGCGTAGAGGGTCTCGTAGACTGTCATGTTGGCTCTCAGAAGCATCGGCTTGAGTCCTTCGAACCAACCACCGCTGGCGAAGTAGCCACCGTAGAAGACGACGCACATGTCGGCCCACTCTGTGTTCATCGAGCCGGATGTGTCGATTGGTGCGACCATCTCGACCTTGCCGCCTCTGGTATCGTCCCAAACGATTTGGACGAAATCATCCGCATCGACTGCTACATCGGGGTGGCCCTTGTGACCAATGATAGGAGTGAGCAGTGTCTCACCAACAGCCACAACGGCTTCGCGAGACTGTATGTCCGGCTCGATCATTGAATAGTAAATCTGAGGCTGTTGGTAGAACTTGTCTAGTGGCTCGAAGGAGTCTTCCCAGACGATGTGGGCGTTGTTCTCGGAATCAACGTCGATCGCGGGCCAGTCTCGGTTCTGGGAATGGAAAGAGACCTCGTAGTCGTTGATGATTGTTATTACCGCGTCCACAGAGGAGTCCCCGTCCTGATCGTCCTGTGAAGGGTCTAGCATAGTGTAGAGGATTGTCCACTGACCCGCTTTGTCGGTCCATGTGATGTGCACGTTGTCGTCATGATCCACCCTAATATCCGGATGCCATGCCCGGTGCGCTCCTGGGTTCGATATCTGGGTCTCTGCAATCAGCACTTCTCCCCTCGGATTGTGCATCTGGTACCAGAGGTGCTGTGTGTTGCGGCTCCATACGAAGTGTACGTTGCCCATGGAATCTGCATCTACGGCGACCATTCGGTCATTCGCCGAACCACCGTTTACAATCTGTATTGCTTCGGTCAGTACAACTTCACTCGCCTTGGCCTGCGGGATTTCTATCGCCGCGAATGTGCTCATCACCATCAGAAGAACCATCGTTATGCTGTTTCTCATCTTTGCAGTTTCCATTTCATACCCTCCAGCAACGCCGCTGTATCGGCTCTGTTTGCCTTCCTGCGATACTTAACTTCGACTGCCAGCCGTCACAAGCGCACGCGCGAGTGCGCGCGAGGGAACGTTGGATTCAGACCCAATCTGAAGGGTCGAAATCACGTCCGAATCCACCTGTCTCATCGGTACTAATCTCGGTCGGCTCGGAGTGAGTTTGTGGTTGGGCACCCCTGCTCTGAGCCTTCTTAGCAATCCAGTCATCGACGGGGCCAGGCTTTCCTACGCCTGGACCATATCCAAACTTGATCTTGTGAATCAGGGCGAGTTTAGTGAGCCATAGATGGCGCATCGTATGCATGAACTCATTCTGGGTCAGGCCGTCGAACCAAATTGGCCTTGAGAGATTGAATGCCTGAAGGGGGCCCGGAATGCCCTCTTCCTTCTTGCCCACATGCAAAACCCAATCCAAATCTGCCTGAGTCAGGTGTATCCTAGTCTCGTGCAGCCACTTCTCCCACTCTCCTGAGTCTAGATTAGAGTGGTTGATCATCTCCTTCTGCTGCCCATCATCCACTCTGGTGACGGAGTAAACGAGGACAAGGTTTCGATTCTTCGGGATGACGACATTGAACACGTGGCCCTGTTTGGTGGGAGGATAACGGACATGCAGATGCAGTGATGCCTGCTGGTCAGAGACATCGCGGGCCTCGAGATGCTCGCTCTGAAGCCACTCTCGGACAACGGAAGCAGCATCGCGGGCGTTCATGATGAGAGTTGAAGAGTCCCTCCTATTTGAGAGCCCCTAGTCCGGGGTTGATTGATTGAACGAGTTCTTCAACTCGCCTCCCCTGGTCTGAGGAAGCCAGTTTGGCGCTCCTTGAGGTGGTGGTGAAATCCGTCCACAGGTCGTACCCGCGGAGAAACACGAGATTCGAGATGTGGATGACCGCCATGGAAATTGCAAAGTAAACAGGGAACATCGGAGTCACCCCCTCGAGGAGAAGGATGGTCGCAAGGCAGAAGACGGGCCAGAAAATTAGGGGAGAGAGGCCTGCTCCAAGCATATGATGAGTGGTCCGAGCGTCCAAGCCCTCGTCGGTTCTGTCACCCGCATACCAAGTCACCAATGCTTGGAGTCCTGTTGATGGTAAGGTGATTGGTGAGGTCAATAACATGACAAGGACGCCGAAGACGCCTGCCATCCAACGAGGCTTTGCCTTAATCCGTCCTGATTGGTCTAGTATGCGAGCGTCCAATTCATTCGAGTGTAGGATTTCCGCCGCCTCCCTCGCGTCGACTACGAGTTCTGAATCGCCAACAGACTGGCGTAGCCGCTCTCTGACGGCGCGGGCTGCAAGGACCTCTTCCTTCAGAGTTCTAAGAGGGGTCCCAGAAGTATTAGCTCGTAGATGTCCCAGCAGGTGCCACGCCCTGTAAGTCTCCCAATCGGGTGCATCCGGAGTGAGAATGGAGAGTTCGTTGTACAGTCTGTCCCGTAAGGGGATGACTACCTCAGCAGGAGGTTCGACCCACTCACCGTTGATCAGCCTCTTCCTGTGGTCCTCGTCTGGCAAGAGGGGGATGCGAATCGGGTTGGTGAACTCGACGTAGACATCGGTGCGGAACCAATGATGGCACCTGAAGTGCAAACCAACCGGTTGGATCACCGGAGCTGGGAGGCCTTTTTGGTGAGCTATGCAGGCTGCATTGAGAGTGAATCGGAGTGGGCCGGTCCTAAGTGCGTGCAATCTGGAGTCCTGATGCGATTTACCCTCTGGCATCACTATGGCTGCGTGACCGGAGGCGACGCAATGAGACATCGTCAGCATGCTGCGCTGGTTGATCATCTTGGCAAAATCCGCATCACCGACACCTCTGCTCAGTTCAGCCTTCCTGATGACTGGTTGAGAGCCCATTCTCCGTGTAATCCACCCGATGACGGGCATGGTCATGAGATCGTGGCGCCCGATGGTGATGATGCGTCGTTCTTGGGTGGCGATTAGTGCCAGAGGATCTACCAACCCATTGATGTGAGTCGAAGTCGAGACCACCCCTCCTTCGACCTCAGGGTGGGGGTCGGCCTCGATGTTTCGAAAGATGTATGTCCAAGCGATGTTCAATGCACGGGATATAATTCTCCAGAACAGCGGACTTCCGGGGTGCTCTCCGCTGTGGTCCCAAGGAACCCTCTCGAGTTTTTTGGTGTCGATTCTTGTCGCACTGGCAGACAGTCCGGGGAGGATATCGGGCGCGTCCTCAGAATCCGTCACAGAGTATCCAAGGGGTTCGTGGTTGAGAAAGCACCGGATGCTATTCCAGAAGGTTACGTATCTGCTCAGCCAAGCGGGCTCCTTCGTCGGGATCTAATTCTGTGCTCTTGAACGGCCAAGAGAGACCGCTGCCGTCCTCGGGTTTTGGTATGATGTGGAAGTGGACGTGGAACACTGACTGGAAGGCGGCCTCGCCATTGTTTTGCAGTACGTTGAAGTCCACCGCGCCGGTGACAGAGAGAATGGCACGAGAGATTCGCGGCAGAACCCTTCCGATAGCCTCAGAGGACTCATCAGAGAGGGCGTCAAGGGTGGCAGCCTGCTCTTTGGGAACCACAAGGGTGTGCCCTGGGCTGAACGGATTGATGTCGAGGAAGGCGAAAACATGCCCGTCCTCGTACACTTTGTGACAAGGTATCTCGCCTTGGATTATGAGTGTGAAAATACTGGGCTCGAAGTCGCTCATTCTAACCCTCTGAACTGACTATGATATCGGCCAGCATCAACATTCCCTCAAGATGTAATGCGGTGGCCAGTTCAGTGTTCATGACACTGGACTTGTCGTTCACCTTAATTCCAACGCCCCTTATCTCGTCGAGAGCGGAGGAGGCGGATGCAAGTGCGCTCTCGTTTCGGTTGCCGTTGATATTCTGCATGGTCGAGGAAATGCTTGCCGAAACCTGCCCGACCGAGTGGCCCGAATTATTAGACAAGGAAGTGATCCTAATAGAAGCCTCGTTCGAAGCAGAGTCGACTACGGAAGAGCCACCGAAGGAAGCGTCCTTGGCCCAGTTTCCTGCGTGGGTTCCAGCGCTCTGGCCGCTCACAAGGTCGTCCAGTAGTAGATTTCCCGGAAGTATTCCAGCTCCGTGAACACCCGTGTAGGCAGATCGCCCAGCGGCATAGAGTCCAGTGAACCACATCTTGTCGTCGTCAAACGTGACTCTGCCATCTGTGTCGACGGGTGCGCCGCCAGTGGTGGCAGCAATGCTGGATGAGATTGGTATCACCTCCATGGAGGCATCCAAGCCTGTCCTTTCTCTCACCCGTCTGGCAGATTCAGCGAACCAGGGAGTTGCGTCGGATTCCAAACTACGCAAGTCGAGTACACAATCCTCGCCCTCCAGAACTGCTTCGGGACCTACGTCGTCTCCGCTCTCTTTGCGTAGTCTGCCGCCCGAGCCCAACAAATCGATTGGCAATTGCATGTCCGTACCCCTGACAGTGAGAGGGTGCATCGGGGAATGGGCCATACCAGACAGACCGACACCAGCGGCAGCGGCAATGGCAGCGCCGGTACCGGCACCACTGGAAGGGGAAGACCAGATGCCTTGGTGGCCTTCGGTCGCTAAGATTACGGCCTTGGCTTGGATGGGAATGATGGTTCCGGTTTGAAGATCAAGAACGACGATGCCACGGACCTGCCGGTTGTCCATAGCTAGAGACAGAGGTAAGAGGTCAGAGCGACGTGCGACCCCTCTCTTGATCGTCTGCTCCTCGAGTATGCGAGTAACTTCTCTAGTGGTACCATCGCCGCAACCAGTCAGACGGGGCCGACTGTGGCCCGGTGCCTCTGAGGCGTGCGGAAGCCCGCCGTCTCTGCGCCGCAGGACCAGACCCCATCTTTCCAACTCAGCGAGGACCGAAACTGCCTCGCCGCAGGTCCGTGCCGCGGCGACCCTATCTGTGGAGTCGCCACCTGCTGAGACGGTGTCCTCCCTGTGAGCAGTAGAGTCGATCTCGTCGATGGAAGCCGCGAGTCCGGAGAGGGGGGCAGCGCCTGATGCGGCCCCGACGCCAGAGGAGTCGATCATCAAAGGTATGGTACCGGCATCAGCGGCTGCAATCGCCGCACGCAGTGCAGCCGGGCCGCTTCCGACAATCACGACGTCCCACGACTCCATGGTGACTCGGTCAGTGCCACTCGTAATCGCGCCATGAACGTGACGCTCGGGGCTTCGTCCGATTCGACCTCAATCAGTCATAGATAGTGCCAGTCTTCTGACTGCGGAAGCAGCGTCAGACATCCTCTGTCCTACGCTCTCCTGCTGCGCCTTCAAAGAGAGTGTGGTCTGAACGACTATCGACGAGAGAGTCTCACCATTCTCTCCCCTGAGAGTCACTTGAACGGGATGCGAGCCGAGTTCAGAGTCTGGCCATGCGAGACCGATCCATAAGACGGTGGCATCGTCAAGCAGACGGCCAAGCGAATCCACCTGATCCACAACTCGAGACCGGTCGAGGCGACGAGAGGGTTGTGCCTCGACCCTGATGGTCTGTAATGCAGGCTCCCCCTCCGCAACGACGACATCCACCTTCACATTGGTCGCTCTGCCTGTGTTGTTATGCAGTAAAACGAACAAGTCTGCTTGACCCTGTGAGCAACGAGGAGGCAGATCGAGATCCAACCTCCATGGCTCCTCAGTTAGGGAGTGGTCGACCCTAATCGCCGAGTCCTGTAGCCTGTCAATCAGGCGGAAGAGTCCGGGCTCCCAAGCTTTGGTGTGTGCAAGCAGGGTCCTCAGTGACTTCAGGTTGAATTTTGTGGAGTCATCTGTGAGGTCGTCCATCGCTGTCACTTTGAAGACGCGCTTGGCCTCGGTCAGAAGTCGAGCATCGTCAAGCAGACTCTGCTCATTCAGATGTAAGGCGCGCAAGAGGTGCTCGATAGCAGAAGATGGAGTCTGGTCTACCCTGACGCTTTCACTCAGAGATCCTATCCAGTCGTCCCAGGCTCCCGCCGTCTCCGGATCTAAGTGGGCAACCATGAGATCGGTCAGGGGCTTGTCCAGAGCACTGTGATGTAAAGTGGGAGCGTGTAGAGACAGAAGCGGGAAGGTGTTCGAGAGCATTGGTATCGAGTCGTCGAGTCTCATCGAATTGAGAAGACACAGAACTCCGAGGGCAACTGAGGCCCCCAAGAGCAGTGAGCCAAGCGTATCGCCGGTGTCTAGGTTCCACACCGCAGTGATGGACAGTGCCCCGAAAAGAGCGGACAATAGTCTGACCCTCTCTCTGAGGGCCCTCTCTCGAAGCGTGTTGAGGATGCGCTCGACACCGGGATAGGCATCCATTGATCTCTGCCCCCTGTCTCTGAGTTTGAGTCGGTCTCGTGCAGACATCCCAGCGAAAGTGGCCGCTAGATTGGTGGGAATCAGAAGGAGAGTCAGTATCGAAAACACTGCGATAGCGGCCTCGTAGGAAGCGAACTCCCACTTCGTCAGCAGAAGTGCCGCCGTCACTGGAGCGATGAGAGAGAGGAGGAGTCGGATTTCCGGTGTGGGGCTCATTGCTGCGAGACGGGTCCAGAAGCGTCTACCAGTGTCTCTGGCCGCAATTGTGCGAGAGAGAGCCCGGTGTTTGCTGTCACCGTACTTGCTTGAGTTTGAATAGGGGGTCGGAAGCGATGAAAGGGGGCCTTTCATGGGGCGTCGAGAGTCCGAGCATGCTTGATGGCATCGGCTGAAACCCATCATAGGAGCCATGGTTTCGCGAGCGTCACCTTTCTTGAGGAGAGCGCTGTCGCAGAGCCGGGCGATTAGTGTAGTCTGGATATCACCTTGGCCTCCTAAGCCGAGAACACGGGTTCAAATCCTGTATCGCCCGCCATTCCCTCAACCAAACGCCAGACCATGTTCGCGGC
>Ga0310345_10003250_pt1 | contig 15591 bp, 13 predicted proteins | sample HC15DNA20500_MG_FD_204667 | JGI IMG/M metagenome (GOLD analysis project Ga0310345, IMG submission 204667) | Marine microbial communities from station ALOHA, North Pacific Subtropical Gyre - HC15-DNA-20-500_MG | ecosystem: Environmental > Aquatic > Marine > Oceanic | place: Pacific Ocean: North... | reverse complement strand
AGCGCAGCGAGGGCGGATCGGCGAAGCCGGGGCCGGCGGGGCGGCTCTGCCGTCCGCTGCGCGGCCGGGACGCCCGCCCGCCGACCCCGTCGCCGAAGCGAGGCCGCGGGGCGGGCGCGGGCCGGCGCAGGGAGCGGGCCGCAGGCGCGCGTGGAGGGGGCGGCAGGCGCGCGCGGACAGGCGGCGGTCGTTCGCCGCTCGGCGCCCGGGCGGGCGCGCGAGGGGGAATCGTTTCCGCAACGGCGGCGCCTCGGCGGGCGCTCATATTCGCCTCTTCGAAAGGCGCCGCCCCTGCGGGGGCGCCGCGAAACCGGGCGCCGGGCCGGACAATTTTCCGCAACCGCGAAATCCCCCTTTCGCCGCTCCGCCCGCTTGTCGAGAATGCGGCCGCCGGACAACGAGGGAGATCGCCATGTCCTCCAGACTTTCGCTCGCCGCCGCCGCGGCCGCGGCCATCGCGGCCCAGGCCCTGCCCGCCGCCGCCCAGGACCTGACCGAGGTCAGCTTCGGCACCAACTGGGTCGCCCAGGCCGAGCACGGCGGCTACTACCAGGCCGTCGCCGACGGCACCTACGAGGCCTGCGGCCTGAAGGTCACCATCGTCCCCGGCGGCCCGCAGGTGAACAACCGCGCCCTGATGCTGGCCGGCAAGGTCGACTTCTCGATGGGCGGCAACCTGCTGCAGGCCTTCTCGGCGGTGCGCGAGGGCATCCCCCTCAAGGTCGTCGCCGCCCACTTCCAGAAGGAGCCGCAGGTCATCCTGACCCATCCCGGCGCGGCGGAGAGCTTCGAGGACCTCAAGAACCTCGAGACGCTGTTCATCGGCGACAACGGCTTCCAGTCCTACTACCAGTGGATGATGACCGCCTACGGGTTCAAGGAAGAGACCCGCAAGCCCTACACCTTCAACCCCGCGCCCTTCATCGCCGACGAAAACTCGGGCCAGCAGGGCTACGTCACCTCCGAGCCCTTCGCGGTGGAGACCGAGGGCGGCTTCAAGCCCGACGTGTGGTCGATCGCCGACGCCGGCTTCTCGACCTACGCGACCACGGTCGAGACGATGCAGAAGACCATCGACGAGACCCCCGAGGTGGTGAAGTGCTTCGTCGAGGGCTCGGCCATCGGCTGGGCCAACTACCTCTACGGCGACCCCTCGGCGGCGAACGCCCTGATCCAGGCCGACAACACCGACATGTCGGACGAACAGATCGCCTTCTCGATCGAGGCGATGAAGGAATACGGCATCGTCGACAGCGGCGACGCGCTGGAGTTCGGCATCGGCGCGGTGAAGGGCGCCACCATCAAGGACTTCTACGACAAGATGGTCGAGGCCGGCGTGGTCGAGCCCGGGCTGGAGCTGGAGAAGGTCTACACCGAGGACTTCGCCAACACCGGCGTGGCGCTCGACGTCAAGAAGAAGCTGGTCGAGTGATCCGCGCGTGACCCTCGATCCCAACGCCGGGGGCGCGGCTTCGGCCGCGCCCTCCCCCGCGGCCGCCGAACGGGCGGCGCGGGCGCCGCTGATGTCGGTGCGCAACGTCACCAAGGTCTTCGGACGCGACGTGGTGGCGCTGCGCGGCATGTCGCTGGACGTGCGCCAGGGAGACTTCATCTCGCTGCTGGGCCCGTCGGGCTGCGGCAAGTCCACGGCGCTGCGGCTGATCGCCGGCCTCTCGAACCCCACCTCGGGCCGGATCGAGTGGGCGGGCGGCGGGCGCACCGAGGCCGACCTGGGCGTGGTGTTCCAGGAACCCACGCTGATGCCCTGGGCGACGGTGGCGAAGAACGTCTGGCTGCCGATGCGCCTGCGCGGCAAGAGCTTCGCCGCCTGCAAAGCGGACATCGAGGATGCGCTGGAGACCGTCGGCCTGAAGGGGTTCGAAGGGGCTTATCCCCGCGAGCTCTCGGGCGGCATGAAGATGCGCGTCTCGATCGCGCGCGCCATGGTCACCCGGCCCAAGATGATCCTGATGGACGAGCCCTTCGCGGCGCTCGACGAGATCACCCGCTTCAAGCTCAACAACGACCTGCTGGCGATGCGGGCGAAGCTGAACTGCACGGTGATCTTCGTCACCCACTCGGTCTTCGAATCCGTGTTCCTGTCGGACCGGATCGTGGTGATGGCCGCCCGCCCGGGCCGCGTGATCCGCGAGCTGAACGTGGACGAACCCTATCCCCGCGCCGAGATCTTCCGCACCTCGGCCGAATACGCAGCCCAGTGCCGCGCCGCCTCCGAAGCGCTCAACGAGGCGATGGGCGGCCCGGGCGCCGGACATGAGTGAGGCCATGACCGTCCGCGACACCGACCCCTCCCTGATCGACGCGGACGAGCTGGCGCGCCAGCGCCGCCGCCGCATCGAGAAGATCGCCGCCTGGGCCCTGCCCGCCGCCGTGATCCTCGCCGCCCTGGTCCTGTGGCAGTGGACCGTGACGGCGAACGAGATCCCCCACTACATCCTCCCCGGCCCCGGCCTGGTGTGGGAGGCGCTGGTCGAGAACGCCGACACGCTGTTCGCGAGCTGGCTGATCACCATCCAGACCACCGCGCTGGCGCTGCTGGCGGCGGTGGCGGGGGGCGTGGGGCTGGCGGTCCTGTTCAACCAGTCCCGCTTCGCCGAGATGGCCTTCTACCCCTTCGCCGTGATCCTGCAGGTGACGCCGGTGGTGGCCGTGGCGCCGCTGATCCTGATCTATGTCGAGGACATCGACCTCGGCCTGTTCGTGATCCCCGAGAAGGTGGTGGGGATGCTGATCGTGGCCTGGATCGTGGCCTTCTTCCCGATCCTGTCGAACTCGACGCTGGGCCTGCGCTCGGCCGACCACAACCTGCGCGACCTGTTCTCGATCTACGGCGCGACCCGCTGGCAGCGGCTGCGCTACCTGCAGATCCCGGCCGCCCTGCCCTACTTCCTGGGCGGGCTGCGCATCGCCGGCGGGCTCAGCCTGATCGGCGCGGTGGTGGCGGAATTCGTGGCCGGCACCGGGGGCATGGGCTCGGGCCTCGCCTTCCGGATCCTGGAGGCCAACTACCGGCTGAAGACGGACCTCGCCTTCGCCGCCCTGATCCTGATCGCGCTGACCGGCGTGCTCATCTTCGCCCTGCTGTCTTTCCTCAGCCACGCGCTTCTGCACAAGTGGCACGAAAGCGCCGTCAAGCGGGAGGTCTGAGACCGTGGACTTCATGGAACTGCCGGAGGCCCCGCGCCTTCGGCTGACGAACCTGCGCGCCCCCGCCTGCCTGCTGGGCCGCGAGGGGGATCTGGCGATGCTGGACCTCGCCATCGCCGAGGGCCGGCTGGTCGACCCGACCGAGCCCGCCGACGCCGAGATCGACATGGGCGGGCGCATGGTCTTCCCCTGCTTCACCGACGCGCACACCCATATCGACAAGGGCCATATCTGGGCCCGCTCGCCCAACCCCGACGGCACCTTCATGGGCGCCCTGACCACGGTGGGCGAGGACCGCGTCGCCCGCTGGTCGGCCGAGGACGTGCGCCGGCGCGCCGACTTCTCGCTGCGCTCGGCCTGGGCGCACGGGACGCGCAACCTGCGCACGCACCTCGATTCCTCCGCGCCCCAGGACGACATTTCCTGGGCCGTGTTCCGCGAGCTGCGCGAGGACTGGGCCGACTGCATCGACCTGCAGGCGGTCTGCCTGGTGGGGGTGGATGCGGTCGACGGGGGCCCGGCCTGGAAGAAGCTCTCGCAGACGGTGAAGGACTCGGGCGGCGTGCTGGGGACGGTGACCTACCCGATCCCCGACGTGGCCGCCCGGCTCGACATCTTCTTCGAGACGGCGGGGACGCTGGGCCTCGACGCCGACTTCCACGCGGACGAGACGCTCGATCCCTCCTCCGCCACGCTCCGCGAGATCGCGCTGGCGGCGAAGCGCACCGGCTACACCGGCATGATCAACGCCGGGCACTGCTGCTCGCTCTCCACCCAGGACGAGGCGGAGGCGCTGGCGACGCTGGATCTGTGCGCCGAGGTCGGCCTCTCGATCACCTCGCTCGCCATGTGCAACATGTACCTGCAGGACCGCCACGCCGGCCGAACGCCGCGCAACCGGGGCGTGACGCTGGTGCATGAGGCGCGGGCGCGGGGCATCCCGGTGATCTTCGCCTCCGACAACACCCGCGACCCGTTCTACGCCTACGGCGACCTCGACATGATCGAGGTGATGCGGGAGGCGACGCGGATCGCCCATCTCGACCATTCCCGCGGCGACTGGACCGAGGCGTTCCTGACCGCTCCGGCGCACGCCTGCGGCTTCGAGGCGCCGAGCCTCGCGCCCGGGGCGCCCGCCGACCTCGTGATCACCCGCGCGCGGAGCTGGACCGAGCTTTTCGCGCGCCCCCAGACCGACCGCATCGTGCTGCGCGCAGGCCGGGCCATCGACCGGACCCTGCCCGACTACGCCGAGCTCGACGACCTGATGGAGCCCGCATGACCCCCAACATCGCCGCCGCGAAGGACGCGCTCTCGCATCTCGACCTGGACGAGAAGCCGGCCTCGGTGAAGGCCAAGAGCCGGGACTTCTTCTGGTACTCGCCGATCCTGAAGTCCCGCCTCGACCACCTGGTCGGCGACTTCGTGGTGGCGCCGAAGTCCGAGGCCGAGGTGATCGAGGTCCTCAAGGCCTGCTACGAGAACGACGTGCCGGTGACGACGCGGGGCGCCGGGACCGGCAACTACGGCCAGGCGATGCCGCTGGCCGGCGGCTGCATCCTGCACATGCGCCACATGAACAAGGTCGTGGACATCCAGCCGGGCCGGGTGATCGTGCAGCCCGGCGCGATCCTGCGCGAGATGGACCAGGAGATCATCGAGAAGAGCGGGCAGGAGATCCGCATGTTCTCCTCGACCTACGCCACCGCCACCGTCGGCGGCTTCATCGCCGGCGGCTCCGGCGGCGTCGGCTCGGTGCGCTGGGGGCAGCTGCGCGACCTCGGCAACATCCTGCGCCTGCGGGTGGTGACGATGGAGGCCGAGCCCCGGGTGCTGGAGTTCACCGGCGAGGAGCTGCACCGCGTCTCCCACGCCTATGGCACCAACGGCATCATCACCGAGATCGAGCTGCCGCTGGCCCCCGCCTACGACTGGGTCGACGTGCTGGTCGGCTTCGACGACTTCATGGACGGCGCGAAGTGGGCCGAGGACCTGGGCAACCAGGACGGCATCCTCACCAAGCTGATCACCCCGGTCGACGCGCCCCTGCCCCACGACTACTTCCTGCGCATCAAGAACCGGATCCGGCGCGAGCAGTCAGTGGTGATCGTGATGGTGGCGCCCCACGCCATGGACGCCTTCATGACCTTCACCTCGCGCACCCGGTCGGCGGAGATCATCTACCGCTCCGACAAGGTGACGGCGGAGGAGAAGAAGTCCTTCGGCGTCGCCTACGAATACGCCTGGAACCACACCACGCTGCGCGGGCTGCGGGTCGATCCGACCATCACCTATCTGCAGGTCCGCTACACCCAGCCCGGCGCGCTGGAGCAGGTGCAGCTGGTGCGCGAGACCTTCGGGGACGAGGTGGTCCAGCACCTCGAGGGCATCCGCATGAACGGCAAGCTCAGCTTCGCCGGCCTGCCGGTGGTGCGCTACTCGACCGACGAGCGGCTGGAGGAGATCGTGAAGATCCACGAGGATCTCGGCATCTGGATCTTCAACCCCCACCGCTACACGCTGGAGGAGGGCGGCCGCCAGGCCGCCGACGACCGCCAGCTGCAGTTCAAGCGCGAGGCGGACCCCAAGGGCCTGCTGAACCCGGGCAAGATGATCACCTGGGACCGGCCGGACTTCGACTACACGACCGTCTACGACTACGCCGGCATGCGGAAGCCCGGCTGACGCCGGGCGCCGCGGGTCGAGGCCGCGCCTCTTGCGCCGTCTCGCCCCCGCGGCCCGTCGCCCGGGGCGCCGGAGGCTGGCGTCTCCTGCGGCGGAGGAGGGACAGGACCGATGAGCGATTTCGATATTCCCACGCTGGATTTCGCCCGCTTCCGCGAGGGGGACGCGGCGGCGCGGGCGGACTTCGCCCGCGAGCTCGGCCGCGCCTGCCGGGACACCGGGTTCTTCCTGCTGACCGGCTCGGGCATCCTCGACGCGCAGCGCCGGGCGATGTTCACCGTCGCCCGCGATTTCTTCGCCCTGCCCGCCGAGGCGAAGGCGGCGGTGGCGATCTCGCGCAGCCCCCACAACCGCGGCTACGTCGCCCAGCAGGTCGAGGCGCTGGACCCCGCCTCCGGCGTCGCCGACGCCAAGGAGGCGTTCAACGTCGGCCTCGACCTCGCGCCCGACCACCCCGAGGTCGTCGCCGGCAAGCCGTTCCGGGGCGTGAACCTCTGGCCCGCGGGCGAGCCCACCTTCAAGGCCGAGTGCCTGGGCTGGTACGACGCCTGCCTGCGCCTGGGCGCCGAGCTGCACCAGGCGTTCGCTCTGGATCTCGGGCTTCCCGAGGACTGGTTCCTCGACAAGTTCCAGGCCCCGCTGGCGACCCTGCGCCTGCTGCGCTACCCCGCCGGCGGCGAGGGCATCGGGGCAGGCGCGCATTCCGACTACGGCTCGGTGACGCTGCTCGCGACCGACGGGGTGGCCGGGCTGCAGGTGCAGCCGAGGGCCCTGCGGGGGACGGGCGAGTGGCTGGACGTGCCCTCCGTCCCCGGCGCCTTCGTGGTCAACATCGGCGACTGCCTCGAGCGGTGGACGAACGACGTCTACGTCTCGACGCCCCACCGGGTGCTGGCGCCGAAGGCCGAGCGCTTCTCCATCGCCTTCTTCCTCGATCCCGATCCGGACGCGGAGGTGACGGCCCTGCCCACCTGCGTGGGCCCCGACCGCCCGGCCCGCCACGCGCCCACCACCGGCGCGCAGCACCTGGCCGAGCGCCTGAACGCCACCTACAAGCATCGGAGCTGAGCGGATGACGCGCCGCCTGCACTGGCTGGACTATTCGACCACCGAATACGTCGACATCGACCCGGCGAAGACCATCGCCATCCTGCCCACCGCCGCCATCGAGCAGCACGGCCCCCACCTGCCGGTGGGCGTCGACACCGAGATCAACCTCGGCATGCTGCGCGAGGTCTGCGCGCGGCTCCCCGAGGACCTCGACATCCGCATCCTGCCCGTGCAGGCGGTGGGCAAGTCGAACGAGCACCTCCACGCCCCCGGCACCCTGACCCTGACCGCCGAGACGGCGCTGAAGGCCTGGGTGGAGATCGGCCTGTCGGTGGCCCGCGCCGGCGTCCGCAAGCTGGTCATCGTGAACTCCCACGGCGGCAACCTGGACCTGATCTCCATCGCCACGCGGGAGCTGCGGGTGCGCGCCGGCATGCTGGCCGTCCGCTGCCAGTGGGGCGCCTTCGGCCACCCCGAGGGCATGCTCTCCGAGCGCGAGAGGACCTACGGCATTCACGGCGGCGACGCCGAGACCTCGCTGATGCTGCACTTCCGGCCCGAGCTGGTGCGAATGGAGCATGCGCGGGACTTCGCCTCGACCGCCGAGGGCATGGGGAACTTCCGCTGGCTGCGGCCCACGGGCTCGGTCGCCTACGGCTGGATCGCCAAGGACCTGAACCGGGACGGCACGGTGGGCGACGCCTCCGCCGCCACGGCCGACAAGGGCGCCGCCATCGCCGCCCACCAGGCCCAGGGCTTCATCGAGCTCCTGCGCGAGGTGGAATCCGTCGAACTCGACAGCTTCGCCGCCTTCGCCGACCCGCCGCCGGGCGCCTGAGCCGAAGACCTCAGGCAGCTCCGGCCCGGCCCTCTACCCCCGACCTCGCCGGCCACGCGCCGGCGGCCTTCCTGCCGCGCAGTCGGCCGGGGCTTCGATGCTCCGACGCCTGGACACCTCCACGCCTCGACAGCTCGCCGCGCGGTTGCCACGTCCCGAGCCGGACGTCATTCGCCTTGGCCCGTCTGGGCCTCTCCGCCCCGCGGCGCCCGTTCCGACCCCCGGGCGTGGGCGCCGCAGCCGGGCGGAGCGGGCGGCGCGCGGGAGGGATGGCGCGCCGCTCAGGCTTGATGCGCCCTCCGGCGGGCCGGAGGGCGTCGGGGTTTCGGGCCGCGGGGCGCCGGGGTCAGGCGGCGCGGTGGGCGGCGGCGCGGGCGTCGGCGTTGCGGAAGAACCCGATCAGCTCGGCGAGCGAATCGGATTCCGCGCGCAGGGCGGCGGCGGCGCGGGCGCTCTCCTCGGCCAGGGCGGCGTTGCGCTGGGTGGCGTCGTCCATGTGGGTGACGGCGGAGGTGATCTCCTGCATGCCCGTCGCCTGCTCCTGGCTCGCCTGGGCGATGTCCTCGACCGAGCCGGCGATGGAGGAGATCGCGTCGAGCAGCCCCCCCAGCGCCTCGCCGGTGGCGTTCACCAGGCGCACGCCGTCGGCCACCTTGGCGCCGGAGGCGGCGATCAGCTCCTTGATGTCGCGCGCCGCCTCGGAGGACCGCTGGGCGAGCGTGCGCACCTCGGAGGCGACGACCGCGAAGCCCTTGCCCGCCTCGCCCGCCCGCGCCGCCTCGACCGCGGCGTTCAGGGCCAGCAGGTTGGTCTGGAAGGCGATGGCGTCGATCACCGCGGTGATGTCGCCGATCCGGCCGGAGCTCGCCTCGATCTCCGACATCGAGGAGACGGCGTCGCCCACCACCTCCTGGCCGCGCTGGGCGCGGGACCGGGCCTCGCGCGCCATCGAGGCGGCCTCGCGGGCGCCGTCGGCGTTGGTGGCGATGGTAGCCGAGATCTCCTCGACCGTGGCCGAGGTCTCCTCGATGGCCGAGGCCTGCGCCTCGGTCCGCCCGGAGAGGTCGCGGGCCCCGCCCGAGACCTGCTCGATCGAGCGGCGGATGGCGTCCTCGGCGTGCTTGATGTCGCCGACCAGCGAGGCGATCCGGTCGAGGGTGCGGTTGAGGCTCTCGGCCAGATGGCCGAAGCGGCCGGCGTGGTCGGCGCCGGCGCGGTGCGAGAGATCGCCCTGCGCCATGGCGGCCACGGGACGGTCGACGTCGGTCAGGAAGCCGTCCACCGTCTCGCAGATCCGGTTCACCTGGGCGGCGACGCGGTCGAGGTTCTCGTCCGCCCCCGTGCCCAGCTTCAGGCGGCGGCCGAACTCGCCCTGCGCGGCGGCGGCGGCGGCGGCGTCGATCTCGGTCAGCAGGGCCAGATCCTCGGTCCGGTCGAGCCATTCGACCACCGTGCCCAGACGCTTGCCGTCGGCGCCGTGGATCGGGTTGACCACCAGCCCGAGCCGGCGGTCGCCGAGGCGGATGTCGGTCGAGAAGGTCTTGGCCAGGGTCTTCAGCATGCCCGATTGGTGGGCGCGGTTGGCGTGGAAGACGTTGAAGTCCATGCCCTCGAGGTTCTCGGCGTCGAAGCCCGGCACCCGTTGGCGGATCGCCGAGGAGACGCGGTTCAGCACCGTCTTCAGCCGCGGGCTGACGTAGGTGATGCGGTCCTCGTCGTCGGCGACCATCAGCAGCACCTCGGCGCTGTCGACGGCCTGCTTCAGGCGCGCGGCCTCGAGGCCCTTGTCGTGGATCGCGGTCATCGCGCGGGCGAGGCGGCCGATCTCGTCGCGGCGGCGCTGGCCGGGAACCCGCTCCGCGTCGCCGTTCAGCAGGCGGGTGATCGCCCGCTCCATCGCCGTCAGCGGCTTGCTCAGGCAGACATGCAGCGCCCACAGCGCCAGCAGCGAGACGGCGGCGCCGATCAGCAGGCCCAGCAGGGCGTTGCGCCAGGCGGCGGCGGCGACCTGGGCGGCGATGGCGCCGTCGCTCCAGCGGATGGCGAGGGCGCCGACGACCTGCTCGTCCGCCCCGAAGGTCACCGGGCGCACCTGCAGCATCGCGTCCGCCGACCGCCAGGCGGCGCCCGCGGAGATCGCCTGGCGCACGGCGGCCTCGATCTCGGGGGAGGCGGGCGGGGCGCCGGTGGCGGCCAGCTGCACGCCGTCGGCCCCGAAGGCGGCGGCGCCGACCAGGTCCTCGCCGTTCGACTGGGCGAGCCGGGCGAGGTCCGTCTCGATGATGTCGGCCTTGCCGAAGCGCACCGCGCCGCCGAGGCCCGAGGCGGTCAGCTGGGTCACCTGGCCGACGCCGGAGGCGAAGACCGAATGCGCGAGCCTCGACTGCTCCCAGGCCGCGAGGCTGGCGAGGACCCCGGTCAGCAGCGCCGCAGCCAGCGCCGCGGCCAGCGCGATGCGCCGCCCCAGCCGCGCCTGGGGCCGGCCGGCGGCCGCGGCGACGTCCGCGGCGGAGGGGACGGAGGAGGAAGAGGCGGCCCGGCTCATGCATGGAACTCCGATGGAGGGGGCGGCCGGCGGCCCGCGGGCCGCCGACGGCGGGCGGCTGGGATCAGTCGAGATACTCGACGTTGACGCCGAAGGTGATCGCGCCGACCGGCGCGCCGGCGGCGTCGACCACGGTCAGCGAGACCTGGGACTGGTAGGTCTGCGTGCTCTCGTCGAGCTCGACCTCCGAGACATGCACGGCGCCGGGGCCGGCGAGGTAGGTCTGCGACCACTTCTCCTCGTCCCCCTGCCAGTAGTCGGAGGTCGGCTCGCTGACCGCCACGTTCAGGCCGACCTGGTCCATCAGGATCACCTCGGTGATCAGGCCCTGGCTGGCGTCGCGGATCTCGGCCAGGCGGGCGGAGGCGGGCTTGCCCATCACCTCGTCGACCAGCGGCGAGGCGCCGGCGCCGACCTGGGCGCGCCATTCGGCGTCGAGCGCGTCGATGCGGGCCTGGTCGGGCTTGCCCGCGGCGTTCTGGGCGGTCACCGCCCCGACCAGCGCGGGCTCGGCGGCGTAGGCGGCCAGACGCTCGGCGGCCATGGCGCGCAGGCGGGCGTCGAACTCCGACGCGCTGGGGAAGGCGGCCCCGGCGGACATCAGCAGCGCCGCGGCGGCGACCGCGGCGCCGGAGGCGAGGCGGCGAAGGGATCTGGAGGCGGCGAGGCTCATGCTGGTCTCCCGGAAAGCCCGCGGCGAGCGGGACGGACGCAGCCGGACCAGACGTCCGGCAGCGCGTCTTTTCGCTGCTGGAAGCTACCGTGGGGTTAATTGCGCGGCGCCTCGCGACCGCGGCGTCAAGGCCCGCCCGCGACGGTTCCGTCAGCGGTTCTGCCCCTATATACAGTGCGCGGAACATACGGGCGGCCGGAACGCGCCGCCTCGCGCAAGCGCCAGGAGGAGATCGGAACATGACGGTGAAGGTTGGCATCAACGGCTTCGGCCGGATCGGGCGCAACGTCCTGCGCGCCATCGTCGAGAGCGGTCGCACCGACATCGAGGTCGTCGCCATCAACGACCTGGGCCCGGTCGAGACCAACGCCCACCTGATCCGCTACGACAGCGTGCACGGCCGCTTCCCCGGCACCGTGACCGTGTCGGGCGACACGATCGACGTGGGCCGCGGCCCGATCAAGGTCACCGCCGAGCGCGACCCCAAGAACCTGCCCTGGGGCGACGTCGACATCGCCATGGAGTGCACCGGCATCTTCGCCGACAAGGAGAAGGCCTCGGCGCATCTCGCCAACGGCGCGAAGAAGGTGCTGGTCTCGGCCCCCGCCGGCGGCGCGGACAAGACCATCGTCTACGGCGTGAACCACGGCACGCTGACCACGGAGGACAAGGTCGTCTCCAACGCCTCGTGCACCACCAACTGCCTGGCGCCGGTCGCCTATGTCCTCGACAAGGCGGTGGGGATCGAGAAGGGGTTCATGACCACCATCCACTCCTACACCGGCGACCAGCCGACGCTGGACACGATGCACAAGGACCTCTACCGCGCCCGCGCGGCGGCGCTGTCGATGATCCCGACCTCGACCGGCGCGGCGAAGGCCGTGGGCCTGGTGCTGCCGGAGCTGAACGGCAAGCTCGACGGCGTGGCGATCCGGGTGCCGACGCCCAACGTCTCGGTGGTGGACCTGACCTTCATCGCCAAGAAGTCGACCACGGCCGAGGAGATCAACGCCGCCATCAAGGCCGCCGCCGAGGGCGAGCTGAAGGGCGTGCTGGGCTACACCACCGAGCCGCTGGTCTCGTCGGACTTCAACCACGACCCGCATTCCTCGGTCTTCCACATGGACCAGACCAAGGTGATGGACGGGACCATGGTCCGCATCCTGACCTGGTACGACAACGAGTGGGGCTTCTCCAACCGGATGTCCGACACCGCCGTGGCGCTGGCCGCGACGATCTGACAAGATCGAAGGATGGACGGAGACGCGACGCAGGACTGGGATTGGATCGGGAACCTCTTCGACAAGAGGTTTCCAGACTTTGCCTGCCTGCGATGCGGCTATGACAAGTTCCTGATACATTGCAACTTCCCGGCCGTCGTGGCCGGGAAGTTGACGGAGGCGCTGGAGGGAAGCGACGTCGAAACCCCGCTGTCAGGGTCGCGCCTGCAACTGTTCAACGATCATCTCGTCCGCTTCTTCGATCAACGTTCGGACGACCACTTCGCTTATGTGATCTGTGCAAATTGCGGCCATGAGGAGCGGTTCTTCCTGCCGATGCTGCTTGCGGGCCGCGGCCCCGTGACCATTTTCAGGCATGACTGACCGTTTCAACGTCATCGACGGCGGCTTCGGTCGCGGCGGCGGAGGGCCGGAAGATCCGATGATCGGAATGCGAGTCGAGCGCTTGGAGGCCGACATGTCCGTCCTGAGGTCGGACATGCGGGACGTGCGCGACCGGATGGGGAAGATCGAAGAGCGGCTGGCCCGAATGGAGGGCGGCTTCGAAGCCCTGCATCACAAGCTCGACGCGCGTCCGACCACTTTCGCGCTGATCGCAATCGTGATCACGAACCTGCTCGCGACTGCAGGCATCATGATCGGCCTCGCGGCTCTGCTTCAGGCCGCCTGAGACGCTTTTTCTCCCCGCTCGGGTTCGGGCGGGAGCCAGGCGCCGAGATAGGCCTTCGCCTAGTCCTTCACATCGCTGACGCGGCCATGCGGCACCTTCGACATGAAGACGTGCGAGCCCCCGCCGCAGCGAGCGGTCAGTGTGAGTTTCCGGCCGACGTCGCCGAACGCGCAGCGCCGGGTTCCTCGCTGAGCGCCCTGCCCGGCGCCGCCGCGGCCCGGGTTGCGCCGGGCGGCGCGAGCGCTTAGGCGGGGCCCCCACGCCCCTTCGGCGGGCTCGCGCGCCTTTGTCCGCTGGACGCGCCGGCCGCCGGCAAGCTACACAACATCTATGGCCGACGACATCGACATCGACGACATCGGGGGCGGAGACGGGGGCGGCGCGATCAGCGCCGAGCCGCTGCGCCGCGCCCTGGGCGAGCGCTATCTGCAATACGCGCTCTCGACCATCATGCACCGCGCGCTGCCCGATGCGCGCGACGGCATGAAGCCCGTGCACCGGCGCATTCTGTGGGCCATGCGCCTGCTGAGGATGGACCCTAACCAGGGCTACAAGAAATCCGCCCGCGTCGTCGGCGACGTGATCGGCAAGTACCACCCCCACGGCGACACCGCGGTCTACGACGCGCTGGTCCGCCTCGCCCAGACCTTCGCGGTCCGCTACCCGATGGTGGACGGGCAAGGGAACTTCGGCAATGTCGACGGCGATAGCGCCGCCGCGATGCGCTACACCGAGTCCCGCCTGACCTCCGTCGCGGTCCTGATGATGGAGGGGCTGGACGAGGACGCCGTCGACCTCCGCCAGACCTACGACGGCGAGGAAGAAGAACCCGTCGTCCTCCCCGGCGCCTTCCCGAACCTGCTCGCCAACGGCGCCTCGGGGATCGCGGTGGGCATGGCGACCTCGATCCCGCCGCACAACGCCGGCGAGGTGGCCTCGGCCGCGCTGCACCTCATCAAGCACCCCAACGCCGAGATCGAGACGCTGCTCGAGAAGATGCCCGGGCCGGACTTTCCCACGGGCGGCGTGGTGGTGGAGAGCCGGGCCTCGATCCTCGACGCCTATCGCACGGGGCGCGGCGGCTTCCGCCTGCGCGCGCGCTGGCATGTGGAGGATCTGGGCCGCGGGACCTGGCGCATCGTCGTCGACGAGATCCCCTACCAGGTCCAGAAATCCCGCCTGATCGAGCGGCTCGCCGACCTGATCAACGCCCGCAAGATCCCGATCCTCGCCGACGTGCGCGACGAGAGCGCCGAGGACGTGCGCGTGGTGCTCGAGCCCCGCTCGCGCAACGTCGATCCCGCGGTGCTGATGGAGACGCTGTTCAAGCAGACGGACCTGGAGACCCGGTTCCCTCTGAACATGAACGTGCTGATCGACGGCAAGGTGCCCAAGGTCTGCGACCTGCGCGAGGTGCTGCGGGCTTTCCTCGACCACCGGCGCGAGGTGCTGATCCGCCGCTCCAACCACCGCCTCTCGCGGATCGAGCGTCGGCTGGAGGTGCTGGGCGGCTACATCGTCGCCTTCCTCAACCTCGACCGCGTCATCGAGATCATCCGCAACGAGGACGAACCCAAGGCCGCGCTGATGGCCGAGGACTGGTCCAAGTGGGGGTTCATCAGGGAAGCCGACTGGACGTGGAACCCGGAGGGTTCCGCCGCCGGCGTCTACCTGACGGAAGTCCAGGCCGAAGCCATCCTCAACATGCGCCTGCGCTCCCTGCGCCGCCTCGAGGAGATGGAGATCCGCGACGAGCGCGACGCGCTGGACGCGGAGCGCTCCGGCCTGCTGGAGCTGCTGGGCTCGGAGGACGCCCAGTGGGCCGCGATCTCCGAGCAGCTGCGCAAGGTGCGCGACGAATACGGCGCGCCGCGCGCGTTCAAGGGCGCCTTCACCCCCGACGCGCTGGACGCGCTGAAGGCGAGCTACGAGCCCTATCCGCTGGGCGCCCGCCGCACCGCCTTCGCCGACGCGCCGCAGGTCGACGTGCTCGCCGCCGAGGCGATGATCGAGCGCGAGCCGATCACCGTGATCTGCTCGGCGATGGGCTGGATCCGGGCGATGAAGGGCCACCAGGCGCTCGACGCCGAGGTGAAGTACAAGGACGGCGACGGGCCGCGCTTCGTGTTCCACGCGGAGACGACGGACAAGATCCTGCTGTTCTCCTCCTCCGGCCGGTTCTTCACGCTCGCCGCCGACAAGCTGCCCGGCGGGCGCGGCATGGGCGAGCCGGTGCGCCTGATGGTGGACCTGCCCAACGAGGACGAGATGATCGCCCTCTTCCCCCACAAGCCCGGCGCGCGGCGGCTGCTGGCCTCGACCGCCGGCGACGGCTTCGTGCTGGTCGAGGACGAGGCCGTGGCCCAGACCCGCGCCGGCAAGCAGGCGCTGAACGCCAAGGCCCCGCACAAGGCCGCGCTCTGCGCGCCCGTGGCGGGGGACACGGTCGCGGTGGTGGGCGACAACCGCAAGCTGCTGGTGTTCCCGCTCGACGAGCTGCCGGAGATGGCCCGCGGCAAGGGCGTGCGGCTGCAGAAATACAAGGACGGCGGCCTCTCGGACGCGCGCACCTTCACCCGGGCCGAGGGCCTGCAGTGGACCATGGGCGGCGGGCGCACCCGCACCGTCGCCGATCCCGAGCTGCAGGAATGGACCGGGCCCCGCGCCTCCGCCGGCCGCATGGCCCCGCGCGGCTTCCCGCAGGACAAGAAGTTCGGCTGA
>Ga0310345_10003248_pt1 | contig 15595 bp, 17 predicted proteins | sample HC15DNA20500_MG_FD_204667 | JGI IMG/M metagenome (GOLD analysis project Ga0310345, IMG submission 204667) | Marine microbial communities from station ALOHA, North Pacific Subtropical Gyre - HC15-DNA-20-500_MG | ecosystem: Environmental > Aquatic > Marine > Oceanic | place: Pacific Ocean: North... | reverse complement strand
ATTCCTAATAATGCTACACCTACAAAAGTTGATAGGTTGCTTGCTGCACCTATTGCTAATGCTGTAGCCAATGCACTCACAGCAATTCCTGCGGATATTGCAGCACCCGCTGCCGCCGCTTGAGCTGCTTCTGCATTACCTGCACCTGCAGCTGCAACTGCCATTGCTTCTGCTGTAGTTTTTGTGCTCCATTGATCACCAGTAAGCCCCATCATTGCACTCCAGATCAGATTCGTTGTTGCACCGATTGCTAGAAACCATATTGCCATTGATGCATATTTATGACCAACACCTCCTGACATTGCGTCTCTCATACCTACTATTCCAATAACAATAACTATTTGCCCAATAGCAGATAGAATAAAAGATAGTTTAGTCCAGTCAACATCAGTACTTAGTGCTGTTAGCAGAGCTGCATTGCTAGACCAATCTGCTGAAGCAGTTGCGTTTGACAAGCCAAAAGCCATACCTCCAATTATACCTATAACCAGTAACCACCCCGTTGTTTTACTTAAATTCATATATTCCTCCTCATGAACAATGAATAGAGGGCATAATATAAAACAAAGCTAATACTTAATACAATTCCTTTAAAGATCTTATTATTTTTATTATTTTTTTAGAATATTACTGAATTTCATCCAACCATCCGATCCAACCATTAGAATTCCTTGTTCCGCTGATGCATCCACCAGACCTTATTTCTTCTCCGCCATGCCTTGATTTTGAATCGCAATCTAAATAATATTTTCCATTATCTTCATCTATTAAAGATTGTCTGATTACTATTGGATTTCCGCAATTAGCACATTTGTTATCTGAGGACACATTTTTGTTTAAATTCCATTCAGATGTATCTGGAAAAATCATTTCAAATGAAAATAATTTTGATCCGTCTGAAGGGGCGTAGGTATTGTATGAAACTTCTTCATTCCATACGAATGTTTTGTTATTTATGTATTTATCTAATATATTAGTTAATATGCCTATTTCATTGAAAATATTATTATTATGATCTAGTCCAAATAAATTAGTATTAGTACTGTAATCTGAATTATTTTTCAAAATCATTTGATCACATAATTTAATTCTTGACTCTAAAAGTGTTAAAGTTGCATTCCATCGATCCAGATATTTTATTTTTTTCATATTATCCTGAAGATAAATACCATTTTGTTCACATATGAATTTTTGCAGATTTAATGTCGGGTATTTCCATGGAGTATCTTCAGGGATTATATTCGAGAAAATATTATGTGGTATAAACCATTGTGCATCTAATTCAGTAATAATTTTCTTTATATAACAAATTTGTTTTTTATTGAAATTTGTCATTTTGATTATTCATAATTTTATAAGGTGATATTTTATTCATTTTAACAAATCTCTTTGGTAAATAATTTTGACTGAATAGTTATAATAAATTCATGACATTATATTATAAAGATTTTGATAACAAAACTGTGGTTATCACAGGTGGCGCAAGTGGGCTTGGCAAAGGTGCAGCAAAAGTTTTTGCAAAATACGATGCCAATATTGTACTGGTGGATATTGATAGAGCAAAATTAGATTTAGTAAGAAATGAAATTTCACAGAAAGGTGTAAAAGTTTCATATTATATTTGCGATGTTACAAAAGAAAAAGAAGTAGCTAAAATTGTAGATTTAATTGAAAGAGAAATTGGAGATATAGATATTTTAGTTAATGCGGCAGGTGTGTGGGCTTCTTCAGATTTTGAGGATTCAGAATACTCTAGGTTTGAAGATTGGGATTTTACTTATTCTGTTAATGTTAAAGGTACTGTGATTTTTGCTGAGTCAGTTGCAGAAAAAATGAAAGAAAGAAATTATGGCAAAATTATAAATATAGCATCTCATGCAGGTAAATATGCTTCTCCAAGCAATCCTGCTTATGGTGCTTCAAAAGCATCTGTAATTCATTTGACTCAATCATTTGCTTTAAGATGGGCATCTAATAATATAAATGTAAATGTAATTTGCCCAGGTTCTATTTGGACTCCAATGTGGGGAAGAATTGCTGAAAGAATACGTAGACAAAATGTTTCAAAAAATAAAATGTCTACTCGGGATATCTTTTTAGAACATGTTAAAGATACATGTCCTTTGCAAAGAGAGCAAACTTCAGAGGATATTGGTAATGCAATTGTATTTTTTGCATCTGAGAATGCTAAGAATATCACAGGTCAGTCACTGAATGTGAATGGTGGGATAGTTATGGATTGAATTTATTCTTTAGGTAACTCCATTAGAACTGTAACTCCCATATCTATATATTTTTCTCTTAATTTATAATCATAACTTCTAAAACTAATTCTTATATCTGTTCCTTCTAGTTGTTCCAATGCATGTTTAACGCATTCATCTATCGTTTGCAGAGGATGTTTTGGGTGTGCTTCAATATCATACATCAAATCATTTGGACCCCAAGTCAGGCAATCTACACCTTCTATAGAGAGTTGTTTAACAGAAGTGACAGCTCTTAAGGATTCCATTTGTAAACATAGTATCCCGGTTTTATTCCACCAGTCTCCATATTCTACTCTTCCTGAGCGTCCTTCAACTCCATAACGCTCAACACCACCCACGCTTCTTATCCCTTTTTGAGGATAATAAAAATAATTTACAGCTTCTTTAACTGTTTCAATATCTTCAACCTGAGGGACTTCTATAGCTAAGGGACCAAGATCAAGTATATTTCCTATCAGATATGTTTCTCTTGTATGTTTTATTCTAAACTGAGTCGGTATGCCTAATTTTTTAGCATGTTGGCAAAAGTTTACTAAAGTTTCTTCATTAAATGCATTATGTTGACTGTCTGTAGATACAAATGCATATTCATCTTTACTTATTATTTCTTCCATTTCATTTAATGAAGCATTAATAGGCACAGATACACCTATTAATATTTCTCCGGATTTCATTCTTTGTTTTAAATTTACTTTTGTCATCCCTGTCACCTTTTAATGGATTTATTTTTTAATAATATACAATTTGAATTTAATTTTAATCACTGATAGGATGCTTTTGATTTATATTTCTGAATTAAAAGCATAATGAATAAAAACAAAGAAGTGAGAGTAGTATTAGGTAATTCTATTAAAGTTTATGGCACTTATACTATAGTTTACCCTGACGGATCAGAAGAAGAAATTACTGATTCCAAAAGATCCTTTTGTAGATGCGGATTTACAAAAACTATGCCATTTTGTGATAATACTCATAGGTCTGTCATAACATGGAATAATTTAAAAGGCCATCATAAATAAAAATATGCTTTGAATTATTCTTTTAATTGTATTTTTGTTTTCATGTTCTAATTTACAAATAGAGCAAGAAGTAGATGAATAAGATTATAATGAGATATGGATCGCCCATTTAACATATTATTTCTCGCTGTTGCTCAGACAATTTTATGGGCAGGGTTATATTATCTTTTTCCTGCTTTGTTTGCTAGATGGGAGTTAAATTTAGGTTTTTCTAAAACTGAAATTGCTAGTGCTTTTACTTCAGCAATTATAATTTCATCTTTATTAGCTCCATTTGTAGGGAATCTAATTGATAAAGGTCATGGTCAAAAAATACTTATTGGTTCATCAATACTCGGAGCTGCTGGGTTAATAGTTTTATCTTTTTCATCAGAATTTTGGATATTTTTTTTAACTTGGAGTGTTATAGGAATAGCTTTATCTGGATGCTTATATGAACCTTGTTTTGCTTATGTTACAAAAGTAAGAGGAACTAAAGCTAAGGATGCAATAATATTTATTACCCTTATAGCAGGCTTTGCAGGTACTGTATCTTTTCCTGTTGCAAATATATTTGCAGATTTAATTAATTGGCAAGCATCTGCTAGATTATTTGCGTTTGTAATATTACTTTTTGTTGTACCTATTTTGTTTATCTCAACAAAGAATGAAGATAAACATTCTGTAAATTTAAAACCATTGTCAGATAAATTTGCCAACTATAAATTAAGAAACGATTTGATTAGACCTGAGTTTATTTCTTTGTTTTTTTCATTTCTTATATTGGCATTAGCTCACGGAATGGTAATAACTCATATCTTTCCGTTATTAATTGAAAGAAATATTCCAAATGCAACTCAATTGTTAATAACGGCGTTAATAGGGCCATCGCAGGTTGTCGGAAGAATAATTATGATTATATTGCAGAAGCAAAATTATTCTATAAATATTATTTCTACTCTAACTTTTATATTGAAGATTGTAGCTTCAATGTTTTTATTATATGCAAATAATAATATTTATTTATTGATTCTTTTTGTTATTTTTCAGGGATCCGGGGCTGGGATGACCAGCATTACCCGAGCCGTTGTGACTGCTAATATTATAGGGTATGAAAGATTTGGTTCTGTAAGTGGCGCAATGGCAGTTGGATTTATTGGGGGCTCTGCTTTGTCACCAATTCTAGGGGCACAAATTTGGGAATGGAGTGGTTATGATTCTATGCTAAAAATTGTATCTATATTATTAACAATGGGATTTATTAGTTTTATTATTGCTTTAAAAATTGATCAGAATAGTAAGAGGTTATAATTATGTTTTCTGGAGATAAATTTAAGCTATGGGCTATTTCAGATGCCCATGTAGGTACCGATATTCAACATGGAAGAAAAAGTTTATCAGAAGCTATCCTGCATTCTGAAAATGGAGGAGATGATGGAGGGCAATCGTTTGATTGGGATATTTGTGTAAATTTGGGTGATTTTACCGGATCTCAATTTCCTCCAGATGACGAAGAAGGCAAACTTGTTGTAGAACAATATTCTGCTTCAAAAAAACATCCCAGAGAACATTTTTATGATGTGATAGGAAATCATGATGCTACCAGGCATGGAGATAATCCAGTACAGTGGTGGTTTAGAAAATGGTTAGATCCTACTGGCGAAAACACAAAATTTTCAGGTGTGGATAATTTAAAGCGGCCATTTAAAGTAGAAGGAACATGGGAACATTATTCTTTTGATGTTGGAAATATAACTTTTTTGATGCTAGCTGATCGTAATGATCTTCCAAAACCTATTGGCAGAGGTGAAGGTAAGAGAGGAGGGTATCCTGCAGGGGCAATAAGTGAAGAAACATTTTCCTGGTGGAAAAAAAAGATTAAAGAAAATAAAGATAGAATTGTAATTACCTGTGCTCATCATATGATAAAAGAAACTACTGTAGCTACCGGATTAAATGAAGGATGCGATGGTGGGTATCATGGTAGATTTGAAGACGGAGCTCCTCAAGGTGCTTCATTTATTTATTTTGTGGGAAATATGCCGGATTCAGGGAGAATAGAATCTTTTTTAGATTTAAGTGAGCCTGCAATGGATTTATGGCTTGGAGCACATACTCATACACATCCTGATGATGTGGTTAATGGACGTAGTCATATTGAATCACGTTTTGGGGTGAATTTTGCCAATATATCTGCCTTAACAAAATATCATGGGAATACTTGTATGCCTATGAGTAGACTTTTCACATTTAGAAAAGGATCAGATGTGGTTGAAGTTAAATGTTATTTACATACTTCAGATCATGCATCTCAGGGATGGTATACATCGGCAGAAAGATCTCTGAAAATTCGTTATCCTTTTAATTTTTAAATTGAAAATTCAAAATCATTAGTAAGAGTTGATGCCAGAGCATTTGCTTTTTCTGGTGATATACTTTGAAGAGGAGGACGTAGATTATTCCACAGATCATTGTTAGTTTTCATTGCCAAAATTGCTTTTTGTGCCGGAATTGGCGCATAATCCTGAAATAATAATCGGACTTTTTTTACTTTTAGATGTAATTTTTCTGCTTCATCCCAATTACCTGAGTGACAGAGTTTAATTACTTCTCCTATATCATGACTGTTAATATTTGCTGTTGCGGAAATACATCCAGGGGCACCTAATTTAATTGCTTCTATAACTGGTAATTCAGCTCCGGGATAAACAATTAAATCATTAATATTTAATAAAGCTTCAGTATTTTCCCAAACTCCCGAACTATCTTTTATGCCTGCTATGATATCCGGATATGATGTTTTTAATTTTGATACAAGTTCTATTGATAATCCGACGCCTGACACCTGAGGTATATGATATAAATAAATTTTCAATTTAGGATGATTTATTCCTTCAATTAGTTTTTCATAATGTTCAAATAAACCCTGGTCATTCATATCTTTTATATAAAATGGAGGCAGAGTCATGATGCCACGGCATCCAAGATTCATAGCATGCTGACTCAATAAAATTGTATCTGGCAAATTACATAACCCGGTTCCTGGAATAAGAACATTAGGATCTATGCCACTTTCAATTAATTTTTCAAGCGCAATCATTCTTTCCTGATTTCCAACAGAAAGTGCTTCACCAGTTGTTCCAAAAGGTGCCAACCCTGAGCATCCGTTTTCTAAAAGATTTTTTGCAAGTTCGTTATATAGATTTTGATTAAGAGTAAGGTCGTTATTAAATGGTGTAAGGATAGGTGCTATTAGTCCTTTTATCATAGTTTTAATCCTTTATATATTTATTATTTATTGAATATTAACTTGAATTAAAACATAACGCAAAAAGCTGTTATGAAACATATTGATGGTATTGCAAAAAAAAATAGAATTAAAAATCTTGTTAAATTTAACCCTGCAATTTGGAATTTTTTTCCGGTATTTTTCATATATAAATTATTATGGTTTATTTACCTTTGCCAAGCATTATTAGACCTGTATATATTGACCATAATGTGAACATTGTCATGCTATATATCCATACAAAAAATAGCATTGATGCATCAAAAGGAAAGTTTTGCCTGCCTGCTTCACCAATAGCTTCAGCTGCATCTCTTCCTTCAGAAAACAGTGGCATAATAGTTGCCATTGTTGCCATAGCAAGACCTGCAATTATAAACAATATTGTAAGCACTCTATAAATTGAATTTGGAATAAATTTAGAATTTCCTAATACATAGATTCCAATTAAAGCAGCAGCTATGAAACCACCCACCGCACCTGTGAATCCTATTAGATTAGATATTGAAGCAACTGAATTAACAGTTTCTATGCTTGCCATATTTTCTGCAATATTAAGCGCGCTACCATATGCAGCTCCTGTCCATCCAATCAAAGCTAGAATAGGAATTAAGCTTAATAAGCCATTATCTTTATCATCTTTTCGAAAATAATTGCATAAAGCATAAACTGCAAAAGCTAATCCCATAAATCCATAAACGGATAAAATACTTCCAATTCTTTCAAAATCATCGGCTATGGGCATACCACCTACAAATAGAATAATAGAAGCTACAATAAATGCATATCCTCCAAGTTTAGTAGTAGACATAATATCCTCCCTTAAAATGTTTGATTAATTATGATCAAATAATATTTCAGTTTATATTTAATTCTTTTCGTAAATCATTTATTGTCTGTGCTCTGCTTCTTGTATTACGTTTTGCTCTCAGTCCCATAGGTAAGTTTTCAATTTCCGGATTTATTTTTATTGCAACAAATACCGGGCCTTCTGTATTCATAATTTCTTCCATACTTGTTGTAAGTTCTTCTAAATCAGCAAAATTATAAGTTGATTTATAACCAGCTGCAGATGCCATTTGAGCATAATTAATATCTTCGCCGTTTGGTACTGGTTGCCCACCAGTTGTTGCATAGCATCCATTATCTAACAGAAAATGCACAAAATTATTGGGCCGTTTTCCCGCAATGGAAGCCAATACTCCCAGATTCATTAAAAGAGCTCCTTCAGTATCAAAATGAACAACTTTTTCATTTTTAAGTCCAAGTGCCAATCCAAAAACAGCAGATGTACTTTGTCCCATAGCACCACCTAAAGATATATCCCTGTTAGGGTTTGTGGTTATATCATTCCAATGATGTCCAGATGTTCCTTGTACTGCAACAATTGAATTATCTCTATGTTTTTGAAATGCTTCAAATACTTTTTTAGCTTCTATCATTTGTTTCTCCAATTTTTCAATTATTAGTTTATATTTAATTCTTTCCTTAAATCATTAATTGTTTGTAATATAGTGCGTGTATGATGATTTTCTCTGAGTCCCATGGGTAAGTTTTCAATTTCCGGATTTATTTTTATTGCAACAAATACCGGTCCTTCAGTATTCATGATTTTTTCCATGTTTGTTGTAAGTTCTTCTAAATCAGTGAAGTTATAAGTTGAAGGATAACCGGCTGCAGCAGCCATTTGAGCATAATCGATATATTCTGCATTTGGCACTGGCTGTCCTCCGGTTGTTGCATAGCATTCATTATCCAACAGGAAATGTACAAAATTTTTTGGGCGTTTACCGGCAATGGAAGCTAATACCCCTAGGTTCATTAAAAGAGCTCCTTCAGTATCAAAATGAACAACTTTTTCATTTTTAAGTCCAAGTGCCAATCCAAAAATTGCAGATGTACTTTGTCCCATTGCATCATCAAAATTTATATCTCTGTTAGGGTTTTGTGTTATATCATTCCAATGGTATCCTGATGTACCTTGAACATGGACAATTGAATTACCTCTATGTTTTTGAAATGTTTCAAATACTTTTTTAGCTTCTATCATCGATTTCTATTTCTTTGATCAATTTTGTTATCTATTAAATCCGTGATACTCATCTCCAATCAAAACTACTACAGGTCTTTTAGTAGTTAAAGATTCTTTGTAAGCTTCAGATATTCTTGGGCCATCTTCATTTTGTTCAACAAGATAATAATTAATTCTGAAAGCATTTAGAAATGGTTCTGTATAAGTAGCAGCTGAGTCAGGAGTTTTGCCTTTTCTTGTCCATCCTCTGTATCCTACAATCATAAGTAAAGGAAATCCTGTATCTAAAGCCATTCCTCTTATTGAATCCCCAGATTCAAGCATACCGGTGTTTTGTATTAGGACTACAGGAATTTTGCCAGCTACATTTAACCCTAAAGCAACGGACATAGATTCTCCTTCTCTAGATACTGGAATAACATCTAACCAGTCTTGTTCTTCCATTAGTTCGTATAGATAATTTGTTTCGCTATCGGGGATAGTAATAATGTGAGTTACTCCTATTTTCTTAAATTCTTCTAACAGTGTTTCAGGTCTTAAAATTGCTTGTTGTTCATTCATATTTTCACCTCATAAATAATATCTAATATGACACCAGTTCTGTCAAGCATTTCTTTGTAATTTGTTAAATAATTGGTATTAATGCATATGGTACACTTTTTAGTATGTTATTTAATTAATTTTAATAAACATTCAGATGGAGATATTTAGCAATGAAAACAATAGGTATTGTAGGCTGTGGTGCTGTGAGTCAAGGATTGTTAAAAGCCAGTGAATCTGGTGTATTGACTCTCCCTGTATCTGGAATAACGAGCAGAACAAAAGAAAAAGCTCAAAAGTTTTTATCTACTCTTAAGAAAGCACCAGAATATTATACCCGTGAAAAATTAATTACTAAATCTGATTTAATAGTTGAAGCTGCAGGTGGTGATGTAGTGCCTGATCTTGCCCGTGAAACATTTTCATCTGGAAAGGACCTTATGGTTATTAGTATAGGAGCTCTTATAGATTGTCCTGATATTATTGAATTAGCGAAGAAGTATGGATGCAAACTTTATGCTCCCTCAGGGGCAATAGCTGGGCTGGATGGTATTAAATCTGCTTCTATTGGTAGAATTGATAAAGTTACTATGATTACACGAAAACCATTAATGGCTTTGGAAGGATCGCCATATTTAGTTGAAAGAGGAATTACTGTTCTTGATTTTACTGAAGAAAAAGAAATATTTTATGGGACAGCTAGAGAAGCATGTCGGGGATTTCCAGCAAATGTTAATGTCTCTGCTGCTGTTAGTTTTGCTGGTATAGGTCCTGACAAAACTCAAATTCGTATTATTGCAGTTCCTGGCCTTGAACGAAATTGTCATGATATTGAAGTAGAAGGCGAATTTGGACGATTAGCAATACATATAGAGAATATTCCAACAGAAAATCCGCGTACTGGAAGATTGACAGTGATGTCAATTATTAGAACTTTGCAGGGTATTATAGATCCTTTGCAGGTAGGAACTTAAAATTCATTAACATATTTAAATAATTTTAATAGAATTCTGAATTGTTGCACTGCTTAATAATTCAATACCTTGTTTTACAACGTTTGTTTGATTAAACAAATCATAGGGCTTTCCAATAGTTCTTCCAACAAAATTATTGGTAACAATTGTTCTTGGGATTTTCATCTGTTTTATTAAATGCATAAATGATTTGACAAAAAAACATACTGTTGATATTCCCATTGATTCAAAAATTCTTGAAACATGTCCGACCGACATGTGACAAACAGGTCAGGCTGCTACAAGTAATACTGCATCTACATTATGTGCTTTAAGCATTTGAGCCCATTTGGGTGCATAAGTTTTTATAATTGCTGATTGTTGTGATGCACCAACAAATGAATAAAAATTATCTGTATATGAAGCAAATACACCTTCTTGATGTAAATTTTTAAGGATTTCATATGGAAAAACAACATTTGGATCTTTCTCTGCAGCTCTTATATCATAACCCGGATGCCTGACGGATAATTTTTCTTTAGAAATATTGTTTGGTATTTCAGCTAAAATTGGAGGTGATTTCAAAAATTCACTAATTTTATTAATAGCATCTTCTTGTGTCATACCTCCAGGTTGTATTGGATCATCATCTTTACAAAATATTCCTCCGGCAGAAATCAAAGATAACTTACTTTTTTTTAATGGTTTACTGAATTCAGTCCATGGAGTGTCTTTATATGTATATTTATCATTTTTTGTCTTTGGTAAATAACCTTTGATTTGGGAATTAAATATTAATTTTTTCATTTCACTGAATTCATCTTTATCAATATCATCGACAATTACATTAAGTAATTTTTCAATAAAAATAGTAAATTCATTTTCACTAATATTTTTCCCGCCTAAATATTTAAAAAACAAATTATTTCTGGAACCATAGAAAAAAGAATTTTTAAATTCTTCTACAGTTTCATTATATGATTCGTAAGTATCTTTGTTTTTTTTCATGTGTTTAAAATTATTAATATTAAATATATAAAGATTTTTCTAAATTATAATGTTTAAAGAACTTAAATTTTCATAACCCCGTTAATTATAGTTATAGCTTGGCCAGTTATATTGATACGATCTCCTTTAATTTCAAGATTTAATTCTCCTCCCCGTTTTGATGCCTGGTATGCTGTCAGATTTGTTTTATTAAGTTGATCAGACCAATAAGGTGCAAGTGTAGAATGTGCAGAACCTGTAACTGGGTCTTCTGAAATTCCATCTCCCGCACAAAAAAATCTTGATATAAAATCATATTTTGGATTGTTTGATTTGGCAGTAACAATAATAAAATTTTTGTACTCGAGCAAATTGTTGAAGTTTGGTTTCATATTGATTATAGTTTTTTCATTTTCATATACCAGCATTAGATCTCTTGATTTACGTGCATAAATTGGTTTTAGGGAAGACAGACTGTTGAATACAAAATCGGGAATAGTTTTTAATTCGATTTCATCACCAGGACGAGATGGAAAATTCATTGTTAGAAATGAATCATTTTTTTTAACTCCCAAGGGGCCTGCAAATTTTGTATCGAAAGTAATTTCATTTGAAGTTTGATCAATTTCTTTGAAATAAATTTGCGCACTTGCTAGTGTTGCATGGCCGCAAAGATCAATTTCACTCATAGGAGTAAACCATCTTAAATAAGGATTTTTTCCAGGTCTTAATAATACATAAGCCGTTTCTGACAAGTTCATTTCAATTGCAATGTTTTGCATCAATTGATCATCTAATTCTTCTTCAATAATTAGAACAGCTGCCGGATTACCGTTAAATGCTTTTTTGGTAAATGCATCAACTTGCCAAAATCTAAATTCTTTCATTACATTGCCTCTTTTTTTGGATAGTTATAGATAATTTGCTTTTTTAAATAGAATGCTCAGAACTATTTAAATATTTAAGATTCTCATACCAACAGATTTAAATAACCTTCAAATCTTTGAATATAGTGGCAAGTTCAATTATTCCTTCATAATTTTTTTCTACAGGTTCAAATGCAAAACATAGCCTAGCCATATTCTGGCCATCACCATTAGGGGCAAACATATCTCCTGCTATGTAACCAACTCCTCTATTAAAAACTTCATTTCTAACTTCAGAGATATCAGTTCCATCGGTCATTTCAAACCAAGTGTAACACCCTCCCTTGGGAGATGACCATTTAGAATTAGTATCTGAAAATGCTTCTAATAAACCTTTTTCCATAGCTTCTTTTTTATCTTTCAAGATTTTGTCGTAAGTATTTTTATGTGTTTCAAGGTTACTTCTTAAAAATCCGTCAATTGCATAAGCAGTAAATTGATTGGGACCAGACCCCACTTTTACAGATAAAATTCTATCTATAACTTCATCGCTAGCAGTAAAGTAACCCATTCTAAGGCCCGGGGCTATAAGTTTAGAAAATGTACCGACATAAATTACCATCCCAGAATCATCTAAAGAAGCAAAAGCTGGTTCAGGAGATCCTTCAAATCTATTATCTATATAACAATCATCTTCAAGAATTGGAATTCCATACTTGTGACAAATATTAATTATTTCAATTCGTCTGGATTTAGGAAGAGTTGACCCTGTCGGATTTTGATGTTCCGGGATTGTATAAAGCATCTTAGGTATCACGCCATGTTTGTTTTTTATATCCAGGATTGTATCTTCTAATTTTTCTGGTATTAATCCTTGTTCATCCATGGGAGATCCGACTATATTTGCATCATAATGAGTAAGCTGTTTTGTTGTACCCATGTATACATATTGTTCTGTAATTACATAATCTCCCGGATTAATAAGAGCCTGGATAATTAATCCATTTGCTTCTCCTGAGCCATTACACAAAACGATAGAATCTTTATCAGCTTTAATGCCTCTATCACCATATATTTTATTAGCAGTAAATTCCCTAAGAGATTCATCTCCTTGAATATGAGGGTAATAAGCCATTTCAATAGAAACTTTTTCTAAATCTGCATCAACTTTAGATTTTAAACCGTCAATTAAGCCATACATAGGGACAGCTTCAAAAGGCGGGTAAGCAATAGCAAAATCATATTTTGCGTGATTAATTATTGCCCTTTCAGCGCCAGTTGATTTTTCTGACCATAGATTATCAAAATTAAAATTACTTGACGTGCTCATATATCCTCCGTTCTCGTAAAAAGTATTTTTTATTATGATTGAAATTAAATTATTAATCAAATAATTTAATTAAATATCTTTTATATGACTTGTACTTACGTGGAATTAATATAAATTTCAGACTATGCTTTTCTTAACCGGATTGATTGAGGTGTTATTTCTAATAATTCATCACTCATAATTTCTAAAGCACGTTCCAAAGTTAGTTTAATCGGAGGGGTTAAATTTAATGAATCATCAGCTCCGGAAGCACGCATATTAGTAAGTTGTTTACCTTTTGTTGGATTAACTTCTAAATCTGTTCCTTTACTTACATTTCCTATAACCATTCCTTTGTAAACATTAGTATTAGGCCCAATGTATAAAGTACCTCGGTCCTGCAAATTATATAATGCATAACCTAAAGCTTTTCCTTCTGCCATAGAAACCATTGCTCCCATTTCAGTTCTCTTGATTTCTCCTATATGTTTTCTGAAGCCTATAACTCTCGAAGACATTATTCCTTCTCCTCGTGTATCTACAATAAATTCTGTTCTAAATCCTAGAAGGCCTCTTGTGGGAATTTCAAAAACTATCCTAGTGTTAGCATTTGTAGTTTTCATTTCATTCATAATTCCTTTTCGTTTAGATATTTTTTCAATAACTACTCCAGACATTCTTTCAGGTATATCAACAGTTAGTTCTTCAAATGGTTCGTGAACTTTATTATCTATTGTTTTAAGTATTACTTTTGGTTGTGATACTTGAACTTCATAACCTTCTCTACGCATATTTTCAAGAAAAATTGCTATATGCATTTCGCCCCGACCATAAACAGTAAATTTGTCTGGTTTTGAAAAATCTACTTTAACCCCCACATTAACTTCCAGTTCTTTTTCTAATCTTTCTCTAATTTGAGAACTAGTTACAAATTTCCCTTCTTTCCCTGAAAATGGAGAATCATTTACCATGAATCCAAGTGAAATAGTAGGTTCATCAACAGAAATATTTGGAAGTGATTTAGATTCTTCATTTTGTGTAATTGTATCTCCGATATATATTTCAGGAAATCCTGCTACTAAAACTATATCTCCTGCATAAGCTTTTTTTACTTCTTTTCTCACAAATCCTTCAAAAGTAAATATTTTTGTAACCTGATGTTTTTGAATTAATCCTTTATCTTGAATTACATATAAGTAATCCTTTTCATTTAAAGTTCCTTCATAAATTCTTGCTATAGCCAATCTTCCAAGATAATTATCATAATCTAAATTAAAACATTGCATCCGTAATGGAAGGTTGCTTTCGGAATTTGCTGGTTTTATATTTAATAATATAGAATCTAAAAGAGGTGTCATGTCTAATGTTTCATCTTTTAATTCAAATTTTGAGACCCCGTCTTTCCCGGTTGTGTATATAATTTCAAAATCTAACTGTTCATTATTAGCTCCAAGGTCCATAAATAATTCTAATATTTCATCGATAACCTCTTTGGGCCTTGCGGCATCTTTATCGATTTTATTTAATATTACTAGAGGCTTCAGCCCTAATTCCAATGATTTTTTAAGCACAAATTTTGTTTGCGGCATAGGGCCTTCTTGAGCATCCACCACCAACAATACAGAATCAATTGATCTTAAAACTCTTTCAACTTCAGAACCAAAATCTGCATGCCCAGGAGTGTCAACAATATTAATTTTGGTCCCTTTATAAAACATTGATGCATTTTTTGCATAAATTGTAATACCTCTTTCTTGTTCCAGGTCATCACTATCCATAGTAGAGAGTGAATCTTTTGTAGCACCAGTGTGACGCATTAAAGCATCAGTAATACTTGTTTTTCCATGATCTACATGAGCAATTATTGCTATATTTCTAATTTCCATAAAAACACATAAAAAGTTTCGAATAAATAAATAAAGATTAAATGCAGTGCACACTATATCAATTAGGTATTATAATGTCCATATAACTAGTGGATCTAAAAAAATTAAAGAAGAAGAGATTTAATGTCAAAATAGGATCAAGTAATGCCAGAGATTAGAAGGAATTTTCAAAATCTTTACGATAATTGCACTACAGCTGGAGCTACAGGATCTGCTAGCTTTGATGGTAATTCCATAATAGGAAGTACGAGTGACGACCCATTTACCACAAGAACAAGACTTGTTGTTGTATCTCCAAAAAATGGACATAAATTTATTGCAACTCAAATAGTCTCAGGGGATACAAGTAAAATTCCAGATTTTAATAATATGCATACACGCGGGTTAAATGATAAAGGTTTTGCTTATACATGGTCTGCTGCTGGGCCTAACCCAGATATTGAGCCTATTAGCTCTCAGGCAATTGGGGTA
>Ga0310345_10003246_pt1 | contig 15597 bp, 13 predicted proteins | sample HC15DNA20500_MG_FD_204667 | JGI IMG/M metagenome (GOLD analysis project Ga0310345, IMG submission 204667) | Marine microbial communities from station ALOHA, North Pacific Subtropical Gyre - HC15-DNA-20-500_MG | ecosystem: Environmental > Aquatic > Marine > Oceanic | place: Pacific Ocean: North... | reverse complement strand
CCGGAAGCGAGACGATACAAAGGTGCGCCTCGCGGCGCTCCATGCCCCTCGTTGTCCGGGGCAACTAACAGATCAACTCGCGATCAATCGCGAGAGCAATCATGCGTGGCTGTTTGAAAATTGAATCTGGATGGAGTGCGCGATGCTGACGTCTCCCTCCCCCTTGTGGGGAGGGTCGGCCGAGCGAAGCGGAGGCCGGGGTGGGGCAGAAGCGTAACGCGGTGATCACCCCCACCCGGCCCGTTGTTCGCTGCGCTCACACCGCGCCACCCTCCCCACAAGGAGGAGGGATAAGACATCTCACGCCTGCCGCTTGAGCCATTCCGGGAACGGCGACGACTCGTAACCCTTTTCACGCACGTAACGAAACATGGCGAGGAATTCGGTGGGCTCCAACAGGCCCGGCATACGCGCCACTTCCCGCGCCTGCCCCTTCAACGCAGCGAGTCCATCAGCCTTCTCGGGGAAAAACTGGATGGTCGGCGTGAAGCGGATGCCGTAGGCCTCGCCGAACGCCTTCTCGCTGCGCTTGCGGCCGTCGAAGTCAGTCACTTCGCGCGCGCCGATATGATTGAGATGAAGGATCTCGAAATTGTCGCGGATGTAACCCTCGATCTTCGGGTCCATCATATGCACTTCGTGCATCCGCTTGCAGGCCGGGCAGCCCTTGAGGCCCCACATGATCGCAAAGCGTTTGCCCTTCGCCGTCGCGCCGGTGAGATCTTCGGACACGTCGAGGAAGCTCTCGAGATACCAGTCCATATGATAGATGCCATCGTCGCCGAGCGTCGCCTTTGCGAAGGCTGGCGCAGCACGCAGGCTCAAGGCACCGATGCCGAGCGCGGCGATGGCGCGGCGCCGGGTGAGATGAGTCTTGTTATTGGGCAAGTAAGCCTCCCTCTGTCGCGTCAACCGACCGATCCAAACACCGGAAATGTTTCCAGCAGCCAGCCGGCGATGCGCGGCATGCCGCCAGTCAAAAACAGCACGCCGGTCAGCACAAGAGCGCCGCCGATCACCTTTTCGATAGTCTCCATGTGGCCGCGCAGCCGCGCCATCATCCGCATGAACGGCCCGGAGAACAGCGATGCCAGCATGAACGGAATGCCGATTCCGAGCGCATAGGCTCCGAGCAGCAGCGCACCCCGCGCCGCCGATCCCTCGATGCCAGCGACCACGAGGATCGCAGCCAGTACCGGTCCCACACAGGGCGTCCAGCCGAACGCGAAGGCGAGGCCGACGATATAGGCGCCAACAAATCCCGCCGGCCTGGCCACGGTCTGAAAGCGCGCTTCGCGGAACAGAAGCCCGATTCTGAACAGCCCGAGGAAATGCAAACCGAGGATGATGATGATCACACCGGCGACGATCGCGAGGGTGTCGAAGTAGGCGGTGACGGTTTTGCCGAGCGCCGAGGCCGATGCGCCGAGCGCGACGAACACGGTGGCGAAGCCGAGCACGAAGGCGAAGGACAGCGCGACCACGCGCCAGTCCGGCCGCCAGCCACGTTTGTCCTCGCGCGTCAGGTCATCGATGCTGATGCCCGCCAGAAAACACAGATACGGCGGCACCAGCGGCAAAACGCAGGGCGAGAGGAACGACAGCACCCCCGCCCCCAGCGCCCCGGCAATAGAAATGGAAGAAACCACGGATTTTCCGGCTCTGGTAGATACATGCGAATTCGTGTATATGTATCATATGCCGGGACAAACGCTCGCAAAAACCGTCGCCGCCGCTGCACTTTCAACAACGGTGCTGTGGTGTGGCATTGCGCAGGCCGCCGAACTCGTGATGTTCGAGCAGGCTGGCTGCGTCTATTGCCAGCGCTGGGAACGCGATGTCGGCTCGCTCTATGAAAAGACTGACGAAGCCAAAGCGCTTCCGCTCCGCCGCGTCGATATCCAGCAACAGAAGATGAGCGGCATCGCCCTCGCCTCGCCGGTCCGCTTCACGCCGACCTTCATCGTGGTGGACAACGGCCGCGAGATCGGCCGCATCACCGGCTACAGCAATGACAATGCATTCTGGGGATTGCTCGACGCGCTTGCGGCGAAGCTGCAGACCGCGGCGCGCGAACTGAACCGAATCTGATCCACCGCTTGAAAGCCACGCCTATGACATCGATCCTTTCATCCGAACTGGAAACCGAGCTTCGCGACGGCGCGGAATATTCGCCCGAACTCGACCAGTTGATGCGCAAGGCGCGCAAGGCCAGCAACTTTCTTAAAGCTTTGTCGCATGAGAACCGGCTGCTGCTGCTCTGTCTGCTGGCCGAACGCGAACGGTCGGTCACCGAGCTTGAGAACATTCTCTCGCTGCGCCAATCGGCAGTCTCGCAGCAACTCGCGCGGCTGCGTTACGACGGCATGGTCGATACCCGGCGCGACGGCAAGACGATCTACTACAGCCTCGCCAACGAGGACGTCCGCCGGGTGATCTCGGTGGTCTACGATATTTTCTGTGCGCCGGTGGAGGCCGCAGACAAGAAATAGACCTGCCGCAACGGCAGGCGGACGCGACATGGCCCGCAAGGCTTCACGTCGCGCCGGTCCGGGAGAAACGCCATGCAGAACATGTCTGCCTGGATGCAAGCACTCGGCGGTTTCGCCATCGGCGTCATCGCGGGCTTCGCCGTGCGCCATGCGCGGCTGTGCACATTCGGCGCGATCGAAGATGCGCTGATGGGCGGTGACAGCCGGCGGCTGCGCATTTTCGGGCTGGCGCTCGGCATCGCCATTCTCGGCACCCAAGCGCTTGTTCTTGGCGGCGTGCTCGATCCTGTCCTTGTGACCTACACGCCCGCAGCCTTGCCGCTGGTCGCAATCCTGATCGGCAGCGTGATGTTCGGTGTCGGCATGGCGATGGTCGGCACCTGCGGCTTCGGCTCACTGGTGCGGCTCGGCACCGGCGATCTGCGCAGCCTTGTTGTGGTGCTGATCCTGGGTGCTGCGGCCTACGCCACGCTGCGCGGGATCCTTGCCGGCTTCCGCATCGAGTTTCTGGAATCGCTGTCGCTGCCGATGCCTGATGGCGCACGCGCCGACATTGCATCGCTGTCGTCGCAGGTTCTCGGGATCGATATCCGCGCAGGTCTCGCCGTGATCGCAGGAACCGCCCTGTGCTGGCTCGCGCTGCGCGATCCTCGGCTGCGCCGCGCGCCACGGCTTCTGTCCGCGGGAATCGTGCTCGGCATCCTGATCGTGGCCGGCTGGATTGTGACGACATGTGTGGTGGATGAATTCGCAGGTCCGGCGAAGCCGCAGAGCCTGACGTTCGTCTCCACCGTCGGCAAGGCGCTTTACGCCGGCTTGCAGAGCGTCACGAACTTCGCCGATTTCGGTGTTGGAAGCGTGTTCGGCGTCGTCGCCGGATCTTGGTTCGCCGCATGGCGTTCAGCCGAACTGCGCTGGGAGGCGTTCGACGACGATCACGAGATGCGCCGTCATCTCGGTGGCGGCGTGCTGATGGGCGTCGGCGGCATTCTTGCCGGCGGTTGCACTATCGGTCAGGGCCTGACGGCCGGATCGATGCTCGCGCTGTCCGCGCCGCTTGCCATTAGTGGCATGATTGTCGGTGCGCGGCTTGGCATCGCCATTCTGGTCGACGGCTCGCCGCGCCACATCATTCAGCGCCGCTGGGCCAGTCTGCTCGGGAAAAGCGATCCGGCGGAATAAAGATCAGGGACGAATGACGGTGTAGCCGCCCTCGCTCAGGGTCAGCAATTGCCCAACGCCGACCTTCACTTCAATCGCATGCGGATTGATTTTCGGGCGCTGTCCGGTCTCGTGCTCGATGGTGTCGAGCGTATTGCCGCAGACATCGAAGCGAATGCCCTGCGTGACAAGGCTGTCTACCAGTTGCCGGTTCTCGCTGGTGTCGCGCAACAGATCGATGCCGGGGCCGAACGCCACGACCTCGATGGCGATCTTGTCCTGCCCGTAGGCTTTCTGAAGATTGCTGGCGACGCTCAGCACCAGCCGCTGCTTTTTCGGATCGGAATCGGACAGTTGCAGCGCAATGAAATGTTCCGCGAAGGGCTTGTCCTCGGCAGGCTTGGCCTTTGTCTGCGCAATGGCTGGATGCGAGATGGCCGAAGCCAGCGCAGCACATGCAGCGGAGTAGATCAGTTTGCGGCGATTCATGACGAGCCTCGTGCGACAACGCACCGGAGAATGCCGGAGCGATGCCGGGAGAACAAGCTGTTCGCCGTGAACGTTCCGGTGAACGCGCGTTCCTTAGCGCGTAGCAAGGGCCGGAATGACGACCGCACCGCGAATGCCGAGCGCTGCGCCCGACACGATTCCCGCAACCGCGATAAACGACGGCATGCCGAGCGTCGACAGGCCGGTCAGACCTTGGCCGATCGAGCAGCCGTAAGCCATCGCACCGCCGATGCCCATCAACGCTGCGCCGGAAATCGAACGCACCATGTGGCTTGGAGAGGTATAGCCCTCAAGCTTGAAGCGCCCGGTCAGAACTGCCGTCAGGACGCTGCCGGAGAGCACGCCAACCACCAGCGCGACGCCGAAGCTCAGCGTCAGGCCGGTCGACAGCATCGTGTACTGCAAGGTGTCGGCAATCGGTGAGACGAACGAGAGCGACGTCACCGGGATTGGATTGAAATCATCGGCACCAAGCCAGCCGGTCGCGAGCCATCCGGCGGTGACCAGAAGACCGACCGCAAGACCGGCGGCGATCTGGCCATAAGCACGGCGGAACTGGCGGTCCGAAAATGCGAAGATCAGCAGCCCGCCGACCACAATCAGTGTCACGGCGATACGGGCCACAAACTCATCAATGCCCACGGTGGCAAGCAGCGCCGGCGCCGAAACGGCGGCCGGCGTGATCTGGGTGGCCTGGAGCAAGGCGAGACGCGCAGGCGCGATCAGCCCCTTCAGGGTCATCTGCGCGGCAATACCGATGATAGCAATCACAACCAGCGAACGGAGATTGCCCTTGCCGAGGAGCACGAGCGCACGCGAAGCGCAACCGTTGGACAGAACCATGCCGAAGCCGAACAGCAGGCCGCCCGCGAAAATCAGCGGTGCGGAGAATGACGGCTGCAGATAGATCGACTTGGCGATATCGACGAGGCCTACGCCTGCGACGAGCTGGGTTCCCAGGATCGCAATAGCCAGCGCCAGCGCGTAGCTGCGGACCTTGCGGCCATCGTTCGCGGTCCACCAGTCGCGAAGGCTGCTCATCAGGCAGAAGCCGCTGAGAAGGCCGACGACGCCGAACGCGAGACCAATCGCAAAACCAGCGGAGACCGGGATACCGGGCATGATGGAACTTCCTTGACCACAAGGGTGATGATTGTAGAATAAATATCTATTCGCACCCCTCGAAATGGTCCATATCGCTGAAAAACTAAGGATATTGTTGCCCTGACGGCAGAAAATGGGGAGATTCCTTCCCCTCTCCGAAGCGGCAGGCGGAAATTCTTCTCCGGCGGCCGGGTAAAAAATCGGGCCGTCAGCGGCACTCTCTATAATACCGCCGCACGAGCGGTCTATTCTCGACGAATGAAACCATCGGCACGCGAGATTCTTTGACAACAGCAAGCCTTGCAGCCGACAACATCCTCCCCTCCGCCAATTCCCAGAGACGGTATGAACCCAGTTAAAGCTCTCACGACCCATGGCCAGGCGATCTGGCTCGATTTCCTCGCACGCGGATTCATCGCCAACGGCGAACTCAAGGCGCTGGTCGACAGCGACGGGGTGCGCGGCGTCACGTCCAATCCCTCGATCTTCGAGAAAGCGATCGGCGGCAGCAATGAATATGACGAGGCGGTTTCCGCCCTCCTGAGCGAGCGCGACCGTTCGGCGAGTGATCTCTATGAAACGCTCGCAGTGGAAGACATCCAGCGCGCGGCGGATGCGCTGCATTCGGTCTATGACGATCTGAAAGGCGCGGACGGCTACGTCAGTCTCGAAGTCTCGCCATATCTCGCGCGCGATACCGAAGGCACCATCGCCGAGGCGCAGCGGCTCTGGACCAGCGTCGGCCGCGACAATCTGATGGTGAAGGTGCCCGGCACCCCGGAGGGCGTCCCGGCGATCCGCGCGCTGATCTCGCAAGGCATCAGCATCAACGTCACGCTGCTGTTCTCGCAGAAAATGTACGCGGAAGTTCTCGAAGCCTATATCTCCGGCCTAGAGGAATTCGTCGCTGGCGGCGGCGATCCCAGGCGCATCGCCAGCGTGGCCAGCTTCTTCGTCAGCCGCATCGACACCGCCGTCGACAATCAACTCGATGGCAAGATCGCCGCGGCGAGCGGGGATGAAAAGGCCCGGCTCGAAGCGCTCAAGGGCAAGGTTGCCATCGCCAACGCCAAGCTGGCGTATCAGCACTACCTGAAAGTGATCGGTAGCGATCGCTGGAAGAAGCTTGCGGCGAAAGGCGCGCAAGTTCAGCGCCTGCTCTGGGCCTCGACCGGCACCAAGAACAAGGCTTACAGCGACGTACTGTATGTCGAGGAACTGATTGGACGCGATACGGTGAACACCGTGCCGCCCGCGACCCTCGATGCCTTCCGCGATCACGGCAAGCCGCGCGACAGCCTTGAGCAGAACATTCCTGACGCCGAGCGTGTTCTGGCAGACCTTGCGAAAAGCGGCATTTCGCTTGATGCCATTACCGACACACTGGTCGACGATGGCGTGCAGTTGTTCGCCGAAGCCTTCGACAAGCTGCTGGGTGCCGTCGCGCAGAAGCGGACGGCAATCCTCGCTTCGCGTATCGACGCGCAGACCATCACGTTGCCGGCAGAGATCGAGAAGGACGCCAGGGCACTGTCGGAACGCTGGCGTGCAAACGGCACCATTCGCGCGCTGTGGCAGCGCGATGCCAAGGTTTGGACCGGTGGTGACGAAGCCAAATGGCTCGGCTGGCTCGATGTCGTCGCGCGCGAGCAGAACGAAGTCGAACGCTATGTCGCATTCTCCGGCTGGGTAAAGAGCAAGAACTTCACCGACATCGTCGTGCTCGGCATGGGCGGCTCGAGTCTCGGGCCGGAAGTGCTTGCCGAAACTTATGGCCAGATCGACGGCTTTCCGAAGCTGCGCATTCTGGACTCGACGGACCCTGCACAGGTTCGCCGAACCGAAGCCGCGATCAATCTCGACAAGACGCTGTTCATCGTGTCGAGCAAATCCGGCGGCACCACAGAGCCCAACGCGCTCATGGAGTATTTCTTCGTTCGCGCCGGTGCAAAGGCCGCAGAGCGTTTTGTCGCGGTGACCGATCCCGGTTCATCGCTTGAAAAGGTGGCGACCGCGCGCGGCTTTGCGCAGATCTTCCACGGCGAGCCGACCATCGGCGGCCGTTATTCAGTGCTCTCGCCGTTCGGGCTTGTTCCGGCGGCTGCGGCTGGAATCGATATTTCTGAGCTTCTCGGTCTCGCGAGCGCGATGGTGCGTTCCTGCGGTCCCGACGTGCCACCTGCGGAAAACCCTGGCGTTCAGCTTGGCCTCGCACTCGCCGCTTCCGCCAAGCACGGCCGCGACAAGCTCACGCTCACAGGATCGAAGCGCATCGCGGATTTCGGCGCATGGGCCGAGCAACTGATCGCCGAATCCACCGGCAAGAACGGCAAGGCGCTGATCCCGCTCGAAGGCGAGCCTCTCGGTAAGCCAGAGATTTACGGCAAGGATCGCGTGTTCATCGATCTGCGGCTGAAGGACGACAGCGACAGCGCTCGTGAAACAGCGCTGGCTGCGCTGGAAGCCGCCGGCAATCCCGTCGTCCGCATTACCGTGACGAGCCCCGCGCGTATCGGACAGGAATTCTTCCGCTTCGAGATCGCCACCGCAGTGGCCGGGGCGGTGATGGGTGTCAATCCGTTCGACCAGCCGGATGTGGAAGCCGCAAAAGCGAAGACGCGAGAGCTGACGTCCGCGTTCGAGACGTCAGGCGCGTTGCCGGCCGAGACGGCTGTCGCAACCGACGGCGCAATTGCGATCTTTACTGATACCGCGAATGCAGACGCATTGCGAAAGTCCGGGGCCGATGGCGATCTGGCATCATGGCTCAAGGCCCACCTCGCACGCATCAAGGCGGGTGATTATATCGCCGCCCTCGCCTATATCGACCGCAACGACGCCAACATCGCTGCGCTACAGAATATCCGCAAGACGATCCGCGACAGTAAACAGGCCGCAACCTGTGTCGGCTTTGGGCCGCGCTTTCTGCATTCCACCGGACAGGCCTACAAAGGCGGCCCGAACAACGGCATATTTTTGCAGATCACTTCGGATAACGCGGACGATCTGGACGTACCCGGCCAGAAGATCAGCTTCGGTGTCATCGAGGCAGCACAGGCACGCGGCGATTTCGGTGTGCTGGCGGAACGCGGGCGGCGCGCGCTGCGGCTTCACATCACGGGCGATGTGGCGAAAGGACTCGCAGTCATCGATGCGGCGGTTCAAAGCGCCTTGAAATAAGCATCGGTCTGCGCGTCAGCGGTCCTGAATCGCTGACGCAATGAATCGATAGATGTCGGTGTGGTCGGCATTCTTGTCGAGCGCCGACTTGGCCTTCTCCCAAAACGCGGCGATGGTTTCCGCATTCGAGTTATCCAGCCCGACAAGCTTCGACAGATCGGCGGCGATGCGCAAATCCTTGGCCATCAAGGCCAGGGAGAAGCCTGACGCGAAGGTCTCCGAGATCACGAACTGCTTCATCTTGACGTCGGTGGAGTTGTTCTTGCCGGTCGATGCATTGAGGACGTCAATGACCGTGTCAGGTTGCAAGCCGAAGCGTCGGCCGACCAGCAGCGCTTCGCAGGCTGCGACGAGTCCTGCGGCGGAGACGTAGTTGTTCAGCGCCTTCATCGCGTGGCCCGAGCCAAGCGGGCCGGTCGCGAAGACGGATTTCGCCATGGCTTGCAGCACAGGCTTCGCCCGCTCGACAAGCGCAGCATCGCCTCCAGCCATGATCGACAGGGTGCCGTCGATGGCGCGCTTGACGCCGCCGGACACCGGCGCATCGATCAGCCCAATCCCGCGCGCGGCAAGATCCTTGCCAAGCGACTGCGTATCGACAGGCACCGATGAACTCATGTCGATGATCAGCGCATTCTTCGCAAGGACATCGGCGACGCCCTGCTCGCCGAGCACAGCCTCGCGCACGATTCGGCTATCCGGCAGCATGGTAATCAGGATCGACGCATCTTTTGCGGCTTCGCGTCCGCCCGCAAAGACTTCTCCGCCCGCAGCGGCAAGCGCATCGCGCGCAGGCCCTGACGGATCGGCACCGCGAACCTTGAAACCGGCGGCGATGCAGCGCTTCGCCATGGGCAGGCCCATCTGACCCAGACCTACAAAGACAACGGTGTCGCGTGTCGCCATGGTGCTTACCGATCCAGGTTGGCCTTAGAATAAAATATGCCGGCGCGAGCAATCCCGCGCCGGCAAAATCATAGCGGACAATCTCAGGCTGCGTTGAAGCCTGCGATCGCCTTGGCTTCGAGATACTCCTCGAGGCCGAACTTGCCCCACTCGCGGCCGTTGCCCGACTGCTTGTAGCCGCCAAATGGCGCGGTGCGCTCATTCGGCACGCCGTTGAGGTTGACGTTGCCGGCGCGAATCTGACGTCCGACCTTGCGCGCGCGCTCGACGGTACCCGCCGAGACATAACCTGCAAGACCATAGGGCGTATCGTTGGCGATCTTCACCGCCTCCGCCTCGTCCTTCGCGCCCATGATCACCAGAACCGGCCCGAAGATTTCCTCGTTGGCAATCGTCATGTCGCTGGTGACATCGGAGAAGATTGTCGGGCGAACGTAGAAGCCCTTGTTGACGCCTTCCGGCAGACCGGGACCACCGGCGACCAGCGTGGCACCCTCGTCGATGCCCTTCTGGATCAAACCCTGAATCTTGTCCCACTGGATGCGGTTGACGACGGGGCCGATCGTGGTGCCCTCGGCGCGCGGGTCGCCCGCCTTGGTCTTGTCCGCGACGGCCTTGGCGATCGCTGCGATCTCCTTGATCTTCGCCTGCGGCACGATCATGCGCGACGGCGCGTTGCAGGACTGGCCGGAGTTGTTGAACATATGCGCCACGCCGCCGGTCACAGCCTTGGTGAAATCGGCGTCGTCGAGAATGATGTTCGGCGACTTGCCGCCCAGTTCCTGGCTGACGCGCTTCACGGTGTTGGCTGCACGCTTGGCGACGTCGATGCCGGCGCGGGTTGAACCCGTGAACGAGATCATGTCGATCCCGGGATGTTCGCTCATGGCAACGCCGACATCCGGACCAAGGCCGTTGATCAAATTGAACACACCCTTCGGCACACCCGCTTCGTGCAGGATTTCAGCGAAGATCAACGCCGACGACGGCGTATATTCCGACGGCTTTAGGATCATGGTGCAGCCGGCTGCGATCGCAGGCGCGACCTTGCAGGCGATCTGGTTGAGCGGCCAGTTCCATGGCGTGATCATGCCGATCACACCGACCGGTTCGCGAACCACGACGGCTGAGCCGATCGGCTCCTCGAACTGATAGTTCTTGAGAACTTCGAGCGTCGAAGCGAGATGGCCGAGACCGGCGCCGGCCTGCATCTTCTCCGCCATCGGCAGCGGCGCGCCCATTTCGTCGGACACCGCAGCGCCGATATCCTTCATCCGGGTCTTGTAGACCGCAATAATCTTTTCAAGCAGCGCGACGCGCTCTTCGCGGCTGGTCTGCGAGAAGGTCTCGAACGCGCGGCGGGCAGCAGCCACAGCCTTGTCGACGTCGGCTTTCGATCCAACGGCAATTTCATACATCGCTTCTTCCGTCGCCGGATTGACGACGGGAATGGACTTCTTGACGGCGGGATCGACCCAGCTTCCGTCGATATAAAACTGCATACGATTGGTCATGACGTTTCCCTTGTACTGCCGCGTTCTTGCGTAAGGATGGATGGAATCGATCATACGATCGGTGAATTCATCTACCGGCTATCGCCGATATCCCTCAATCGTATCTTTGTTGTGGCAGCAGCGAAAGGGCACATTTCCCGATCACCCGAGATGCGGGGTTGGTGCATGCGGGGCATGCGGATATCGCCATGAAGACCAGCCTGTCCGGCTGTGGCATTTGCGAGAACCCAATCTGATTTGACACCGTTCGGAGCGAAAGGATACCGTTCCTGACAGTGCCATTTCATTGCTTTCAGCCGCTGGCTGGCAGTCCAATCCGACGCTCGTTGCGTTGCAAAAAATCGGTCCCGCCTCGACGGCTGGACCAAAAAGGTGCGGGACTTTGATGACTGACAGTCAATTGCGCGGGTCTTCAGAACGGGCAGTAAGGGCATCCTAGCGTGACCGAGAACATCGTTGCGGAAACCGCCGAACGGATCTTTTCCGACCTCGCCGACGCTCAGAACCTCAACAACGCCACAAACGAGGGCTGGAAAACACCACTCTGGGCTGCGCTCACCGATGCGGGGTTACCGCTCACATGGGTGCCGGAAGACTGCGATGGCTCGGGAGCCAGTCTCGCAGACGGCTTCAGCGTTGCAAGTTCGGTGGGCCGATTTGCAGTCCCTGTTCCGCTCGTCGAAACAATGCTCGCAGGCTGGCTGCTGTCGCAGGCAGGACTTCCCTCGCCCGCCGGTAAAATGACAGTAGCTCCGGCGCGGCCGCAGGACCGCGTCACGATCAGCGCGGATGGCTCTCTCAGCGGACGGGTTCGCGGTGTGCCGTTTGCGTCGGATGCCGCGCATATCGCAGCGATCGCACAAGACGCAAAGGGGTATTCCATCGCGCTGGTGGAAGCCTCCGCCTGCCGGATCGAGGCCGGCGAGAGTCTCGGCAGCGACGCGTCAAACACCGTGACATTCGATAACGTTAAACCTCTTTCGTCCAGGCCGGCATCACCCGGCACGACGCCGGCGTCGCTGATGCTGATGGGCGCGACTGTGCGCAGCCTGCAGATCGCAGGCGCGCTCGAGACCATGCTCGATATGACGGTGCGCTATTCGAACGAACGTGTTGCATTCGAAAAGCAGATCTCGAAATTCCAGGCGGTGCAGCACAATCTCGCGCGACTCGCTGGCGAAGTCGCGGCCGCTGTGGCCGCGGCTGGATCCGCCGCCGACGCTATCGCGAACAGTTCGGCGTTCGATGATGCGGTTTTTCTGGAAGCGGCCTCGGCAAAGATCCGCTGCGCGGAAGCCGCAGAGAAAGGCACGGCCATTGCGCATCAGGTGCATGGCGCTATCGGCTTTTCGATGGAGCACATTCTGCACCGCTACACACTTCGTGCGCTGGGATGGCGCGACGATTTCGGCCATGAAAGTTACTGGGCAACCGAGCTTGGTAAATTCGTTGCCGCGCGGGGCGCGGACGAACTGTGGCCATTGGTCGCCTCGCGCTGACAAAGGAATTGATCATGACCGCAGCGCTTCGTTTTGACCAAATTCGTCTGCCGGAAGAATGCGAAAAACTGCGGCATGAGGTGCGCGCTTTTCTCGCGGAGGAAATCGCCGCCGGTACCTTCAATCCGCATGAGCCGCAGCGCGAAGACACCGACGTTCCGGAATTCAGCCGCCGGGTGGGTGAACGCGGCTGGATCGGCATGACCTGGCCGAAGAAATATGGCGGACACGAGCGCACGTTCCTTGAACGCTATGTCGTCACCGAGGAAATGCGTATCGCCAACGCGCCCACCCGCCGCTTCTTCGTTGCCGATCGCCAGAGCGGCCCGGTGCTGCTCAAATACGCCAACGAGCGGATCAAGATGGACATCGTACCGCGCATCTGCCGCGGCGAAGTCTGTTTCGCCATTGGCATGAGCGAGCCGAACTCCGGCTCCGACCTGTTCGCCGCCAAGACCAAGGCAACCAAAGCCGACGGCGGCTGGCTAATCAACGGTACCAAGATCTGGACCACCTCGGCGCATATGGCCGACTACATGCTGGCGATCTTCCGCACCTCTCCGCCGACCAAGGAGAACCGGCGCCACGGCCTGACGCAGTTTCTGGTCGACATGAAGACGCCCGGCATCACCGTCAACCCGATCGAGCAGATCAGCGGTCTGAAGGAATTCAATGAAGTCGTGTTTCAGGACGCCTTCATGCCGGACGATCATGTCCTCGGCGAAATCGACGGCGCATGGAAGCAGGCGACCAGCGAACTCGCCTATGAACGCAGCGGGCCAGAGCGGTTTCTGGAAACCTATTACGTGCTGACCGAACTGGTGCGTGCGCTTGGATCGAAACCCGATACGCGCGGTGCAGAAGGCATCGGCCGGCTGGTAGCTCAGCTTCACACCATGCGTCGCATGTCTGTCTCTGTTGCAGGCATGCTCCAGGCCGGCAAAGAACCGGTCGTGGAAGCATCGATTGTCAAGGATATCGGCACTATATGGGAACAGCAGCTTCCGCATCGCGTGCGCGATCTGGCAGCCTTTATCGACACCGACGCCTCCAATCACAGCACGCTTGAAGATCAACTCGCATTCGCCACCAAGATTGCCCCGAAGCTGACCATTCAGGGCGGAACGACAGAAGTGCTGCGCGGGATCATCGCGCGTGGACTTGGGTTGCGCTAAACCAACAATAAGAGAGAGGTTTCTCAATGAGCGGCTTTACCGACATCGGCGTGGAAAAGCACGGACACGTCACGCTGATCGAGATTCGCCGGCCGCCGCTGAATTTCTTCGATCTGTCCCTGATCCGCCAGATCGCCGACGCGCTCGGGCAGATTGACAACGATATGGACGCCCGCGCCGTGGTGCTTGCCTCACAGGGCAAAGCTTTTTGCGCAGGCGCAAACTTCAATCGGCCGGCCGATTTTGACGGCGATGCCGCGTCAGGCGACGGAACCACTGGCGACCTTTACCGCGAAGCCGTCCGCATCTTCAGCAACAAGAAGCCGATCGTTGCCGCGGTTCAGGGCGCAGCCATCGGCGGCGGCCTGGGACTTGCGGTATCGGCTGATTTCCGCGTCGCCTGCCCCGAGGCACGCTTCGCTGCTAACTTTACCAAGCTTGGATTCCACCCCGGCTTCGGGCTGACCGTGACGCTGCCTGAGGTGATCGGGAAAAACAACGCGGCCTTGATGTTCTATACAAGCCGCCGCGTGACCGGTGAGGAAGCATTCAAGATGGGCCTCGCCAACATCCTGGTCCCGCAGGATCAGGTGCGTGCCGAGGCATTCAAGCTCGCTCATGAGATTGCCGAAAACTCGCCATTGGGATTGATGTCGACACGTGCGACAATGCGGGCGGGCCTTGCGGATCGGGTCAAGGCACAAACCGACCACGAACTCGCTGAGCAGACCTGGCTGCGCGAAACAGAGGATTTTCAGGAAGGCATCAAGGCGACCGCAGAGCGGCGCGCCGGAAATTTCAAGGGACGGTGATCAGTAGTTGAAGGTACTGCGTAGACCGAACACCGCAGCGTCCTTGATGCGCCTCGTCTGGGTCGGGTCGTTGAGATCGACCACGCCTCCTCCCGGATGAAAGACATACTGGAAAACCGGCTGAACGGTCCAGCCGGTTTGAATCTCCGCCAGGTAAGTCATCTCGAACACAGCTTCAAAATCGCGCACCGGATACGGTGCCCCCGTAAACGCCTGAGCGTCGCGATCGGCTGCGCGCGCCGCATCGGAAATGCGCGCATAGGTCATCGCAACACCGAACTTGTCGTTGGGACGCGCGTCACTGAAGCCTGAGAACTGGAAACCGCCGTCGATGTAAAAGCTGATAAGGTTGCGATCCGACGGACTGATGGATGTCCGGATGAAAAAGCCGACCCCCTTGTCAGAACCTGGCGTCGCGCGCGACAGCATCTGCTCGTACACCCCGAAGATCCCCTGATTCCCGCGGCGTTTCAGCGGGACACCCGAGCTCAGAGGGTCCGCCTGCAGAAGGCCATCCGCCGCGTATCGCATGTCGCCGAAATCGCCGAGATGCTTCCAGGCGCCGCCGGTCAGCGTGCCCGGCAAATTGCTTTCACCAAGTTCAAAGCCGTATTTGAGCTGCCCGATGATCCATGCCGGATCATTGACGCGAAACAGCAATCCGTGCGGATTTGCGATCTGTGGATCAACCAGCCTGTCCGGCGGCGCGGCATCGCCGTCGAAAATCGCGGCATAGGCCGTGATATTTTCGGCCAGTTGCGCCTTGATGCGAACGCCCGGTACGGCCAGCGGTGGTGATGGGCCGCCGCTCAGCAGATTGATGCCGGTGATACCCGGCCACCCAAGCGCCGAGTTGGTGAAAATGTCGTCATACTTGCTGTCGATAAATTCGACATCGGATGCCTGCTGTCCAACACGAACCAGCAATGCGCCGCCGAACAGTGATTGCTCAATCCACAATTCATACAAACGCGTCGCGTTGAGCGCTTCGACGCCGCTGACCAGCATGAGGTTGCCGACATAGTCGCGCGACAGACCCTGACCGTGAATCTGGAACATGTTGGCGTGGAACTTGGCGCCGGTCCAGCCGACGACTTTTTCGAGATCAATGTCGGTGCCGAGATCGAGACGTCCTGTATAGATCGAGCCGCGCCGCATGCCGCCCGACGCATTGCCGAACACCTCCGATATATACGTCGCATTGAACTGGATGCCCCAATCGGCCAGAAGCTCGCGTGGGCTTT